>Ga0075428_100005134_pt1 | contig 14555 bp, 10 predicted proteins | sample RhiMetdeltSRZDD2_FD_75291 | JGI IMG/M metagenome (GOLD analysis project Ga0075428, IMG submission 75291) | Populus rhizosphere microbial communities from Tennessee, USA - Rhizosphere MetaG P. deltoides SRZDD2 | ecosystem: Host-associated > Plants > Roots > Rhizosphere > Soil | place: USA...
TGATGAACGAAAAGGGTAACGACGACCTCATGATGACGATGGGGCTCGGCGTCGTCGGCGCCACCTACACCAACGGGTCCAAGGCGCGCGCATCGGACGCGACGGCGCTGGCGAAGCTGATCGAGGACCCCGGCGCGGTTTTCGTCCCTGCCGATTCGCCATTCAAGACGGTGCAGGATTTCGTCGCGGCGTGGAAGGCCGATCCGTCGAAGGTCACCATCGGCGGCGGTTCGTCACCGGGCGGACCCGATCACTTGTTCCCAATGGAATTGGCGAAAGCGGTCGGTGTCGAGCCGAAATCGGTCAACTACGTCACATATGACGGTGGCGGTGATCTGTTGACCGCGCTACTCGGCAAGAAGATCACCGTCGGCACCTCCAGCCCGGGTGAACTCATGGATCAGATCGAAGCCGGCCAACTCCGGGTGCTCGCCGTATCCGGGGCGGAGCGAGTCGAGGGCATCAACGCACCCACCCTCAAGGAGTCCGGCATCAATCTCACCTTCGCGAATTGGCGCGGAGTCCTTGCGCCACCGGACATCTCCGATGACGCGAAACAAGCGATGGTCAAGGTGCTCGAAGAGATGCACGGCACCAAGCAGTGGAAGGAGGCGCTGGTGAAGAACGGCTGGACTGATGCGTTCGTGACGGGCCAGCAGTTCGAGCAGTTCCTCAAGGAGCAAGACACCCGGGTCTCGGAGACCCTGACCGAATTGGGGCTGGTATGACCACCACCGAAGAACCGCAACAGAATCCGGTTGCCAGAACAGTCGACAAGGCGCAGTACATCGTCTGTGCGGTGCTGGTCGCGGTCGGCGCATTCGTGATCTACGACGCGCTCAGCCTGGAGGCGGGATTCGCGAAGGTGGATCCCGTCGGGCCCAAGTTCTTTCCGATCGCGATCGGCGGCATCCTCATCGTGCTCGCAATCGTTCTCGCCATTGCCATTCCGCGCGGCTCGGTGGGTGAGGCGGACGCGGGGGAGGACGTCGACCCGAACACCCCGGGCGACTGGCGCACGGTCGGACTGCTCGTCGGTCTGTTCGTGTCCGTGATCCTGCTCGTCAACCCACTCGGGTGGGCGATCACCGGGACTCTGCTGTTCGCAGGTGCGGCGACCATCCTCGGCAGCCGCTATTACATTCGCAACCTCGTCATCGGCGCGGTGCTCGCCGTCGCCAGCTTCTACGCGTTCTACTCCGGGCTCGGAATCCCGTTGCCCGCAGGCATTCTCGACGGGATCCTCTGACATGGAAAACTTGGACTGGCTGCTCCAGGGCTTCGAGCAGGCCGCGACGCCGATGAATCTGCTGTACGCCGTCATCGGCGTACTCCTCGGGACCGCTGTCGGTGTGCTCCCTGGCATCGGCCCTGCCATGACCGTCGCACTCCTGTTGCCCGTCACCTACAACGTGAGTCCCAGCGCGGCGTTCATCATGTTCGCCGGCATCTTCTACGGCGGCATGTATGGCGGGTCGACCACGTCGATCCTGTTGAACACGCCGGGTGAATCGTCGTCGGTCATCACGGCGATCGAAGGCAACAAGATGGCCAAGGCCGGCAGGGCGGCGCAGGCGCTTGCGACAGCGGCCATCGGATCGTTCGTCGCCGGCGCGATAGGCACGGCCTTGTTGGCCGCATTCGCGCCACCCATCTCCAGATTCGCGGTGACGCTGGGCGCTCCGTCCTACCTGGCGATCATGCTGTTCGCCCTCATCGCGGTGACGGCGGTGCTCGGTGCCTCCAAGCTGCGCGGCGCGATATCACTATTCCTCGGCCTCGCGATTGGCATCGTCGGCATCGACTTCCTCACGGGTCAGCCCCGGGCGACGTTCGGCCTTCCGCAGCTGTCCGACGGGATCGACATCGTGGTGATCGCGGTCGCCATCTTCGCCGTCGGCGAGGCGCTCTGGGTGGCCGCCCATCTGCGCCGCCGTCCGGCCGACGTCATTCCTGTGGGTCGGCCGTGGATGGGCCGCGAAGACTGGCGGAGGTCGTGGAAGCCGTGGCTGCGTGGCACCGCTTACGGGTTCCCGTTCGGCGCACTGCCGGCCGGCGGCGCCGAGCTGCCGACGTTCTTGTCGTACATCACCGAGAAGAAGCTGTCCAAGCACAAGGGCGAATTCGGCAGGGGTGCGATCGAGGGCGTCGCGGGACCTGAGGCCGCCAACAACGCCTCGGCCGCAGGCACATTGGTGCCGATGCTGTCGCTCGGGTTGCCAACCAACGCGACGGCGGCGGTCATGCTGACCGCGTTTGTGTCCTACGGGATCCAGCCCGGCCCAACGCTTTTCGAGAAAGAGCCGCTGCTGATCTGGACGCTTATTGCCAGCCTGTTCATCGGCAACTTCATGCTGCTGGTGCTCAACCTGCCGCTGGCGCCCCTGTGGGCCAAGCTGCTTCGCACCCCGCGACCCTACCTCTACGCGGGCATCCTGTTCTTCGCGACGTTGGGCGCGCTCGCGGTGAATGTGCAACCGCTCGACCTGGCGCTGCTGCTGGTCTTCGGTCTGCTCGGGCTGATGATGCGAAGGTTCGGCTTGCCGGTGCTGCCGCTGATCATCGGCGTGATTCTCGGCCCACGTATCGAGCGTCAGCTGCGACAGGCCCTGCAACTCGGTGGCGGTGACTGGATAAGCCTGTTCAAAGAACCCGTCGCGATCACCGTGTACGTGCTGATGGCTGCCCTTCTCCTGGTGCCGCTCGTGCTGCGACTGATGCATCGCAGCGAAGAAACGCTCCTCGTCGTCGAGGACGACCGGGACCAGAAAGAGAAGGCGGCCCAGGCATGATCACCCGAAGACGACAACGAGTGAGGATCGCAGCGAGGAACGAGCGAGGACCGGAGCGCGGTGGGGGTACCTCCCGCCCGCAGGGTAGGGGGAGAGTCGAGGCATGATCGTTGTCGGATACAGCACGGACCCGTTCGGACGGGCGGCACTCGAGCACGGCATCGCCGAAGCCAAGCGGCGCGGCACCACGCTGTGTGTCATCAACTCGACCTCTGGCGACGCCTACGTCGATACTCACTTCGCCCAACCCGGTGAGGTACACGACATCGAGGAGCGGCTCGCGAACTGCGGCGTAGAGTTCGAGCTCACCCAGCCCGTCGGGGTCGATACCGCCGAGGAACTGCTAAAAGCGATGGACCGCGACGACGCCGAGCTGCTGGTGATCGGCATCCGGCACCGCAGCCCTGTGGGAAAGCTGCTGCTCGGCAGCGTGTCGCAGCAGCTGCTGCTCGAATGCCCAAAACCGGTGCTGGCGGTCAAGCCCGACGAGCTGTAAGAACGGCGCATGGAAGTTGAGGCGCCACCCGCCGAACGTCGTAAGCCATTCCTGCTGACCGGCGAGGGCTGGCCATACCTGCTCGTGCCGTTGATCCCGGTCGCGATCGTCCTCGAGTTCATGCACGCCGACGCGGTTCTCGTGTTCGCAGCTTCGGCGTTGGGTGTGATCCCGACCGCGGCGCTGATGGGCCGAGCGACCGAGGAACTGGCGGCGCGTTCGGGTCCCGGGTTGGGTGCGCTGCTCAACGTGACGTTCGGCAACGCCCCAGAGTTGATCATCGCGTTGTTCGCACTGGGCGCCGGTCTGCACGAGGTGGTGAAGGCCTCGCTCGTCGGGTCGATCCTGGGCAACATCCTGCTGGTCCTCGGGATGTCGATGCTGGCGGGCGGTCTGAAACGGGAGCGGCAGCGCTTCGAGCTGCGCGCGGCCACCGCCCAGTCCCTCATGCTGCTGCTGGCGACGGTAGCCCTGGTGATGCCGGCGATCTTCCAGCTGGTGGCCGGCGGCGGGTTGCCCGAGCCGAGGGCCCGGGCGGTGGATTTCTCGAGCGACCTCACGGCGCTGTCGGTGGGGGTCGCCGTGGTGCTGCTGGCCTCATACGCGGCCGGGTTGGTGTTCTCGCTGAAGACTCATGCGCACCTGTTCAACCCCTACGACGAAGAATCCGATCACGGCGGCGAGCCGTGGTCGGTGCGCAAGAGCGTGCTCATGCTGGCCGTTGCGGGGGCCGCGGTTGGCTGGATGTCGGAAATCTTGGTCCACTCCATCACCGAGGCATCGGACGCGATCGGACTGTCCCCGTTCTTCGTCGGCGTCATCGTCGTGGCGGTGGTCGGCAACGCCGCCGAACACTGGGTCGCGGTGTATTTCGCCGCTCGCGACAAGATGGACATCTCCATCAACATTGCGATTGGATCTGCCGCGCAGATAGCACTGTTCGTTGCGCCAGTGCTGGTGCTCGCATCATTTGTCATCGGCCCATTCCCAATGGCCTTGGTGTTCAACGGGTTCGAGATCGGCGCGATCTTCTTGGCGATCATCATCGCCAACGAGGTGACCCAACGCGGCGAGTCCACGTGGTACGAAGGCCTGCAGCTACTCGCCATCTACGCCGTGCTGGGACTGACCTTCTACTTCGTCTGACTCACGCCCCTGATACCCGCTCAAGCCAGGACGTCACCTCGTACATCAGTCGTTCGGGAGCGTCGAACTGAATCAAGTGGTTGCTGCCTGGCACCTTGCACAGCGTCGAATGCCGCATGAGCGTGTGCAGTCGATCCGCCCGCTCGACGGGTATCCATGCGTCTTGCTCACCCCACACGATGTGAACCGGCACAGTGACTTTCGGCAACAGCTCTTCGTTTTCGCGCAGATAGCGCTCGTCATAATCGACGATCTGTCGGTAGAACGCCTTCTGGCCCTCTTCGCCGGTCCACGGGTTCACCAAGTTGTCAAGATCTTCGTCACGCAACCCGCTACTGCTTGCATTGCCGATATAGGCGCGAACGATCGCGCGGTGAACGTAACCCGGAAGTTGGTCCAGCAGACCGGGGTTGTCCTGGACAAACTTGAAGAACGGTGACCCGCTCGGGGGGATTGCCACGACATCGATCAGCATGAGTGAGGCATAGTCAGCGCCGCCCACGAGGTGGGCGCGAAGCGACACGGCGCCCCCGAAATCGTGAGCGATCACATGAGGGCGGGCAATGTCCCAGTGCCGTAACAGCGCATTGAATGCATCTGCTTGAACTCCGAAGTCGACGGGGTGGTCTGGATGCATCGACGACCGGCCGTATCCCGGCATGTCCCACAGATAGACGGAATATCTAGCGGTCAGAGCGTCGGCGATCGGTCGCCACAGCACTGACGACCACGGAGTGCCATGGCAGAACACCACGGCCGGACCGTCGCCGGCCCGTCCCCACGCAATCTGACGCCCCTGCCACTTGAATCGCTCAGTCAGGTCCACATTCCCAGTGTTACCCCACCAGTGAACGGGCTGACAAAGTCTCGACTTACATCGTGTGATGCGTGATTCGGATGGCGCCGTCGACAGCTGACACCGAGTAGCTGCGCACTGACATGTCGGCTCCACCGGCTTCGGCTCCGGTGCACATGTCGAACGTGTGGCCGTGCAGCGGGCACACCACCACCCGGTCGTCGGCTAGCCCGTCGGCCAGCGGCCCGCCCTTGTGCGGACATACCGCTTCGATGGCCCGCAACGAGCCGTCCCGCAGCCGGAACACCGCGATTTGCTCACCGTCGACGGCGAACGTGCGGCCTTCGCCGATCGGGATCTCGTCGACTGGGCCCAGCACCACCTCGCTCATCGGACCGGCACCTGCGGCAGTGGCAGCAGCGGCAGCGATGTCCGGAACTGCCCTTCTGTCACGGGTTCTCGTCCGTCATTCCACGGATCCCGATAGGCGTCGACCGACTTCTGCATGCTTGTATCGAGCTGTTCGGCGATGCCCTCGGCGTCCTCGACCACTACGGCGCGGATCTTGTCGATGCCGACCCGGGGAACGAACTTGTAGGTGCGCTCAAGCCAATTCGCGTTCTCCCGGTAGTACTGCAGGAACCGGCCAGTGAGCGTGATGACGGTGTCGGGGTCATCGGCCGTCGCAAGCAGGTCGCCCTTGCGGATGTGAGCGCCCGCCGCGCCGCCGACGTAGATTTCCCAGCGCCCGTCGCCCACGGCGACGACACCGAGGTCCTTGCACAACGCCTCGGCGCAGTTGCGCGGACAACCCGTGACGGCCAGCTTCATCTTGGCCGGGCTGGCCAGGCCTTGGTAGCGCTCTTCGAGCGCGATGCCGAGCGCGGTGGAATCGCCAAGGCCGTAGCGGCAGAAGTCGCTGCCGACACAGGTTTTCACGGTCCGGAAGCTCTTGCCGTATGCGTAGCCCGACGGCATGTCCAGATCCGCCCACACCGCGGGCAGGTCCTCCTTGCGCACCCCGAGCAGATCGATGCGTTGTCCGCCAGTGAGTTTGATCATCGGGATGGCATACTTGTCAGCGACCTCGGCAATACGGCGCAGTTGCCATGAATTCGTTACGCCGCCCTTCATCTGCGGCACCACCGAGAACGTGCCGTCGCGCTGAATGTTGGCGTGCACCCGGTCGTTGATGAACCGGGCGTCGCGTTCGTCGACGAACTCGTCGGCCCACATCATCTCCAACAACGATGCCAGTGCCATCTTCGAGTTGGCGTCCTCCTGCCCGTCCGGTGCGAGCGCGGCGAACACCGACGACACCGAATGCAGTTTGAGTTCGCGAATGTGCTGCATCAAAGTTGGCTTGTCATAAGGTATTCCGGGCACATACCACGACGCCGACGGATCCTCGGTGATCGCCCCGTCGGCCGCCCACTCCACGATCTGGCCGACGAGCTCCTTGCACGACCCGCAACCCTTGCCGGCCTTGGTCTTCGCCATCACGCCGGTGACCGATGTCTCGCCGCCTTGCACGCACGCCACCAGCGTGCCCTTGCTCACGCCGTTGCAGTTGCACACCTGCGCGTCGTCGGAGAGTTCAGCCACGCCGACGGACACGTCGGGGGTACCGATGTCGAACATCAACGACACCCGCTCCTCGGGCAGCGGCAGCCCGCTGTCGAACGCCTGTGTCAGGAACGACACCTTGCTGACATCGCCGACCAGCGTTGCCCCAACGAGCTTTCCATCGCGGATGACGATCGTCTTGTACACGCCGTGCCGGGGCTCGGAGTATTGGACGAATTCGTCGTCGTCGGTTTCCGGCGCCTTCAAGCCCATCGCGGCGACGTCGACGCCGGCGACCTTGAGTTTGGTGGCCGTGCGTGAGCCGTGATACGCGGCGGTGCGGTCGGCGCCGGTGACATGGTCGGCGAGCACGGCGGCCTGCTCCCACAGCGGCGCCACCAGGCCGTAAACCTGACCTCGGTGCTGGGCGCACTCGCCGACGACGTAGATGGAGTCGTCGTCGATCGACCGCATGTGGTCATCGACGACGATCGCCCGCTCCACGGTCAGGCCGGCTCGTTGTGCCAGACCGACATTGGGCCGAATGCCCGCCGCGATCACCAGCATGTCGCAGTCGATCGAACTGCCGTCGTTGAACACGATCCCGGTGAGCCTGCCGTCGGCGCTGAGGACTTCCGTCGTGACCTTCTGGACGTGCACCGAGATTCCGATGCCTTCCACCGACTTGCGCAGTATCGCCCCGGCGGAATCGTCGAGTTGCGCGTTCATCAACGTCGGCGCCGCGTGAACGACCTCCACGGTGAGGCCGCGGTTCTGCAGACCGCGAGCGGCCTCAAGCCCGAGCAGGCCGCCACCGATGACGACGGCCTTCGTCCGTTCCGGTGCCCCGTCGATCATCGCCAAACAGTCGTCGAGAGTCCGGAACCCGAACACGCCGTCGATCAAGCTCTTGTTGTCGGCCCACAAGCCCTTCATCGGCGGGAAGAACGACCGGCTGCCCGTGGCCAGAATGAGATAGTCGTACCGGGTGACCGACCCGTCATCGGCATGCACCAGCCGCGCAAACGCGTCGATGCGCACCACCCGTACCCCGGCACGCAGGTCGATGTCGTTGTCGGCGTACCAGTCCAGACCATTGAGGTAGATCTCGTCCGCATGATCACTGCCGGCCAACACATTCGACAACAGGATGCGGTTGTAGTTGCCGTACGGCTCGTCACCGAAGACGGTGATGTCGAATTGCTCGCCGCCGCCGCGGGCCAGGACCTCCTCGATCGCGCGCACGCCGGCCATGCCGTTGCCGACGACGACCAGCTTCTGCTTCATCAGTGCCCTCGTTTCCTCGCGCAAGCGCTCGTCAGATTTCCACCAGACCGAGATCGACGACCAGCGTGCCTTTGCATCCGCTCGGGGCGGCGACGTGCAACTCCAGCACCGTGTCGCCGAGCAGGTCTTCGACCACCCGCAGGGCCACATGGGTGGCGCCCTTTGCCGCGATCGGGAAGTAGCGCATCGGCTTGCCGTCGCGGAACAGCACGACGGTGATCATTTGTTTGGTGGAGTTACCGCCGCGGAAGTACACCGGCTGCGTCACGGCGCCCGCCGGCACGACATAGCGCAGCGAGTCGTCGATCAGCGACGGCTTGTCCAGGCCGTTGCCCTCAAACTCGAATGCACCCTGCAGGAATCGGGGAGTACTGCCGTCGCTCACCCTCGGAAGCTAAGGCGCGTTTGTTTCGCGGCCGTTTCGTCGATGAGTCAGCCGTGAATCCCATTGCGCACGCGCACGTGTTTCGCCGAAGTGAGCGGGTGTTGACAATATCGATACGGCGGGGCAATTGACGCGGAACGGGTTGGCAGTAGACCTATTTCAACTACTGCAGGGGAGGCCCGCATGACAATCTTGTCCCGCGATCGCAACATCGAGCACTGGGACGCCGAAGACGTCGAAGCTTGGGACGCCGGCGGCGCCAAGGTCGCCAAACGCAACCTGATCTGGTCCATCTTCGCCGAGCACATCGGCTTCTCCGTGTGGTCGATCTGGTCGGTGATGGTGCTGTTCATGCCGCAGAACGTCTATCACATCGACGCGGCGGGCAAGTTCTACCTCGTCGCGGTGCCCACCCTGGTCGGCGCGGCGATGCGCATCCCCTACACGATCGCGCCTGCCAAGTTCGGCGGCCGCAACTGGACAATAGTCAGCGCACTGTTGCTGCTCATTCCTACGGTGCTGACGTGGTATGTGATGAAGCAGCCGGGCACGTCCTACACGACGTTCATGGTCGTCGCGGCGTTCGCCGGATTCGGCGGCGGTAACTTCGCCTCGTCGATGACGAACATCAATGCGTTCTACCCGCAACGGCTCAAGGGCTGGGCGCTGGGTCTGAACGCGGGCGGCGGCAACATCGGCGTCCCGGTCATCCAACTCGTGGGCTTGCTGGTGATCGCGGCGGTGAGCAACACTCGACCCGAAATCGTTTGTGCCATTTACCTTGTGCTGATCGCGCTGGCCGCATTTGGTGCGGCGCTGTTCATGGACAACCTCGGCAATCAGCGGTCGAACCTGGGCGCGATGGTTGAGGCGTTGCGGTACAAGCACTCCTGGGTGATGAGCTTCCTCTACATCGGCACGTTCGGCTCGTTCATCGGCTTCTCGTTCGCATTCGGCCAGGTGCTGCAGATCAACTTCCTTGCCGGCGGCGACAACGCTGCGCAGGCGTCGCTGCACGCAGCGCAGATCGCGTTCGTCGGACCGCTGCTCGGCTCCATCTCCCGGCCGTTCGGCGGCAAGCTGTCCGACCGCATCGGTGGCGGCAAGGTGACGCTGTACGTGTTCATCGCGATGATCTTCGCGGCGGGCATCCTGGTGGTGACCGGGATGATCGACGATGGGATGAAGGGCGCAGCGACCGGTGTGCAGATGACTGCCTACGTGGTCGGTTTCATCCTGCTGTTCATTCTGTCGGGTCTTGGCAACGGGTCGACGTACAAGATGATCCCGTCGATTTTCGAGGCCAAGGCGCAGGGGCACGACGAGTGGAGCCGCGATGAGAAGGCGGCGTGGTCACGCAGCATGTCCGGCGCGCTGATCGGTTTCGCCGGCGCGATCGGCGCGCTCGGCGGGGTGTTCATCAACGTGGTGCTGCGGGCGTCGTACGTCGGCGCGGCGAAGTCGGCGACCAACGCATTCTGGGTCTTTCTCGGCTTCTATGTGATCTGCGCCATAGTCACCTGGTTCGTGTTCCTGCGGATCCAATCGGCCAGGGCCGGCGCGGGTGAGGAAATCGGTCGCGCTGCGGCCCCCGTCCCAGCCACCTGACCTGCGGATTTGATGCTCACCGGGCGGCGACACGCCCGGTGAGCATCAATTTTCACCGCGATAACGTCGTCGGAAAACAGCCTGAAACATTGCAGGCCCACCATGGGCCCATGGCGGTGACCCGGACGGCGTGCTCGTATTGCGGCGTCGGCTGCGGCATCGAAGTGCAAACCACCACGGATCCAGACTCGGGCAAGCCCGTCATCGCCCGAGTCTCCGGGGACAAACTGCACCCGACGAACTTCGGCCGACTGTGCACAAAAGGCGCCACACACGCCGAGATGATGGCCGCCGACGACGGCCGCTTGAAGTCGGCCCTGCTGCGCCCGACACGCACCGACGAACCCGTTCCCACACCCGTCGACGACGCCGTCGCCGAGGCCGGCCGCCGGTTACGCGCGATCATCGACGAGCACGGTCAGGATGCCGTCGCGCTCTACGTCTCCGGCCAGATGTCCATCGAGGCGCAGTATTTGGCCACCAAGCTGGCCAAGGGCTTCATCCAAACAGTCCACATCGAATCGAACTCGCGGTTGTGCATGGCCAGCGCGGGTACCGGATTCAAGCAGTCACTCGGCGCGGACGGCCCGCCGGGGTCGTATACCGACTTCGATTGCACGGATTTGTTTTTCGTTATCGGCTCGAACATGGCGGACTGCCATCCCATCCTGTATCTGCGGATGGCCGACCGGCTCAAGGCGGGCGCGAAGCTGATCGTCGTCGACCCCCGGCGCACCACCACGGCCGAACACGCCGACCTGTTCCTGCAGATCAAGCCGGGCACCGATCTGGCACTGCTGAACGGTCTGCTGCACCTGCTCGTCGAAAACGGGGATATCGACGAAGGTTTCATCGCAGCGCACGCCGAAGGCTGGGACGCCATGCCTGCGTTCCTTGCCGACTATCCGCCGGACCGGGTCGCTCAGATCACCGGTCTCGCTGAGTCCGACATCCGCACTGCCGCCCGGATGATCGCCGACGCGGGGGAGTGGATGAGCTGCTGGACGATGGGCCTCAACCAGAGCACGCACGGCACCTGGAACACGAATGCGATCTGCAACCTGCATCTGGCCACCGGTGCGATCTGCCGACCGGGCAGCGGTCCGATGTCGCTGACCGGGCAGCCCAACGCGATGGGCGGACGCGAAATGGGTTATATGGGGCCCGGTTTGCCGGGGCAGCGTTCCGTGCTGTCGGCCGACGACCGGGCGTTCGTCGAGGAGCAGTGGGGGCTGCCCGCCGGAACCATTCGCTCCGACGTCGGTCCCGGCACTATCGACATGTTCGAGCAACTCGCCGACGGCACCATCAAGGCGTGCTGGATCATCTGCACCAATCCCGTTGCCACCGTGGCGAATCGGAAGACGGTCATCACCGGTCTCGAGACCGCACAGCTCGTCATCACCCAGGACGCCTACCGCACCACCGCGACCAACCACTACGCGGACATCGTGTTGCCCGCCACGCTGTGGGCCGAGTCCGACGCCGTGATGGTCAATTCCGAGCGCAACCTGACGCTGATGCAGCAGTCCATCCCGCAGGCCGGTCAGGCGCGGCCCGACTGGGAGCTGATCTGCGACGTCGCCGCGCACATGGGGTTCGCGGAGGACTTCGACTACAAGTCCAGCGAGGAGATCTTCGACGAGATCCGCCGGTTCGCCAACCCAAAGACCGGTTACGACCTCCGCGGCGCGAGCTATGAGCGGCTGCGTCGGACGCCGCTGCAGTGGCCCTGCCCGCCGGATGACGAGGACCGGCACCCGATCCGCTACCTCAATGATGGTGTCAGCCAAGAGCTGTTCGTCGACGAGCACGGCCATTCGCCACGGCTCGCGTTTCCGACCCCGTCGCGGCGCGCGGTGTTTCACGCCCGGCCGCACATGGATCCGCGTGAGATGCCCGACGACGACTTCCCGCTGGTGCTCAATACCGGTCGGCTGCAACATCAATGGCACACGATGACCAAGACCGGCAAGGTCGCCAAGCTCAACAAGCTCGATAGCGGACCGTTTGTGGAAATCCACCCGGTTGACGCCGTCGCGCTCGACATCGTGAGCGGCCAGCCCGTCGAGCTGACGTCGCGGCGGGGCAGGGCGGTGCTTCCCGCAGTCGTCAGCGACCGGGTGCGGCCGGGCAATTGCTTTGTGCCGTTTCACTGGAACGACGAGCACGGCGAGTACCTCACGATCAATGCGCTGACCAACGACGCCGTCGACCCCGACTCGCTGCAACCCGAGTTCAAGGTGTGCGCGGTGAGCCTGAGGCCGGTGAAGTCGGTGGATCCGGTGGTCGAGGAACTCGACTTCGGTCAGCCAAAGCCGATGCTGACCGATGACGAAAAGATCTACCTTGCGGCGTTTTTCAGTGGTCTGGCGGAGGGCGTCAGCGGTGTACCGGTGCTGCCCGCGTCAGCGCCGGTCGCACCCGGTGTTCGGCTGTGGATCGACGGTCTGTTGGCCGGTCGGTACTCGCGCATCGCGGCGGCTCCCACCGAACAGCCGGTCAACGATGGACCGCTGGTGTTGTGGGCGTCGCAGACCGGAAACGCCGAGGAGTTCGCAGCCCGGCTGGCCGGCCGGCTTGGCGGCTCCCAGCTGGTCAACATGGACGAAATGCAGCTGGGGGAGCTGGCGGCTGCGCGCGACGTGTTGGTGATCACCAGCACGTTCGGTGACGGCGGGCCGCCGGACAACGGCGCCGGATTCTGGGATCGCCTGCATTCGGCCGAGGCGCTTGCGTTGGATGGGATTCGGTACGCGGTGCTCGGCATCGGCGACCGGTCGTATGCGAATTTCTGCGGCCACGCGAAGGCGATCGACGGCAGGCTCGCGGCGCTGGGTGCGACGCGGATGCTGGAACGCACCGAGTGCGAAGCCTACGACGACGAGCCAATGGATCGGTGGGCCGACCAGGTCACCGCCCTCGTCTCAGTGCCAACCGAGCCGGTGCGGACCAACGGTGGCGGTACGTCGACGGTTGCCAGGCCGACCAAGGCGGCCGAGCCGTTCACCCGGGCCAAGCCGCTATTGGCAAGGCTGGCCCGCAATGTCGTGCTGACCGCCCCGACATCGCGAAAAGAAGTGCGCCAGTTCGGCTTTGACGTCTCCGAATACGAGGTCAGCTACGCGGTCGGCGACTCACTGGGGGTCTATGCCACCAACGATCCCGAGACGGTCGACGCCTGGCTGGCGGCCACCGGGTTGCGCGGCGACACGTCCGTCGAGGTGGACGGCAACGAACAGAGCCTGCGGGACGCGCTCATCGTGTCCTACGACATCTGCCGGGTGACGCCCAACCTGCTGCGCTTTGTCGCGGAATCCTGCCGGGACAAGGCCGCCGCCAAGACGCTGATGGCGCCCAAGGACAAGCGCGACAAGTGGTTGGTGGACCGCAACGGGCTCGACATCGTGCAGGAGTTCGCGGTCCGGGCCGAGCCCGAGGAGTGGCAGGAAGTGCTGGTGCGACTGACCCCGCGCAACTACTCGATCTCGTCGAGCCCGCTGATCAGCCCGCACGAGGTGCAGGTGACGGTGTCGGTGGTGCGCTACCGCGGCGCCGACGGCGGCCAGCGCGGCGGGGTGTGCTCGACATTCCTGGCCGACCGGGCGGCCGCGGCGCCGGTATTCCTGCAACGCTCACCGCATTTCCGTCCGCCCGAGGACGGCGACATACCGATGATCATGGTCGGGCCCGGCACCGGCATCGCCCCGTTCCGCGGCTTTCTGCAGGAGCGGCGCGCGCTCGGCCACGCCGGCCGCAACTGGCTGTTCTTCGGCGACCGGCACCGCAGCGAAAACTTCTACTACCGCGACGATTTCGAGGACATGGTCCGCGACGGCTTCTTGAACCGGCTGGATCTGGCGTTCTCCCGCGATCAGGCCGACCGGGTCTATGTCCAGCACAAGATGCTCGACTACGGCGCAGACGTGTGGCGGTGGCTCGACGAGGGCGCGCACTTCTACGTCTGCGGGGACGCCAGCAGGATGGCGAAGGACGTCGATGCGGCGCTGACGGCGGTCATCGAGAAACACGGCGGCATGTCGCCCGAGAAGGCGCACGACTACAAGCGTGAGCTGGTGGCGTCGAAACGCTACGTGCGCGACGTGTACTAGCCAATACGCTGTCCGGATGCGGTTAGCGGGACAGGTCGCCATCGTCACCGGCGGCGCGTTGGGCATTGGCGGCGGCATCAGTAGGCGCCTGGCGGCGGCAGGCGCACACGTTGTGCTTGCCGACATCAATGCCGACGCCGCCTCGGCTGCACGCGACGAAATGGTTGCGGCGGGCGGGCGCTGCACGACCATCGTCGGTGACATCCGCTACCGCGACGTGGTGGCCAAAGTGACCGAAACCGCACTGGCCATTGATGATTCACGGATCGACGTCCTGGTGAACAACGTCGGCGACTTCCGCCCCGCGGCAAGGGATTTCCTGCGCAGCACCGAGGACCAGTGGCAGACGCTGTACGAACTGAACCTG
>Ga0075428_100005135_pt1 | contig 14555 bp, 13 predicted proteins | sample RhiMetdeltSRZDD2_FD_75291 | JGI IMG/M metagenome (GOLD analysis project Ga0075428, IMG submission 75291) | Populus rhizosphere microbial communities from Tennessee, USA - Rhizosphere MetaG P. deltoides SRZDD2 | ecosystem: Host-associated > Plants > Roots > Rhizosphere > Soil | place: USA...
CCGCGAGCTGGCGCGTCTGGTCGGACGGGAGCGGAAGAGCGTCCCCGCCTCCTGACGAGGGTGTCCGAGTCCTGGAATGTCCGGAGCGCCGGAGCGCCCGTTCCATGCCCCGGCTCACGGATTCGCAATCGGCCTTACGGTTCCGTCGCGCGCCGTCCGCGGCGTGCCCGCTTTTCGGCCATGATCGGGCCCGCGCCATGGTACGGGGGTTGCTCCAGCCTTCCCGGTCGCCAAGTGCGACCTGGAGGGCGATGGGATGGGCCGCCAAGGCGAAGTGTTCGTCATCGACGGCGACGACCTGATCAAGCCACCCGGAAAGGCTGAGGCGGGCAGGGCGTCCGTGGGGCCGCAGCCGGTGTCCCTGGCCGATGCGGGTTCCGTCGCGACATCGACCCGGTCGATGGCGTCAGGCGGATCCCCCGCGAAGGCGGCAGGGGCGGCCAGCCTGTCGTTGTGGGTCTGGGGCACGGGCCAATGTCTCAACGGCGACCGCGACCTGGGGATCCTGCTGTTCCTCTGGCAGCTCCAGATCGCCGCGCTGCACTACCTCGTGGCGTCGACCTGGAGCGCTCTCCGCCGGATGGCGCACCTTTTCTTCATCAGCGAGTGGGAGCTCCTGCTCTACGCCGCGGCTCTCGATTTCTGGCTCATCTTCCTGCTCGTCTTCAATGTCTCGCAGGCCTACAGGAGCGTGGAGCGGCAGCGAGGCCGCTTCCGTGGTCTCAAGAATCCGTGGCTAGCAGGAATGACATCGATGGTGGTGCCGGGGTGGGGACAACTACTGAACGGCCAACTCGGGAAGGGACTGTTCTTCCTGTTCGTGTTCGTGACGCAAGCCTACTTACTGGCGTTCTACCTGCTCACGCCACTGTACGGCATCGTCGCCGACCTGGATCCAGCCAAGACCCTCTTGAGGAACCTGATCCAGGGTGGACGGGTCGGCCTCGTCTTCACCGCGCAGATCTGGTTCGTGTCCGTCTACGACGCGATTCTGGTGGCCCGCTACACCAGAAATCGCGCTCGCTGAAGTCTGGCTGCGCCGCCGGCCCGGCCGGTCAGAGGCGCCCCCGTCACTCGTCTAGCGATCGCCGTAGGCGCCCTGTTCCGCTCTGCCGGGGATCACGACCAGCAAATCGTCGTAGGGATTGTGCACGCCGCCACGCTTGGCATTCACCCTGCTGGCGTATTTGAGGCCGAACGGCTGCGTCACCGTGACCACCGGCGGTGCCGGAACCGAGTCCGCGGACGCCGCGAACTGCGCTGTCGCCGCCCCGGCACCTTCTGGAGCGTCGATACGTGCAGCGGAGAGCTCCTTGGCGAAGCAGACCGGGCACGGCGAGTAACCGGCTTCGAGCGCTGCGTCCACTGTCCGCTCGACCGCGCGGCCTCGGAGGTCGCCGGCACCTGCCTTGTGGAACACGACCCCCGGTTTGGTGACCACGACCGTCTGTCCGTCGTCTGCCACCGCCGGCATGACCGCCAGGCAGGCGAGCGCCAGCACGACGGGTATTCCGATCCGTACTGACAACCTCATGGGATGCCTCCTTTTCCGCACCGGACCACTCGCTGACTTGATACCACTCCATCCGGGGCCTGTCAAGATAGATTCGGCCCGGACCCAGGGACCTGCTGCATGGAAGCAGAAGGCAGGAGGTACTATATTGCGGCCCGGAGCCGACCGGGGCCGTCCGGGAACCCCCGGGGGGTCCACTTGCTGACGAGGAGAAGGGTGTGCGCCTGAGCATTCGCAGGAACCGTCGCTTCGTGTCGATTCCAGTCCTGATCGCCCTCACGCCGCTCGTCCCGCTCGCGATGGCCGCCCCACCAGGGGGGAGCGTGCCGGAGGCGGCGGCGCGCAACAGCGGCGAGGCGGAGGTGCAGTACCGCATCGGCGTCGAGGATCTCCTGGCAATCTCGGTCTGGCGCGATACCGACCTGACGCGCGAAGTGCCGGTGCGTCCCGACGGCCGGATCTCGCTGCCCCTGCTCCAGGACATCGACGCAGCGGGCAAGACCCCTCGCGAGCTGGGGGAAGAGATCCAGCGACGGCTCAAGGAATACCTCAGCAGCCCCTCCGTCACCGTCATCGTGCGCGAGGTGAACAGCCTCAAAGCGTACTTCCTCGGCGAGATCAGGACGCCGGGACCGGTTGTCCTACGGTCGCCCGTACGTCTCCTGCAGGGCATCGCCATGGCGGGCGGAATGACCGAGTTCGGAGGCCGGAACGGCATCATCGTGTACCGGAAGACAGCATCCGGCGAGAAGACGATCGAGCTCTCCTACCGCGATCTCGTCACGGGCAAGAAGCCCGATGACAACCTGCTGCTCGAGCCGGGTGACACGGTCATCGTCCGCTGACGGGGAGGATTCCGGCCTCGCCGGATCCGCCAGATGAGGCCACGGATCCGCGCTGGGTTTGTCGCGGCCCTCATCGCGGCCATCGCAGGATGGCTCGCACCCCCGTCCCGCGCCGCCGAGACGCAATTCGGATACGACGGGGCCGTCGAGCAGCTGTACTCCCAGGACATCCGGCGCGTCGGAGGGAGCGCGCTGGAGGTGGACCAGGATCTCGATGGCTACACGACGACGGTCCGGCTCACTGCGGGGCTGGTCGTGGCCACGCCACGATCGGAGACGTCGTTCAGGTACACGCCGGCCTACATCCACTACGAGGACCTGGAGGTCACGGACCCGGCCGATCCGTTCGAGGAGAGCCACCTGGATCATCGTTTCACGACCCTCTGGCGGCTCAGGCTCACCCCTCTCTCGGAGTTCATGCTGCGGCAAGGTCTCTCCGTGACCTCCCGGCAGAGCGGGTTCGAGGACTTTGCCGGCGCGGGAGGGAACGCCAGCGAGCCGGTCATCGCCAACACAATGCGGGTGGTCTGGGATGTGGCGCCCCGCCTCAGCCTGACCCCCTCCCCGGACACCACAGTGACTCTCGACGCCATCTACCGGGAGGAGCGTTACGACCGGTCCACCCTCATCGACTCCCACCAGGTCGGCGTTCAGGCGGCGATCGAGAGAAACGTCGGTCGATCCCAGTTCGTGGGTGCGAGGGTCAGGGCCGATGCTTTCGAGTTCAGCAACCCCGGCGCGACGGTGGTCACGGCCTTCGATCGGTTTACGGGGGCCGAGGCGACCTGGGCCATCCGCGTCGGCGAGCGGACTTCATTTCAGGTCGGGGCGGGAGCCTACCGGTCGTCCGGTCCCCAGATCCAGAGCGTCGTCCGACCCACCCTCGACCTGACGGGTAATTGGTCGTGGAGAAGGGTGTTTCTCGTGTTGGCCTATCAGCTGAGCTACTCGACCGGGGGAGGAATCTCGACCTCGAACAGGAGCCAGTGGGGGCACGTCGGCATCTCCGGGGTCTGGGGAGAGGGATTCGAGGCCGGAACGGACCTGAATTACATCTATAGAGCCGCTCCGGCCGCCCGATTGGGCGACGAAAGGCCCCTGGGGGGCTGGTCGGCCGGGGTCCACATCTCGAAACACTGGCTCTCCGGAGTGGGGATGTTCGCGAGGGCCTCCGACCTCCAACAGGAACGCCAGGTCGGGCCTGACCTCAGTTACCGGGAGGGTGTGATCGGGGTCAGCTTCGCGCCTTCGGCTGCCCGGCTCCCGGAGGGGCCGGTGCGACGCCCCCCTCCGGGCGTCCCGGGGGGCGTCCCCGCCAGAGTGCCGTAAGGGGACTTCGAGAAGATTCTCTTGCGCCACTCAATTCTTTGGGGTAACCTTCCAGCGATTCGGGCAGGCCACTTTTAAAACCTGAGGTTCTCGGATTCGGGACGGGTGAGGGAGTTGTCCCGGGCACGCGTGGGGATCGATGACGCCGGAAGCTGTCAGCCAGGGGGGTGCCGTTGAGGGTGCGGTGTCCTGGCCGCGTCGCCGGCCGCACCTCGAGGAGCGCCGGGCGGGTGAGGACCTGGTCCTCTACGATCCGGCCGGTGGTCGGTTGCACGTCCTCAATGCGACCGCCGCTGCGATCTGGCACCTGTGCGATGGATCCCTGCCGGCACCAGCGATCGCCGGGAGGTTCAGCGCTGATTTCCGCGTCGATCCGGGTCAGGATCCCCAGGCCGATGCCCGGTTGCTGTTGAGATCCTTGTTCGAGGCTGGTCTGATCGAAGAGAGGGCCGGCGATCACACTGCGGCGAGCGACGTGGCGCCGGAGCACGACAGAAAGCAGGAGGTTGACTCTCGATGAGCACACAACTCACACCCAAGGACGACCGGACCGCTTACGTCGCTCCACGGATCACGACGTATACGGAGCAGCAGGTGGCCGACAGCCTCGGCCCCGTCCTCCTGTCCGGGGGCGGAACGGTGCTCGGGGAGCTCGCAGGAAACGAGAGCCCGTCAGCGAGCAACACCGGCAAACGGCCGCGTCGCTGATGCCGCCGCATAGGCGCCGGCGGCAGTAGGGCCCGGTTCGGGGCCTGCGGGCCCTTGAGCCGCGTGATGAGTTCAGCAGCCAGCCCTCATACACGACGCTTCCAGCTGCTCGACGTCGGGATCGAGTTGAGCAGCAGCGATCCCTCGCATTTCTCCCTGGTGGACCGTCTGTTCGGAGCACAGGAGTTCCGCCCTGACGGCCGGGCTCCCGAGATTCACGCTCGATTCGATGGCGGGCCGTCTCCGTCCGCTGGGGGATTCGAGGAGCCGGATCCGGGGCACATCCACGTGGGGACCTCCGGAGACGCTCCTCTGGAGGTGGCCGAATGGACGTTTCGCGCCTGTCTCGGCAGGAGCAGCGGCTTCCACATCGTGCACGCAGGGGCGCTGGTTCGCGCCGGCCAGGGGGTCCTCCTGGTGGGGCCGCCGTTCGCAGGGAAGACCACGCTCACGCTGGCATTGTGCCAGGAGGGCTTCGAGTATTTCTCGGACGACGTCGGTCCTCTGGATCGTGGCGGCCTGCTGCACCCCTTCCGACGGCTGGCCGGCGTCCGCCTGACGGAGGGGCGGCGCGACTACGTCGCTCCCAACCCAGGCGCCGCTCTCTCGGTAGTACCACCGGCCTGCCCGGTCGCCTGGATCTTCCTCTTGGAGGCGCCGTTCCCGAGTGCTTCCAGTGCTCCGGCCAGGACTCGAGGTGGCGCGGTCGAGGCCGCGGTGAAGCCGCTGTCCGTCTCCGACGCGGCCCTCGAGGTCTTGCGCCATACCCTCAATCGCGCCTCCCGGGAGGAGCTCCGGGAGCGGCATGGCCTCCATCCCCATCTTCAGATGCTCACCGAGCTCCTGGACATCGCCGCGAAGGCGCGCTGCTTCCGCTTGCGTGCCGGCGAGCCGGCCTCGACGGCGCGCATGCTGCGCCGTCTCGTGGACACCGGAGCTCCGTCGCCTCAGGACTGAGCCGATGGATGCGCCCAAGGAAGACCTGATCCGCTGCGCGGTCGAGCTCTGGGCGGAACGTGGGAGATTCACGGAATTGCCAGCCGTGGGCTTCTGCATGTGGCCGACGATCCGGTCCGGCGATCGGGTCACCGTGCGCCATGGGGGCGCGAGTCCGGAGGTCGGACAGGTCGTCGTGCGCATCCTCGAAGGCCGCGCGACCGCGCATCGGGTCATCGTCCGCCGGCAGGCCGGCGACGCCTTCGAGGTTCGCACCAAGGGTGACTTGACGCTGGCGGCGGACCCCGGCTGGATCGGCCCGGATCGGACGGTTGGCGTTTTGGTCGGGATCACGCGGCGGGGCGTGACCCTCAGCCGATCGCAGATCGAGGGCCGGTCGGCGCGCCTGCTGGCAGCCGTATCCCGCTTTCAGGGGACGGTGTGCGCGCCGCTGCACCGGCTGCGCGTCCTCCTCGGATCCAGGCGTGCTGGTCTGGGTCGGGACAAGGGAGTCGGATGAGCCTCGTTCGACCCGAGCATCGGCTGCTGGCGCTGGCCCTGCCGGTCGGCGGGGAGGAGGCCGCCCGCGAGATTCGGGGACTGTGCGCGGGGCCGATGGACTGGGAGTACCTCCTCGACGCCGGGTATCGACTGGGTGCCCGGGCGCAGCTCGGAGACGCAATCCGCGGCGCCGGGGCCGCCGTCCCCGAGGGCGTTCGCTTGGAGTGCCAGGAAGCGCTGACACGCGGCGTCATGCGGTTCATAGTGGCCACCCGTGTGATGGATGATCTGCGGCGCGCCCTGCACGCTGCGGGGGTCCGCTTCCTGGTCCTGAAGGGACTGTCTCTGGCCAGCGAGATCTACCGGCAACCGGGGCTCCGGCCGATCGGCGACCTCGACATCCTGGTCGCGCCCGGCGATCTGGACAAAGCACTCGGAGCTCTCCGGGGCCTGGGCTACGGGATGCCGGCGGGATCGCTGCCGGTCTATTTCTACCGGCGGCATCATTTCCACCTCACCCTGCTCAAGGATGGATGGTATGGGATGCCGGTGGAGCTCCACTGGGATACCCAGCCGTACTTCTCCCTGTCGCGCATCCCGTCGGGCGAGTTCTGGGCCTCGGCGCGGCTCCTCGGCGTCGAGGGTCTCGAGCTGATGGTCCCCGGCCGGGAAGAGACGTTTCTCTATCTTGCGCAGCACCTGATGCGTCACATTCTTTCCTTCGGGACGCGCACCCAGGAGGATCCGGTGGGCGCGCTCCTGGAGCCGGCACGCCGCGGGCGGCTCGCCTGGATCGCTGATCTGGCGCTTCTGGCCCGCTCCCGGCCGGGGTTGGATTGGGATCGTGTCGGCGCGTTGAGCCGGCGCTGGGGCCTCGAGCCTGAACTCGCCGGCCTGCGGGAGTACCTGGCGCGGGCCGGCCTGTGGCCGGCCGGCGCTCGAGACCACGGGCGGCAGGAAACCGACTTTGAACGAGGCCCCGGGATCGCGGCCCGGGCCGGTGAGATGTTTCCGCGCCTGACTCGTCCGATCCCGGCCCTGCAGATGAGGCCTATACTCGCCCTCCGTCTGTTGCACTTCGCATGTCCCGGGGCCCGGTGGATCCGCTGGCGCTACGAGCTCGGGGAGCGCTCCGGCGGAGGGCGTGTGGCCTGGTTCTCCCTGCTTCACGCTCTCGCGACCATGGGGCGCGCCGCCCGCATGGCGGCGGCGATCGCCGGCTTTCGCCTGAGTGCCGCGGGGCGACGCCCCGGCGAGGCGCGCGTCCAGGACGCGCGGCGCGGGCGGGCGAATGTCCAGAACGGCCGGATCGGGGCCCGGGGCTGACGGCGCGAGCAGCGGTCACGAACGCGTTCGCAAACGCGAGGTGAAGACATGGTTGCTGAGAGCGATCCCGAGTCCAAAGCGACGCTGGCGACCTGCCTGCGCCGCGGATACGATCGCCACATGGCCTGTGCCATGCGACTGACGGGGGAACCGCTGGAGTCGCTCGAGAAGCTCGTCCGACTCGTGCACGGGACCTTGGAGCGGAAGGGGAAGGTGCTGGCCTGCGGGAACGGGGGGAGCGCCTCCGACGCGCAGCATTTCGCCGCCGAGCTCGTCGGCCGGTACTGCGAGGAGAGGACACCGCTGCCCGCCCTCGCCCTGAACGCCGACGGATCGATCCTCACCTGCCTGTCGAACGACTACGGCTACGAGCAGGTGTTCGCGCGCCAGGTCGGCGCCTACGGGAGGTCGGGGGATCTGCTTCTTGCCATCAGCACGACGGGGCGATCGCCGAACATCGTGCGGGCCCTCGAGGCGGCGCGCGCCCAGGGACTCGAGACGGCGGCCCTGCTGGGCCGGGACGGCGGACCCGCCAAAGCGCTCGCCTCCCTCGCGGTCGTCGTCCCCGACGAGGAGACGGCCCGCATTCAGGAGTGTCACGGACTGATGCTGCATCTCCTGTGCGAGGGCCTCGACCTCCTGCTGAAGCAGACGAGGAACGTCTGAGCGGCGCCGGCCGGCTGGTGCTCGAGGACGGCACGGAGTTCCGAGGGACGCTGTTCGGCGCCGTCCGCCCGGTTGCCGGCGAGGTCGTGTTCAACACCGGCATGGTCGGCTACCCCGAGTCGCTGACCGATCCCTCCTACGCCGGCCAGATCCTGATCCTGACCTACCCGCACATCGGCAACTACGGCGTGCCGCCGCAACACTTGGACGAGTTGGGCCTTCCCGAATGGTTCGAATCCGAGCGGGTCCAGATAGCCGGCCTCGTCATCGCCACGTTATCGGACGACGTGAGCCACTGGTCGGCCGAGAGCAGCTTCGACGCCTGGCTCAAGAAGGAGAACATCCCGGGCCTCTCCGGGGTCGACACGCGGGCCCTCGCCAAGCGCATCCGGGATCGCGGCGCGATGCTCGGCAGGCTGCTGCCCGCCGGCACCGATCTCCCGCTCCGGGACCCGAATCTCAGCAACCTCGCGGCCGAGGTCTGCGTGCGGGAGCCGGTGGCCTACGGGAAGGACGGCCCCCGGATCGTGCTCGTCGACACCGGCGTCAAGGCGAGCATCATCCGGGGGTTGGTACGGGCCGGGGCGCGCGTGCTCCGGGTTCCGTGGGACCACGATTTCTTCGGTGAGACGTTCGACGGGTTGTTCCTGTCGAACGGTCCGGGCGACCCCAAGAGCGTGGACCGGACCGTGGCCCACGTCCGGCGGGCGCTCGAGCAGCGCGTCCCGACGTTCGGAGTTTGCCTGGGCAACCAGATCCTGGCGCTGGCGGCTGGAGCGGACACGTACAAGCTGAAGTTCGGACACCGCTCGCAGAACCAGCCATGCCACGAAGTCGGCACGCGCCGGTGCATGGTCACGTCCCAGAATCACGGGTACGCCGTCGACGGCGCGACGCTCCCGCCGGGTTGGCGCGAGTGGTTCGTGAACGCCAACGACGGCACCAACGAAGGCATCCGCCACGAGTGGAAGCCCGCCAGGGGCGTGCAGTTTCATCCTGAGGCGTCCCCCGGCCCTACCGACACGGCCTTCCTGTTCCAGAGGTTCCTGGAGATGCTCAGTTGAACTCGCGAGCCGCGGGGCCGCCCGGGGGGAAGCGGCCCGGCAAGGTCCTGCTCCTCGGAAGCTCCGCCCTGAAGATCGGCGAGGCCGGCGAATTCGACTACTCCGGCAGCCAGGCGATCAAGGCTCTCAAGGAGGAGGGCGTCAGGACCGTCCTCGTGAACCCCAACATCGCGACCATCCAGACGTCGGAAGGGCTCGCGGAGCAGATCTACTTCCTGCCGGTGACGCCCTACTTCGTTGAGCGGATCATCGAGAAGGAGCGCCCGGACGGCGTCCTCCTTGGCTTCGGCGGACAGACGGCGCTCAATTGCGGCGTCGCCCTGGACGACGCAGGCGTGTTCGCGCGGCACGGCGTCGAGGTCCTGGGCACGCCCGTGGAGTCGATCCGCGACACGGAGGACCGCGGGCGGTTCAACGCCCGGCTGGCCGAGATCGGCGCCAAGGCGCCCCGCAGCGAGGCCGTGACGTCGATGAAGCAGGCGCTGGCCGCGGCGGATCGGATCGGATACCCCGTGATGCTCCGGATCGCCTACGCCCTGGGTGGACTCGGATCGGGGGTCTGCCACGACGCGGACGCCCTGCGCGAGCGGGCCGGCATAGCGTTCTCGCACGCTCCCCAGGTCCTGATCGAGGAGAGCCTTGCCGGCTGGAAAGAGATCGAGTACGAGGTGGTCCGGGACCTGAACGACAACTGCGTGGCCGTGTGCAACATGGAGAACGTCGACCCGATGGGCATCCACACGGGCGAGTCGATCGTGGTGGCGCCCAGCCAGACCCTGAGCAACCGCGAGTACCACCACCTGCGGGAGATCGCCCTCAAGGTCGTGCGTCACCTGGGAATCGTGGGGGAGTGCAACATTCAGTACGCCCTCGATCCGCGCTCCGGCGACTACCGCATCATCGAGGTGAACGCGCGGCTGTCCCGGAGCAGCGCGCTCGCCTCGAAGGCGACCGGCTATCCGCTCGCCTTCGTCGCGGCCAAGCTCGCCCTCGGGCTCCCCATGACCTCGGTCCCGAACAAGGTGACCGGGGTGACGACGGCCTGCTTCGAGCCGGCTCTCGACTACGTGGTGGTCAAGGTGCCGCGGTGGGACCTCAAGAAGTTCCGCCGCGTGTCGACCCGGCTCGGCTCCGGGATGAAGTCGGTCGGGGAGGTCATGGCGATCGGCCGGAGCTTCGAAGAGGCGCTCCAGAAGGCGCTGCGGATGCTGGACATCGGGGTCGAGGGCATCCTCGCGGACGAGCTCATGCGGTTCAAGGATGTCCGCACGGAGCTGTCCCAGCCGACCGACCGCCGCGCCTTCGCGGTCGGGAGCGCCTTCGCGCGCGGGCTGTCGATCGAGGAGGTCCATCGCCTGACGGCGATCGATCCCTGGTTCCTGGCGCGCATCCAGGGGATCGCGCGGCTGGCCGAGCAGGTGCGCACGGCGCGCGGCGGGCCCCTGCCCGCCGATCTGGTGCTTCAGGCCAAGCAGGCCGGCTTCTCCGATCGCCAGATCGGACAGCTCTCCGGGCGGAGCGAGAAGGAGGTCCGCGCGGAGCGCGCGGCCGCCGGGATCCGCCCGTGTGTCAAGGAAATCGACACCCTGGGCGGCGAATACCCGGCGCGCACGAAGTACCTGTACCTGACCTACCACGGCGAGGAGGACGACGTGTCCTTCGACCGGGAGCGCTCGGTGCTGGTCCTTGGTCCGGGTGCGTACCGCATCGGCAGCTCCGTCGAGTTCGACTGGTGCTGCGTCAACACGGTCCAGACCCTCCGCGAGCTCGGCTACGGCACGATCATGCTGAACTGCAATCCGGAGACCGTAAGCACCGACTACGACGTCTGCGACCGGCTGTATTTCGACGAGATCTCCCTGGAGGCGATCCAGGAGATCCACGCCCGGGAAGGCGTCCTCGGCGTCATCGTCTCCGTCGGGGGACAGACCCCGAACAGCCTGGCCCTCGCCTGCGCCGACGCCGGCCTTCGGATCCTGGGGTCGTCGGCGCGGAGCATCGACAACGCGGAGGATCGACACAAGTTCTCCGCCTGCTGTGACGCCTTGGGCATCGACCAGCCGCCCTGGGTGGAGGTCACCACGATGGAGGCGGCGAAGGCCTTCGCCCACAAGGTCGGCTACCCCGTGCTCGTCAGGCCGTCGTACGTCCTGTCGGGCTCCGCCATGGCCGTCGCCGAGAACGACGAGAGCCTGCACGCGGTCCTGGAGCGCGCCTCCGAGATGTCGCCGGAGCATCCGACGGTGATCACCAAGTTCATCGAGAACGCCAAGGAGATCGAGATCGACGCGGTCGCCAGGGGAGGGGAGATCGTCGTGTACGCGATCTCGGAGCACGTGGAGAATGCGGGCGTCCACTCCGGCGACGCCACGCTGGTTCTCCCTCCGCAGCGCACCTACATCGAGACCACGCGGCGGGCTCGGCGCATTGCCGCCCGCATCGCCGGGGCCCTCGATCTCAACGGGCCCTTCAACATCCAGTTCATCGCGCGGGACAACAACGTCATGGTGATCGAGTGCAACGTGCGGGCGTCGCGCTCCTTCCCGTTCGCCTCCAAGATCTTCAAGGTCAATTTCATCGACCTCGCGACCCGCATCATGATGGACCGGCCGATCCGGAAGGTGGACGCCTCGGTGTTCGAGCTGGACTACGTCGGCGTCAAGGCCCCGCAGTTCTCGTTCACGCGGCTGCAGGGCGCCGATCCGGTGCTGGGCGTGGAGATGTCCTCCACGGGGGAGGTGGGCTGCATCGGCGAGGACTTCGACGACGCGTTCCTCAAGGCGCTGCTGTCGGTCGGCTTCCGCCTGCCGATCCGCGGGGCCCTGCTCAGCACGGGACCGGTGGCCTCCAAGGCGGCCTTCCTCGCGAGCTCCCGGACACTGGCGGCGGCGGGCGTCAAGCTCTACGCCACCCGGGGGACGGCGGATTTCATGAAGGGAAGCGGCGTCGACGTCACGCCCGTCGCCTGGCCGCTCGAGCGATCGAAGGACACTGCGCTCGACCTGGTCCGCAGCGGGCAGATCGACCTCGTGGTCAACATCCCCAAGGACGCCTCCGAAGAGGAGCTGACGAACGACTACATGATCCGCCGCGCCGCGGTCGACCACGGGGTCCCTCTGATCACCAACCTGCAGCTCGGCCAGCGGCTCGCGCAGGCCATCCTCCGCAAGTCGATCGACAGCCTCGAAATCCGGAGCTGGTCGGAATACTGAGGCGCCCCCGACCTCGGGGGGCACCGTCCGCCCGGGGGGCCTGTCCGAGGACAACAACCGGGCGGGAAGGAACTCGTTGACCGGAGGAGGGTCGTGGTAAAGTCGGGCCTCCAGCCGGCGCGCCGGGGGGCGCGGGACACGAACCATCATGAGCACTCATATCCTCGGGATCTCGGCCTATTACCACGACAGCGCAGCATGCCTGGTGCGCGATGGGGAGATCGTCGCCGCCGCGCAGGAGGAGCGGTTCACCCGCAAGAAGCACGACGCGCGGTTCCCCGTCCACGCGGTGCGTTACTGTCTTCGGGAGGCCGGCGTGTCCCTCAAGGACCTGCGCTACGTCGCCTTCTACGACAAGCCGCTGGTCAAGTTCGAGCGGCTCCTGGAGACCTACCTCGGCTTCTCGCCGCGCGGGATCCGCTCCTTCGTCGCCGCGATGCCCGTCTGGCTGAAAGAAAAGCTCCTGCTCAAGGACCTCCTGGAAAAGGAGCTGACCGCGACCGAGGAGGGCCTTGGTCGCGCGCAGCTGCCGCCGATCCTCTTCGGGGAGCATCACGAGTCGCACGCCGCATCCGCCTTCTACGTCTCGCCCTTCCGGAAAGCGGCCATCCTGTGTATGGACGGGGTGGGGGAGTGGGCGACCACTTCCGCCTGGGTCGGCGAGGAGAACCGGCTGACGCCGCTGTGGGAGATTCACTTCCCGCACTCGATCGGCCTGCTGTACTCCGCCTTCACGTACTTCACCGGATTCAAGGTCAATTCCGGCGAGTACAAGGTCATGGGACTTGCTCCCTACGGTCGCCCCAAGTACGTCCAGGCGATCCTGGATCATCTGCTCGACCTCAAGCCGGACGGCACCTTCCGGATGAACATGGACTATTTCCAGTACTGCACCGGATTGAGGATGACCAACAGGAAGTTCGACGAGCTGTTCGGAGGGCCGCCCCGGGAGCCCGAGTCGCCCCTGACGCAGCGCGAGATGGATCTGGCGCGCTCCGTCCAGGACGTCACCGAGGAGGTGATGCTGCGCCTGTCACGGACGCTCCACAAGGAAGTGGGGGCGACCGATCTCTGCCTGGCGGGCGGCGTGGCCCTCAACTGCGTCGGCAACGGACGGATCCTGCGGGAAGGACCGTACGAGCGCCTGTGGATCCAGCCGGCCGCCGGCGACGCCGGCGGGGCCATCGGCGCGGCCTTTTCGGCCTGGCACCAGATGGACGGGCAACCGCGCGTCGTGAACGGCCGCGGCGATGCCATGAGCGGGGCCTACCTCGGGCCGTCCTTTTCCAACGAGGAGATCGAAGCCTTCCTCAAGGGGAGGGAGGCGCCCTACACGCGTCTCGACGACGAGGCGATGATCGATCGCGTGGCGGACGAGCTGGCCAGCGAGAAGGTGGTCGGCTGGCTCCAGGGACGGATGGAGTTCGGCCCGCGGGCGCTCGGCGGTCGCAGCATCATCGGCGACGCGCGCAGCACCAAGATGCAGTCCGTGATGAATCTGAAGATCAAGTACCGGGAGTCGTTCCGTCCGTTCGCCCCCTCGGTGCTGCGCGAGCGCCTGGCCGACTACTTCGAGATGGACGCCGACAGCCCCTACATGCTGCTGGTCGCGCCGGTCCAGGAGAAGCGCCGCATTCCCATGACCCGGGAGCAGGAGAGCCTGTGGGGGATCGATCTCCTGAACGTGCCGAGGTCCGACATCCCGGCCGTGACGCACGTCGATTACTCCGCCCGCATCCAGACCGTGCACGAGGAGACGAACCCCAGGTACCACCGCCTGCTGCGCGCCTTCGAGAGGAAGACGGGCTGCGGCGTCCTGGTCAACACCTCGTTCAACGTCAGGGGGGAGCCGATCGTCTGCACGCCCGAGGACGCCTACCGCTGCTTCATGCGGACCGAGATGGATCTCCTGGTGCTCGAGAACTGCGTGCTCGAGAAGGGTCGGCAGAAGCCCTGGGTGGAAGGCCGGGACTGGCAGAAGGAGTTCGTTCTCGACTGAGCATCCCCATGGAGCAGAAGGCGGCGAGAGGGCAGTGGCGATCCTTCGGGCTGATCGTCGGCGGGGCGTTCGCCCTGGTGGGGGCGTGGCCGGCGGTGCGCAGCGGGCAGGCCCCGAAGATCTGGAGCCTCGCCCTGTCCGGTTCCCTGATCGCCGCGGCGCTCGTGTATCCGCCGATCCTCCGTTACCCGTACGACTACTGGATGCGCCTCGGTCGGGCGCTCGGCTGGATCAACACGCGGATCCTCCTCTCCGTCCTCTTCTACCTGATCTTCACTCCGATCGGCGTGATCCGGCGCTGGCTGGGCAAGGACCCGATGCGGCGCGCGTTCGAGCCGGACGCCGCATCGTACCGGCAGGTCCGATCCCCGCGTCCGGGCTCGCACATGAAGCGTCAGTTCTAGGGAGCGGGAGCCGCGGCGTCCCCCTGGCGCTAGCGGCGCTGCTCCTCGCGGC
>Ga0075428_100005139_pt1 | contig 14548 bp, 21 predicted proteins | sample RhiMetdeltSRZDD2_FD_75291 | JGI IMG/M metagenome (GOLD analysis project Ga0075428, IMG submission 75291) | Populus rhizosphere microbial communities from Tennessee, USA - Rhizosphere MetaG P. deltoides SRZDD2 | ecosystem: Host-associated > Plants > Roots > Rhizosphere > Soil | place: USA...
TCATCAATTTACCTTTCAAGGGCATCCTCCTTTATTAGGCGGGTTTGATAGGCTCATCATGCCGATTTTGCAAATTGTACGACGATGTAGGCGCCGTATCAAGAGAACAGTGCAATAAAAAAGGGTTCACCCCCAAAAGAGATGAACCCTAGCTACTTTTCGGTGAATTATTCGTTTAGTATGGGATTGCCTCCTGTTTATCCACTTCCGCATGAAAGGCATTAATCTCTTCCCTCATCTGCTCATCACTCATGGCATCGACCGAGTTATAGACTTCCCTGGGCAGATTGACGATATTCGTGACTGATCCGTCACTGAATTGGTTTAGGACCCACTCTTCGAATTTCGTCGAGGAAACTTTTGCTCTCTCTAACAGATTGACCCACTCTTTGGCCGTTGCGGGCGGGGGAGGTGTTTCTTGCATGCCAGGCAGATAGATATCGTCAGATTCGGCGCTGTGTTGCGGTTCGGGTTCTGCCACCGACTCCGGGTCAAGGTGACTAACCAGCTCTAGGAATTGTCTCGGATCGAGTAGTAAGGGGTCATGCGTGCCGTATTGGGTATCCATAAGCGAGCCAACGAGTTTGCGGTCGTGACCATGCTCCTTAATCAGCAGTCTAATGTAAGGCGCCCTCCATATGTCTGGGAGTACCTCGAACATTTCCATTGCCTTGATCTCGCGGGCGCACTCTTGCTTGGTCATACCGGCAGGGAAGGCCTGGGCCACGAGTTTGCGCTTATGTCCGTCGGCAACGCCGCATTTGCTAAGTGATCCGTAGAGCACGCCTAGGTGTCCCTGGGTGGCCAATTCAGGCTCGGGCTCGGGCGGCTTAGCCATCTCTTCTACCCGCCGGCGTTCTTCATCTGGCATGGCAGCAAGAACCTCGTCGGCAGAGGCGAGCCCAGTGCCAAAGAGACCATAGCCTAGGGCGCCAAGAGCCCGTCCTAGGGCGCTCGTGGAGGCATTCTCTATGGGGTTGGTGGCGTCTACGCCTGTCCCGCCAAAGTTGACCATTGAGGCGCCGCCCGCGGTCCCGAGTAGAGGCGACGTGACAAAGATTTTGCATACGAGCTTGTCATCAATCTTAATAAACTCCGGCTCTGAGAAGTTGAGTAATTTGCCGGCTGCCCTATGCTCATCACGGGCGATCTGAACCCTGCCATCAACCTTCATATAAGGGGTCTTAATATTGGCATAGATGGGATTTTGTTTGCTTCCACCAACCTTCTTGCTTGATGGGATCAAGCTAATGAACTGCCGGTACTGCTCCGGTGTCGAGGCGATCGCATGCTGGCACGCCTCTTCTGCCTCGCGTTGTGCCTTCTCTACTAGTGACTCAGCCATGATCTTTCTCCTTGCCTTGACGACGGGGCAGGGCACCAGACAGCTTGCCAGTCCGCCAATTGACCCTGCCCCACTCCGGCAGACCATCAAAACCCCTAAATGGGCTGCCGAATATTTTCATTCCAACCCGTAATACCATGTGTATGCTTTACGCACCGCATAGTCAAGCGATCTGCTATAGAACTCTTCTGTTATCACATGATACTGGAATAGTTCTCCCTCATATCCATCAGCGTCCTTCCAAATTTTCCAGCAGCCGTAGTACTGACTCGCTTCCAGCGCTTTCCCGTGTCGCAGTAGCTCTCTAAGTTCTTGAGCTGTGATATCCTCATCGTCAACGTCCAGATGATGGTAATCTATATCCTCTGGGCTTCTAGAGTCGGGACAAGTTATATCTAATATACCACTACGGATAACCTGTGCGGTGGTAAGCCTTCGGTGGTCCATGATCTCTCCTATCCATAGGCAGGCAAGCGGCAGGGAAGTAGCCTAGTACTGGAAGGTCAACTCAAAGTAGAAGGAACCGATGGGATGAGCTGACTTGCAAAATTCCCTGCCACCATAATTAATATACCAAACGGCAAAACAGTTGTCAATTGACAAAACAAAGATTTGCCGTTTGACAAGTCAATTGCTCGATGATACGATGCCAGCCAGTACTGAACAATCATCTGCTTTCAAGGAAAATATCATGTTTCGAGTACCTTTTCTAGGGTCGTGTGCAGGCTGTGGAGGGTTTGTTGAGATCGAGACGGACAGCGAGTTTTTAGTCTTAGATGAGGGGTTGGCTAACCTTGGTGACATCTTGTACTGTAGCAGATGCGAATGCACGGGCGTTATCGAGAGTATGGACGGTGAGCGTTTCTGTGCGTGGAATCATGAGCTATGTACGGTCTGTGAGGCAGAATTCGAGTTGATGCTCCATCAATTGGCGACTCGAATTGTGGCGCAGGTCAGAAAGTTCAAGTGACGATAGGGGGAGGGGTATCATTCCCCAGGATCCGTTCCAAAAATGTTCCCAAAATCGGTGGCGGGAGTTTTGGGCTCACGGAGTCCCTTGTCCTCCTTTTCTATGACATCCCGGCCCTCTTCGGGGTCCTTTCGATAAGCCGTTTTGAGATGAAGCTTCTCGATCTCCAATTTGATTTTAGTAATCTCGACCCACAGTTCCTGCCGTTTCTTTTCGGTGGCATCCTTCATGTTAGCATCGTCTATTGCCTGTTTGGCCATGAGGGCATATAGATCCTCTAACGCCCTATCTAAAAAGGGTTTGTCTTGAGAATACTGAGAATGTTTAGACGACTCCATAATCATTTCTTTAACCTCGGCTCTAGAGGCTGAGCTAAGGACTACATTTGCTAGGTAACCAAGCACCGCGACTGATACTAAGACTAGTGCACGAAGGGTGAGATCTCTATAGTCATCGAATGACATTGCCACATTAGTTGCTCGCTGGCAGTGGTTTAAGCGCGGGGTTGCCAAAGATGCCAGTGCGCATATTCGGCTAAAAGCAGTGCCTCTGCTCTATCATGATCACCCAATCTAGAGAGCAGGTCAAGCGCAACGGGAAAGCTTAGGCGAGCGAGTTCGAGTGACTTACGTTTGGACTTGGTCAGTCCCATACACTTTTTCCAGACGCCAGGACGAACACTGCGCCATTCTTGGATGCCCGTTAGCGCCTCGATGACGCTCTGGAGTCTGCCAAAGTTGACCAAACTAACTTTTAATGTATGGGCAGATGTGTTAATCTGTGGCGTTCTCCTCGTGGGCTGAGAATAAACCGCTAGTGGCTCCTCGAAGATTACGATATCAGGTATTGGTAGGCCATTCAGTTCATGAGTTATCCTATCTATATCGAGCAACTGTCCATAGACATGGCCACGTGTCAGTATGTCTTGGATACAAATACAGACAGGTTTACCCTGTAGATTCCTTTCTACATAAGCTATTGCTCCGTGTACGCCCGGATCAACGGCCAGTATCTTGCTATTCTTTGGCGATCTCGCGCCTAATTTTCCGTTTGACATATCAGTCTGGGTTTGTTAGATTTCGTATGCCACCAATAGGTATAAGGATACTAATTAGTGGGATACTGGGTCAAGACTGCGTTCAAACAGACGCGGATTGACCAGAAGTTTGCCCGCCCGGACCCTCGCACGGCCCGAGCGGAAAATTGAGGTGAGGTGAGATGAGATTAAATATCGGGTGTACTGCCCTTTAGGAAAGGCAGAAGCGTATGTTGCAGGCTATCCAGTGTACAACGGGATTTTTCCGTTTATCACTGAGGATAAACGAGCAAAAAATGGGAGCAATCGCAACAGAGGTCGCTCCCTTTTTTTGTAAAGCGCACCTGCTAGCACTTCACGGTAATCCATCTGGGGGACAACGCCCACCATTTAGATTGCCTCATAACTATACGACGAATATTCAAAAATGACAAGAGAACTTAAGAATATTAGCGAAATTCACAAAATTTCCAAAATGCCCCATCTTATCCGTTTTAATGCTTATTTTGCGAAGGATCACATGAATTGGCTGTTTTGAGTGGGTTTTAGATGAAAAAGCGGAATTTTTCTAGGAATTATCGTCCATGTGGCATCTGAGCGGGATGGGGTTGGAAGCTGCACGAGCGAGACGTTCTCGTGCAGCCAACAGGAAACGCAATCAACAACAGGGGAACAGGCATGGAGTATAGCCACGCTGGTAATGGAAAGCAACCGAATGGCGTAAAATTGTTACCAGAGCTCCCTGTTTTAAGTATTATTCCGCCAGTTCTGCAAACTTTTTATGGCCCATCTGATAGATGGGTCTGTTGGGATTACAAGTCTGCCGAAGACGGGACGTTTTTCCCAGTAGCCATTTCTGCGCCATCGACTCTCAGCAAGACCTATGAACGGGCAGAGAGTGACGGTTTCGGGCTCGCTTTCCTGCTCCCCTCTAAAAGTCTCATTTCTGTGGTTCACCTGCCCAACTGTTTCACTCACGACGGGCGTATGCTGAAACTTGATTCAGCTGGTGTCATGCGCCTGCTACCGACCTATAGCGAGGTCGATCACACCGGTAATGGTATTACGGTGATTCTACAGGCACGTGGGGAGGAAAACGTCAAAAGTGAGTCCGTCGAAGTCTGGACTCAAGATTATATGCTCCTGATGACTGGCAATCGGTACGGTCGGGAAACGGACGCGAGAAACCTGCAAGACGAGTTGCAAGCGGTCATTGGCGCCTACTGCATGACGACATGGATGCAGCGGGTTGAACGACTAAAAGGCACGGGGACGGAAGAGGGGGTATTGACGGAGGTACTGGGTGAGTGCCTGGAGACCATTACCGAGTTTGTCGATGATGGCGATAGGACGCAGCTATATCCCTTTCTCGCCAAGTGTTGGAAGTATCATAAGTTACGTTACAAGATTCGGGCATGCGCAAAGAAGCCCCCCTTCTATAATGATAAGAAGCTGCTTGGTGACCTTGAGAAGATTGTCGAGTCCCATATACCAAAGAAGGAGAAGAGGCCTAAGTCCGCCCTGGCTGGGGAGGAGGATGAATACGAGGATGGTCCTGATTACATCCGCACGCCACGGGGCGATATCAAGGAGGTGCAAGCCAACTACGAAAAAATGTTATCTGAAACCCCCGAATGGGCTGGCAGGCTTCGGTTCAATGCGCTGACATGCAGAGTCGAACTCGATGAACAAGGGATTACGGATATTGATAGGCATCGCATCTCATCCTGGGCCAGTCACAAATTCAACATATCGGGAGGCGCAAAGATTATACGTGATCAGGCAATCAATGTGGTTGCGTATGAGACGGTATACGACCCCATCCGTGATTACTTGAACGCACTGCCCGAGTGGGACGGCGTTGAGCGTTTATCCTCTTTCTTCTTTACCTATTTCGGTGTCGAAGTCAACGTTTACACCCAGTGGTGTGGCCCCATGCTATTCGCTCACATGATCGCCCGTGGTTTAAATCCGGGTTGTCCAGGCCGCTATGTCACCGTTTTGGAGGGACCCCAGTACATTGGGAAGTCCCTGGCTGTTCGTGCTCTCGGTGATCCTTGGGTGACAGAATTAGGCACGAGCATGGACTCTAGAGATAGCCATATCCAACTCAAAGGCTCCTGGGTCGTGGAGTTGGGCGAGCTGAACTCGATGCGCAAGAGCAATTCGGAAGCCATCAATTCTTTCATCAGCGCAACGCATGACGAGTATGTCCCCAAGTATAGTAACGATCCCATCTCATTTGAGAGGCGGTGCACATTCATCGGCACCACGAACAGAGCTGATTACCTCAAAGACCCCACAGGATCGACCAGGTGGTTTCCCCTCAAAGTGCGGAAGGCCGACTTTAAAGCCATCGAGAGGGATAGAGACATCCTCTTTGCCGAGGCCATGGCTTGGTATCAGACGCATCAATCCGATTGGTGGATTATTCCCAGCGACGTGGAAGAGATTTTGGAGACCGAACGGGAGAAGCGGCGAGAGGTAAACCCATACGAAGAGACGATTGCCACCTGGATAAAGAATACGGCGAAGCAGGAAGTCACTTGGCCAATGATCGCAGACGAATGCCTCGGTATCCCAGTCGCCCAGATGAAGGATAAGACGATCCAGATGACAGTCACCGATGCATTAAAAGCATTAGGATGGGAAAGAGGGGCTCAGAAGCGTGTAGATGGCGTTCGGGTTTTCCCATGGTACCGAGCTGAAGAGGCGTCATCACCTGTCCCCACTATTCGAGGTGATGACGGGGTGATGACGGGGGGTGATGACAGTGTACCTTTTTGATTTATTTATACTTATTCTATTTGTCATCACCTGTCATCTCTAAATAGGGGAAAACCATGACGTAAAAAACTAAACTGCTACACGCTGTCGCAGTTTATACAAAAATCAATATATATAAGGTAGGGCACTTTTGGTGATGACGGTGATGACAGGGATACTAAATCCTCAATAATCATATACTTAACTGTCATCAGGGGGGTGATGACAGGGTGATGACAGGGGGGGGGGTGATGACAGGCAAGCCGTCATAAGTGGGGAAAGTGGTCACGTAATATAGGCAAAGTGGTCAGAAAACGGCAGATAACATGCCCAAACTGCTACAGCGTGTAGCAGTTTGGTGATGACAGGCGAGCGGGATCCGAGTGAGGACAAGGGGCGAAAGAGGTAGGTTAATACCCATGAAAAGTGGCAACCTGACAAAATGTCCGGTCTGTGGTGGTGACCATCTGATCAGTGATGACTCCGGGACCTATTGCGCCTCGTGTCGGCATATCCTGGATTCCCGTACAGATATTCATTTCTATACACAGAAGCCTACTCGGATTGCCGTGCGCTGGTCGGATCACCGGGGCTATATCCGGTTGACGAATCCGGTTAGCGGGGAGGTGGCCGAGATCGTGGCCAAGAGACTAGATAAGAAGGATCGATGGATCTTCGATCGGTTGAACGAAGGGCCAAAGGAGCCGAACCGCACCCCTTGAGTCTACTCCAAAATGTCAAGCTTACTGATTTGATACCATCCCAAAAACCCACAGGGAAGCCTATGCGCAGGTGCACTTTTGTGCATCTATACCAAGCTCTGTCACACATGTGTACATCAATCAGTTCTCAGAACTTCTTTTCAGTAGGTACGCTCTACTTTTAGTGTATTTTCTTGTTGCGGGATACCTCAACTATTGGTATGGTGTAGTCATGGAACCAAAACTATATACCAGCATTTATGTAACGGTGGAAGCTACTGACCTGCTGCGTCAGTTGTCCGTGCAGATGGGGATTTCACGCAATGCTGTGTTGGAAATTGCCATCCGGTGGATGGCCAAGCGAGAAGGGGTGACAACCAGTGAATAAGACGTATCGTCATTGACCAAGTGGATAACATATGCGACGTGGCGAGTATCACCATTATCTTCTTAGCTCAGAATGGCAGTCTATACGATTAAAGCGAATTAAATTTGATGGGTATATGTGTACGGAATGCGGGAGTAGGGAAGGGCTTAATGTCCATCATCGAACATATGAGCGGGTCGGGTGTGAAGATATAGTAGACCTTGTCACGCTATGTCGGTCATGCCATAAGAGAAGGCATCGTAGATAGAGGAGATTCTTCGTGATTAGAGGTGACGATGCAACTGAGTTATCTCTTCGGCGGTTTCAAGGCGATTTCATGCAAGCGGTTAAAGACATAAATGACGGGAGGTTTTCTGGCAAGCTCATTGTTGTTTTTGCCTGTCCAGGAGCGGGAAAGTCATTGCTGCCAATTACCCTTGGAGTAATTCTCTCCCACTTAAAGATTTGTTGGGCAGTCCCAAGAAATTCTTTAAGAGAGCAAGGAGCCAAGAATTTTCTTGACCCTGGTTTCAGAGAACTGCTTGGTCATTCCTTGAGAATACGAGAAGCTGTTAACGAGGATGATCCAGCAAGAGACGAAAATGGGTATACCACAACGCACCAAGCAATCTCAGAAAATAATGTTTCGCATATAAAGGCATTCTCTAAAGATGACTATGTACTTGTTATCGATGAGGGGCATCACATCGCGGCAGGAGGGCCAACTCACAAGGCTTTCATGCCATTATATGATCGAGCTAAATTAGTGGTAATCATTTCCGGGTTAATTGAGAGAGGGGACAAGAAACGAATTGCATTTCTCCCCTATGAGCGTGAAGGGGAAAATACTTTTAAAGTCGCCTCCAGGTCATCAGACCATATGCGCTGGATTCAATACGAACTCAGTGACGCGCTCAGAGAGAAGGCAATTATTCCTATCTATTTTAAGCATGCGGATGGGCCTACAAAGTACATAGACAGGGGAGGAGATGAACAAGAGCGGGAAAAGATTGGCGATGATTCTGATGCCCTCTTTACTGCGGTATCAACAGAACTAGCCACCGATATGCTAAACGAGGGGATCAAAGATTGGCAAGGATACCAAAGGAAATACAAACATGCAAAACTATTGGTAGTATGTGCTAGGCAAAAGGAAGCTAAGCGATATGCGAAAATGCTTAAGACTGAGATGGATATTAATGCTGCTGTCGCAGTATCGGATGATGGAAAGGCAGCAGCAAATCAGATTCGTCGGTTTACAAATGGGGAGATTGACTGCCTTGTCACAGTCGCGATGGCCTATGAAGGGATGGACGTCCCCTCTATCACTCATATGGTTTGTCTAACACATATCAGGTCTCGTGGCTGGATTTTCCAAATGTTAGGACGCTGCTGGAGAGTTGATAAGGACGCCATAGAGGCGGGAATCCCCTACGAGTCACAGCGGGGCATCGTGTTCGTTCCTGACGATGATATGATGTCGGAAATCATCAAAACGATTGAAATGATTAGAGACAAAGCATTAAAAGAACGTGGAGAAAGAGAAGGTGGAGAAGGAGGATGTGGAGGCAATCCGAATCCTCCCGTGGGCGATATCATCCCCATCTCATCTGCAAAGTCGAGTATGCGTGGGACACATATCTTGGGGGAAGAACTAACAGCAGAGGAGTTTAATCACTATCACGCCATTATCAAAAAGGGAAACCTTGTAGGGCGAGTTGATGAGATTGAGCTGAAGAGCCTTCTGACTTTTCTGACAGATGACGATGATGAAAAGCATCTCCCTCATGATAATGTTGAGACAGTGATGACGCCTCTTACGCCTAGACAAGAAGAAGATAGAATAAGGGCTGAGATAGATGGCTACCTGAAATCATACACATGGGAAAATGGGATGGAATGGGGAACCCCCGATACTATTCTACGCAAGGAGGGCTGGAAAAAACGGGATGATCTGGGATTAAAAAAGTTAAAAGAACTTTGGGTCCATATCCATAGGAGGTTCCCCCGTGAGCATCAGGGTCAGGCATAGTACCTTATTTGATCTCGACTCGATTGCACCGTTAGGGTCGCGTGCATGGGCAGAAGAGAGCAGGCAGTCTATTCAGGATGCTCTGGATCAATCTGTAGATGGGAAGGTCAAATTCTCAAGCGCCATGCGGTATTTCTGGCAGCATGGTGGATGGAAGGTGCTTGAGGACGCATCAGGGGAGACTTTCAAAGACCTCCGTTCGTTTGCCCTGGCCAAGCGCCCGCACGGTTTGCATATGAGCCTACCGGTGTTCAAGGCGTTCATGAAGGACATTGGCAGGGCGACGGAGGAAACCAGCGAATACGCGGAGACACACCCGTTGCCGGAGAATGGAGAAAATCAACATAGCGAGAAGAGAGGGTCTTATGTCATAAGACCCTCTACTCATGGAACCTCTGCCGACTACTTGGCTCGCCGCATTGCCCGTGACCGTCCTGATATTCTAGAGCGGATGAAGGCTGGGGAATACAGAAGTGTTCGTTCCGCTGCCAAAGATGCTGGCATCGTCAGAGAGAAGACGCCAATTGAACAGCTCCAGCATTGGTGGCAGAAGGCATCAGAAGAAGAGCGGACGATGTTTTTGAATTCAGTAACGAGCGAATGCCAGGATGAAATCTAAAGGGGGATGATAATGGCTGAAATACCGAATTGGGATGAAATTGCAGGCGCCATCATTGAGTACTTCTCTGATGGGAAGCTACATGTTTCCAAAGATGTTCACGATCATTTGGCCGAGTTTTTTTGTTTAAGTGACGAGGAGGTGCAAGAGCGAACCGAGCGATCAAAAGGAAGCCCTATTTTTGCGAATCGCATCAATTTGGCGAACAACTATCTGAGTAAAGCTGGATTGCTATGCCGTAAAAATCCTGGTGTCTATATCATCACCGATCGAGGGATGGAGGTTTCGTATTACAAATTGTTACGGATCGATATGGAGTTTCTACGTCAGTATCCAGAGTTCATTGCTGCTATGGAACGGAAAAATAGTGGGGATAAACAGAAGGAGCGGATCCAGATAGAGATTCCATTTACGGATGGTCTCCTTAATGAGTACCGTGATCTGGCCATTGAAAGGGCGACTGAGTTATTGGTGAAAGTCGCAACGAATTCACCAGGGCTCTTAGCTGAAGTCCTCCCGATGATGATCAGAGCTATCGATGAACAGAACTCAGGGTTTGCTCTCGATCTTATCAAACGGTGTAACAAGGAGTTGGCTGATAGCCAACCAGTTTATCAACCCGATTATCCCGAAGACGAGGCAATAGAACCATTCTAGGAGAACCAAATAGAATTGACCCCACGCTTTGACCCCACGCCGAAGGCTAACCCCTTCGGTTTTTTTTGCTATTTTTGTATTTTGTCAATTGACATATTCTATCAAGACTAGTATACTATGTATAGTTAGTTGATGAGGATACCAAGCAAACAACTAGGAGGAGCAGGTCATGGCAAAAGCAGGATACGTTGAAGTGACGAAAGAGGTAGAAGCGACTCAGATTCAAGGGCAAGTGGTCATCACCGGGGTGAATATCGGATTTGGCGACATGGTACGGCTCGGCTTCAAGGGGTATTTCGCAATACTCATCGCAGTCTTGGCGGCCAACATCATCTTATTACCGCTGTCGCTATTCGTCTTGGCCATGTTCAGGGCGTAGGCACCTAAATTAAAAGGAGAAACGAAAATGTCAGTGGCAAACGCGGAGCGAAACCAACTTATCTTCAACATGGTGGTGGTACTTGGCTACTCGACGAACGAAGTTGCAAGAATTTGGAAGATCAGTAGAAGTAGAGTGTCTCAAATTATTGAAAGGGAAGGGATTAAAGGCGGTTTTATTGATGAAAAGGGGGTTTTCCCCGGCATCAAAGGGGCGCGTAGAACCTGGGCGGCTCAGGCAGCTCGATATTACCATGGGGGCAAATGTGCACGCGAAACAAACAGTGTTTTGTAATTATCAGCGGACCGAGATCACTGGACGAGAGATTCCTCGGTCCGCTGAATCCCAAACGCATACAGGTCAGTGTAGCAGTTAAAGGGAAAAATATGTTACTCGAAAATAGTCCTGAGAGCAACAACAACAATCACGTCTATCTCCTAAGTGATAATAGTGCCAATGATTTACAAGGTGATAGCAACGGGCAATACCCGCCTTGCCCGAGTGATTACGGGCCTGTTCCGCAGTGGAAACCCAGGCCTGGTTGGCGGGATCAATTCCCGGCCTTCACGCATAACTTGAATTGGGCGGATGCCGATGGACATCAACACTCCATGACGTTTCGGTCTGATTCGCTACCTGACTTACTAGCAGATCTCAAGATTCTCAAAGCCATGATCCGCGCCAGCAAGGCACAGGCACAAGCGAGGGAACCCGAGCCGGTCCCCAAGGAAACGGGGGACATTCCGGTGTGTCCTATCCATAAGGTTTCCATGGAGAGGCGGCAGAGCCGCCGGACTGGTGGTCATTATTGGTGCCATGAGATTGGACTCAAAGAGTTGTGTTTCGGCAGGAAGAAATCATAGACAAGGGAGAGGGGGTAGCTCCCTCTCCCTTCTCACCGACAGAGGGAATATACACATGTTAGAGTTTAGCGCAATTTTGAAGACGGCTGCGAGTATTTTGCTGATCACCCTGGCATTGGCTGCCCCCGCGATGGCGCGAGAGTCGCCTGAAAATCTGCCAGGCATGAGGATTAAGGACGCGATGACCATAGGGGACTTGTTCAACATCTGTACCAATCCGAAAGGTGCTGCTATCTGTATGGGCTATATCCACGCCGCTTTTGACATGTATCGCTCGATGAGAGCGATAAGTGTTTATGCGACGAAGGAAAAGGCGATGTTTGGGTGTTTGCCCGAGGGGATTACTCGCAAAGACGTACTGGTATACCTACTCGAAAATGGGCCTAGAATTCCCGCGCATGCCAAGAGGGTTCCAGCAGTGACGTACTTCATCCATAGTGTGTTCATTTCGCAGAAATGTGACTAGGTAGAGGAGGAGACAACTATGTCTGAATTTTGTCAATTGACATATTCTATTAAGCCTGTATACTATATATAGTTAGTTAATGAGGATACCAAATACTACACGAAAGGGAGAGCGAGATGGCAGAGCAGAGGGGTATAGCAAGGCAGCAAATGACGGTATGGTCTAGCACATGGGAGATGCTCAGAGAGCTGAGTTATGAGACGAGGCGGAGCCAGGTTGAGTTACTGGACGAGGCGGTTAGAGACCTAGTGGTAAAATATCAAGAAGAAACTTGAGAACTCTTTTAGAAGCGAACAGAAAGGGGGAATCATGCCTAACGACATCGTAACGACAAATGAAATTCAGATCCAGCAGCTCGTGGTGGAAATCAAGGCCATCAAGGTCGGCAAGCGCCAGATGACACAGGGGCTGTTTCGTCAGTTGCCAAAGCGCTCGATTATTGACGATACAACCTACCAAATCCAAGGGACGCCGTGGTGCACCGTCAACTATTTCTGGGGCGACTGTTCCCCTGATCACTTACATGTCGTTTGGCAGCAGGGTGACAAGGTCTACCGAGACTGTTTATTTGCGCCAGGAAAGAGGTCAGTGACGCGAGGTGAAGTTCTGGCCCGTAAATATCGAGAAGAGCAGGAGCTCCTATTGGATAAGATTCTAGTATTGCTGATATCAGGCAGAATGCTAGGGCTGAAGTCTGAAAAAATAGGGCTGGGCACGTATAAAAAGGGGGAGGATTACGCATGCTCGGTATCAAATCTCTGCTACGAGCATCCCGGCTGGCAGGCATTACCCATCACCCTGGGGAAGGGGCTAGACTGTTATAGCAAGCTATGCGGTGCGCTGTCTAGTCGGGACCAGCTTATACGACAGACAACCGAATTAGCTAATGCAAGAGAGGGGAATACTAAGAATTGGACTATCGAGCACTTCGAACAAATGGTGGAGAGGACCAAGAAAATACATGAGAAGAACTACGAGGAACTTGAGGACTGCGCACAAGTACTCGTGCGTACGCTCTGTAATGACGTGAAATTATTAGATCTCGTATCTTTGGAGGTCGTTAGCGATATGCTGCCAGCGCAGTGTGAGAAGTATCAGCTGGCGCTTGTGGCAGAGAGACAGGCTCCGATCAAACACCAGCAAGCATACGACAAAGTTACAAAGGACTTAGAGCAGTTCTACATTGCCGTGTGAGGAGAAGATCATGAATAACAGCACCGTATCTTGGCTCTACGATGCAGGGAGGAATTGGGTTGCGTTACCGGAGACACCAACGAGCCAGGCGGATCTGCAGGAGTTCTTGACAGCCAACCAATTTGAGGAGCTGTACAAGGTCGTCGATCCTAGCAGCACTTTTCAGGTAGTCGTGTGGCGGCATAGTGACGATGAGAAGGCGCCGGTATTCTCAGTGCCGATTCCGAGGGAGCGCAGACGAAGCTCTCAAGAATGGGTATCTGTCGATTACGCAGTGGATGTATGGAAGTGCAAGACGGTTACAGCCCTCATCTACGTTCGAGACTTCCCCTCTTTGCTGGGGCTGGTTCAGCAGCTGGTGTGTCTGGAGCAATTTGGTTTACTTCGAGCAATCCGAGAGGTGAGAGATCAGGGCGGGCCGGTATTTGTAACGATGCCGCCAATTGATGGTAGGTAGAGAGACGAAAGAAGCGCATGCTGATTGTATATGTACGTCTAGGGGGTCTACAGAGACCCTTTTTTTGTCTCTACGTGGGCTTCTCTTTTGTCAATTGACATATTTTTGCTATACTTATATGCTTTGGATTCTTACCAAGCACACTATACTCATGGCGTGTTTGGGCTTGTGGTGGCACGGCAGGGAAGTCAGGGCAAGGAAATTGGCGCAGCGTCCGGAACCCACTGGCTAAAGCTAGTGGAGGGTCACGTCAAGTCGTGTCTCGTCTAGTCCTGTCGCGTCGAGTCCGGTCCTGTCCGGTCGGGTCAAGTCAGGGACGAGATGTGCAGGATGTGTAGGTGGCTCATGTCCGGTCTAGTCAGGGACGACAGGCGTAGATGGTTCCTAGTAAGTTAGTCCTGTTAAGTCGCGTCAAGTCCAGTTAAGTCTAGTCAGGTCGTGTCTAGTCAGGGACGATATCTGTAAAGCGTCCTAGTTTAGTCAAGTCGTGTTATGTCGAGTCAGGCTGTGTCAAGTCAGGGACGGCATGTATAGGATGGTTACTGGTAAGTTAGGTCCAGTCACGGCTGGTCATGTCGAGTCTAGTCTGGTCGCGTCCAGTCAAGTCAGGGGCGACATGTGTAGGAGTCTCAGCTTTAGGCTTGTCACGTCGGGTCAGGGTAAGGGGGGTTAGGTTCGGTCTAGTCAGGGACTACA
>Ga0075428_100005140_pt1 | contig 14547 bp, 13 predicted proteins | sample RhiMetdeltSRZDD2_FD_75291 | JGI IMG/M metagenome (GOLD analysis project Ga0075428, IMG submission 75291) | Populus rhizosphere microbial communities from Tennessee, USA - Rhizosphere MetaG P. deltoides SRZDD2 | ecosystem: Host-associated > Plants > Roots > Rhizosphere > Soil | place: USA...
GACCGACGAACTGGAGCTCGGCGAAACATGGCGGGCCCTCCGGCCAGAACGCGGAAGCCTGCACTGAAGATTGCATGGGTCGGCGCCGGGCGGCGCCGGCCCGTCGCGTTCAGGGTTTGGCAGCTTCCGCGGCCAGCGCGCCGAATTGCTGCGCATTGACCTGGTCGACGATCGGCGCGATCGCGTCGAGCTTGTGCGAGGCATCGCCGCTCACGCGGTGCGTCACGACCATCTCGGTCTTGCCGTCCTTTTCCGTGAGCGAGACGGTGATCACGCCGGACAACGCCATCTCCTGCAGTGGTCCCAGCGTAGCGTTCATGCGCAGCAGGCTTCCGGGTATCGACATGACGACGCGGCCATGTTCGACGCTGCCGCCCACCCAGCGCTCGCAGAAGCAGGCGCCGGCTTCGGCCGAAAGGCGAAGATTGCGGCGGTCGCCGGACCAGGTGTGGTCGGACGGCCACCAAGCCTCCGGATGCAGCAGCGTGTCCCAGACTTTCGTCGCCGGCGCAGCGATCGTGAAGCGCTGTTCGATCAGGAACGTGTCCGGAGCTGCGAACTTGACCTCGGCGAGGCTCGCGAGCGGCCAGCCTGTCAGCAAGGCAACGGCAAGAAAACCGCGCATGGTCAATGAGCCGGCTCGGCCCTTTGCGGTTCCGGCCCGGACTTTTCCGGTGGTGGCGGACGAACAGGAGGTTGAAGCGCTCCGGCGTCGACCGTCCGCGACTCGGGCACCGTCGTCTCGGGCGGAGGCGATCCAGGCTCGGTCGCCAGCACGACGGGCGCGGCCGGCCGGAGCGGCGCGGACACGACTGTGGGCGGCGGCTCCTTGGAAGGCGCCATCCCCGACGTCGAAGGCTCATCGCCCTTCTTTCCGCAGGCAGCCAAAGCGAGTATCGCCAGCAGCGTTGCCAGCGGCCGGTAGCCATGAGGCACGGAATTCACTCCTTCGATTGCCACTCGTTTTCGTCCTGTCGCGCCAACTCGTCGAGGTCGCCGGGCGTCGCCGAAGGATCGTCCACCCATTCACGCAGCGTCGGCCCTCCATTGATGAGATCGATGGCGAGCCGCGTAGTTTCGTACTCGTAGGCGAATTCGCGCCACAGCGGGTAGTCGGGCCGGATCGCACGGATCGCTTTGAAGGCGAGCGCGACCAGTCGCCATGGACGGAACTTCGAGTGGTTGTATCCGGGATCATCGACGTGAATCTGGATGCCCGCGCAAAGCTTGCCGGCGTGCTTGTGGAAGGTCGGCTCGAACCAGCAGGAACGCAGGCGGCAGCCCGCGAGCCAGTCGGGCGCGAGCGCGCGCATGTTTGCCAGCACCTTGTCGGCGTCGATGTCCGGCGCGCCGAAGAGCTCGAGCGGACGCGTCGTGCCGCGGCCTTCAGAGAGCGTCGTGCCTTCGACCATCACGGTGCCGGGATAACAGCGCGCCATCGAGACCGCGGGCGCGTTGGGGCTCGGGTTGATCCATGCGCGCTCGCCCTGGGGCCAGCCGTAGCCGGGCGACTGCGCGGGACGCCAGCCATCCATCGCGACGTGCACGTACTCGAGGTCGAGCTTCAGGTGCTGCACGAACCACGAGCCGAGCTCGCCGAGCGTGCGGCCATGTCGCATCGGCATCGGCCCCGCGCCGACGAAGCTCTCCCATCCGTTCTTCAGCAGCAATCCCTCGACCGGACGCCCGATCGGGTTCGGCCGGTCGAGAACCCACACGGCTTTTCCGAGGCGCGCTGCGGCCTCGAGCACGTAGCGCAGTGTCGTGACGAAGGTGTAGACGCGGCAACCGAGGTCCTGGAGATCGACGAGGAGGACGTCGTACGACTCCATCATGGCTTGCGTCGGCCGGCGCACCTTGCCATAGAGGCTGAACACCGGGATCCCGTAGACCGGGTCGGTGTAGTCCTGCGTCTCGATCATGTTGTCCTGCTTCTCGCCGCGCATGCCGTGCTGTGGACCGAGCGCGGCCGTCAGCCGGAAGTCCTCGTGGGCTGCGAGCGCATCGATCGTATGTGTGAGGTCCGCGGTCACCGAAGCGGGGTGCGCGAGGAGTGCGACGCGGCGGCCGTCGAGCGGCTTTCGCACCGCGCGGTCGAGCAGCAGCCGGTCGACGCCGAATTTCACGCGCGCACCACGCGGAGCGTGAACGTGGCCGGGTCATGGAAGTCCGGCCTTTCGCCGCGATGTGCCAATGCCCAGCATGAAAGCTGGCCGTCGTCCGTCTCGATCACGGCGGAAAGCCCGGCATGAATCGCGGCCGTCGTGGCAAGGCCGGGGAGGGTGGCGATGGAGACATCAGCGGTCAACTCGGTATAGACCGGGTGGCGCGCAAAGGAGAGAAGCGGCGGACGCAAGTCTGGAGATGAACGTTGCTCGCGCCGGTTGCCGAAGCGGTATGCGGCCCAATCGCCGGACGGTGCGAAGTTGAATTCGAAGTAGGCATCGCAGGCATCGGGCCGAAGGAACGCCTCGAAGCAGGTATGTTGCCAGAGTCCGTCGCGCCGGCGCGCGGGCTCCGGCATTGGCAGCCGCAGCCGGCCCATATCTCCATCGATCCGGAACCGGATCCGAAGTTCGTTCGGGGACTGCGGCTCGAGCGTGACGGTGAATCGGTGGATGGCATCGCAGGGCGTCGCGGGGTGGGGCCGGAGCTCTGCGGAAAGCGTCGACATTGTCCGCCACTCTAGACTGTTCAACCTAAAGCCGCCCGCGCAATCGAAAGTTGGCGGCGGCCTTGCATTCGGCGCGGCCGGCGGCAAAGTGTCCGGCGTGCGGTTCGACACGATCATTGTCGGCGCCGGTTCCGCAGGTTGCGTCCTTGCCAACCGGCTGAGCGCCGATCCCGCGCGCCAGGTCTGCCTCATCGAGGCAGGGCCGCGCGACCGCTCGCCGCTGATCCACGTGCCGGCGGGCCTGCTCGGCACGCTGCCGACGCGTCACATGAACTGGGCTTTCCAGACGGAGCCGCAGCCCGGGCTCGGCGGCCGCCGCGGTTACCAGCCTCGCGGCCGCACGCTCGGCGGCTCGAGCTCGATTAACGCGATGATCTACATGCGCGGCCATCGGACCGACTACGACGACTGGGCGGCGCTCGGTAATCCCGGCTGGTCGTACCACGAGGTACTGCCTGTATTCCGGCACTCCGAAGACCAGCAGCGCGGCGCCGACGAATTCCACGGCGCCGGCGGCGAGCTCACTGTCTCCGACCTCGCGAGTCCCGTCGCCGCGGCGCACGCGTTTGTCGACTCGGCGGTCGGCGCGGGGCTCGCCGTAAACCACGACTTCAACGGCGCGAGCCAGGATGGTGCGGGCCTCTACCAGGTGACGCAGCGCCGCGGCCGTCGTTGCAGTGCAGCGGTCGCGTTCCTGACCCCCGCGCTTGGGCGGCCGAACCTGGCAGTGCTCACGGGCCGCCACGCGACCCGAATCGTCTTCGAGGACGGCCGTGCATCCGGCGTCGACATCGAGGGGGCGGGCGGAACCGCCCGGATCGACGCGGCGCGCGAGGTGATCCTGTCGGCCGGGGTCTTCGGATCCCCACAGCTCCTGCTACTGTCGGGTATCGGGCCACGCGAGGAGCTCGCACGTCACGGCATCGAACAGCAGGCTGAATTGCCGGGGGTCGGCGCGAACCTGACGGATCACGTGGACCTTGCGCTCGTGTACCGCTCGTCGGACCCGCGGCTGATGGGCATCACCGTGCGCACGGCGCTCCGCGCGATTCCGGGCTACGTCGCCTGGCGCTGCCGCGGCACGGGCCTCCTCACGACCAACTTCGCCGAGGCCGGCGCTTTCCTGCGCACGCGCGGGAATCTCGACCGCCCCGACGTGCAGCTGCACTTCGTCAACGGCCTCGTGGACGACCACGCGCGACGCCTGCACTACGGCTACGGGATCTCCTGCCACGTCGCAGTGCTGCGGCCGAAGAGCCGCGGCACGGTCCACCTGCGCTCGGCGAACCCGCGCGAGGCGCCGGCCATCGACCCGAACTATCTCGGGGCGGGCGAGGACGTCGAGACGCTCCTTGCGGGCGTTAAGCGCGCGCGCGACATCATGGAGGGTGCGCCGCTCGCGCCTCACCGGGGCGCTGAGCTCTTCACCAGCGGCACCGGCGACGACGCGCTCGTCGCACGGATCCGTCGCCGCGCCGACACCATCTATCATCCCGTCGGCACCTGCCGAATGGGGCGCGACAGCATGTCGGTCGTCGATTCGGCGCTGCGCGTCCGCGGCGTCGAGGGCCTCTCCGTCGTCGATGCCTCCGTGATGCCCGCGATCATCGGCGGCAACACGAACGCCCCGACGATCATGATCGCGGAGAAGGCTGCGCTCGCGCGCATGACCTGACGGGGGCGGACCCGCCTGCTGTAACATTCCGGGCGTAAGCTGCCGACGCACGCCCGAAGCCAAGCTCATGTCCCGACGACGTCTTACGCTTCGCCTCGCCGCCATTGGCGCGGGCGTTGCGCTCGCCGCATGCGCGCAACTCGCCGCCGCCCAGGAGACGACGAGTCAGCTCACCGGCTTCGTGTTCGGCGCCGACGGCCGGCCGATCGCGGGCGCCAGCGTCACGATCACGCACGTGCCGTCCGGCACCACCGAGATCGCCATGACGAACGCCAGCGGCCAGTTCACTGCCAACGGTTTGCGCGTCGGCGGGCCCTACCGTGTCGCCGCGCAAGTGCCGGGGATGCAGGAAACAGCGATGGAGGAGCTGTATACCCAGCTCGCGCAGCGCACCTCGGTGACCCTCTTCGCCCAGCCGGTCGAGACACTCGCGGGCATCGAAGTCATCGGCTCCTCGGAGCGCGACGTGACGATCGGTGTGGGTACGCGCTTCGGCGAGCGTGAAGTGAAGGAGTTGCCGTCCATCAGTCGCGACATCAAGGACGTGGTCCGCATTGACCCGAAGGCCTGGGTCGACCCGACCAATGCCGATGCGCTCGAGGTCGGCGGCGTCAACAACCGCTACAACACGGTCACGGTCGACGGCGTGCGCCAGAGCGACGACTTTGGGCTCAACAACAACGGTTATCCGACGCAACGCAGCCCGCTCTCCGTGGACGCGATCGAGGCGGTCTCCGTACTGACGGCACCGTTCTCGGTTGAGTATTCCTTCTTCCACGGCTCGACCATCAACATGGTCACGAAGTCCGGTACCAACGAGCTGACCGGGTCTGCCTACTACTACAAGGGCGATGACAGCCTGCTCGGCGACAAGACCGGGGACGTCGATGTCAACCTCGTCTTCGACGAGGACGTCTATGGCGCAACGCTCGGCGGGCCGATCCTCGAGGACCGGCTCTTCTTCTTCCTCGCCTACGAGAAGCTCGACCGCAAGGCGCCGCAGGATACCGGTCCGACAGGCTCGGATTTCCCGGTCGAGATCCCCGGGGTGACACAGGCCGACTACGACCGGATCCGCCAGATTGGCCTCGACGTTTACGGCTACGACGTCGGCGAGACGCTGCGTTCCGCGCCCGAGGAGGACGAGAAGATCCTCGCCAAGCTCGACTGGAACATCAACGAATTGCACCGCGCGACGCTCGCCTACCAGCGCACGACGGGCAACGAGCTGATCGTCAACTCGCTGAACAACAACGCTTCGACTCGGCGACTCGGCGCGCCGTCGAACTGGTACGACCGCGCAATCGCGATGAAGACAGCCTCGCTGCAGCTCTTCTCCGACTGGACCCCGCGTTTTTCGACGGAGCTCAAGGTGGCGCGGAAGGAGGTCGATACCGCGCAGGTCTCGCTGTTCGGCACGGACTTCGGGGAGATGGCCATCGCGACGCCGTCCGGCGGCCAGATGTTCATCGGCTCGGACGAGTTCCGCCAGGCGAACCAGCTCACGAACGACACCGACACGATCAAGCTCAAAGGCAGCTTCTTTCTCGGCGACCACACGGTCACGGCCGGCTACGAGCGGGAGATGCTCGACATCAACAACCTGTTTGTGCCGCGTAGCGAGGGGCAGTGGACCTTCGGCAGCATCGACGACTTCGAGGCGCAATCCGCTGCGAGCCTGTCCTACAGCAATGCGTTCACGAACGACGCCAGGGACGGCGCGGCAATTTTCGGGTACGACGTCGACAGCTTTTACGTCCAGGACGAATGGCAGGCCACTGCCGACCTCAAGTTCGAGGCTGGGATTCGCATGGACCTGTTTTCGAGCAACGACAAGCCGGAGCTCAACGAGAACTTCACGGAGCGCTACGGCTTCGACAACCAGGAAACGCTGGACGGGCGTGACCTCCTCATGCCGCGCATCGGCTTCAACTGGCAGTGGACGCCGCGAACCACGGTGTACGGCGGGTTCGGCCTCTTCGGCGGCGGGACGCCCAACGTCTGGGTCTCGAACAGCTTCTCGAATGACGGAGTGACGGTCGTGCAGACAAACGTCGACCGCACCGGCACGAACCCGCAACTCATCGGTGCGCTCGACGGCGTCGACGGATTCGGCATCCCACAGGATGTCCTGGACTTCAACGCGGGGCAGCGCGGCGACAGCACGGTCAACGCGATCGATCGCGGCTTCGAGGTCCCATCGCAGTACCGCTGGAACCTTGGCGTCAAGCACACGCTGCCCTGGGAAATCGAGCTGACCGCAGACTGGATCTACTCTCGCGTCAAGGAAGAGGTGCTGTGGAAGGACCTGCGCCTCGAGCAGGTCGGCACGGCGCCGGACGGGCGACCCATCTATGGGCCGAAGGACGATGGTCGCAGCAGCCCGTTCATCCAGGACCTGCTCCTCACGAACACCGGCAAGGGCGAGGGCACGGTCCTGTCGCTGGAGTTCAGCAAGACCTGGCGCCTCGCCTCCGGCCGTTTCGACGCCTACCTCGGCTACGCGAACGAGGACGTCTCGGACGTCAATCCGGGCACGAGCTCGACCGCATCGTCGAACTGGGACAACGTCGCCACCTCCGATCCCAACGATCCGGGCCTCGCCACCTCGAACTACGAGATGCGGCACCGCTTCAACGGCTCCCTCGGCTGGCGCAAGGCGTTCTTCGGCGACTACGAGACGAGCCTCGCGCTCGTCGCCGAGCACCGATCAGGTCGACCGTACAGCTACACGTTCAGCAACGTGACACAGGGCGCCGTCTGGGGCGACCCGCGCCAGGGCGGATTCGCGCGCCAGCGCCAGCTTTTCTACGTGCCGGACGGAGATGTCATCTTCGAAGCGCCCTGTACGCAGGCGGAGACCGACGCCGACGTACCGGGCTGCGTGGCCACGGGCTTTTCGTCCGCCAATGCGGGTGCAGCGGCTTTCGCTGCGGACATGGACGAGTACGTCCGGGGGCAGGGGCTCGAAAAATGGCGCGGGCGCATTGTGCCGCGCAATTCGCACTCGAGTCCCTGGGTCTCGCTGCTGGACCTGCGCGTGGCGCAGGAGCTCCCGATCTTCCGCAAGTCGCGCGGCATCGTGACCTTCGACATCGAGAACTTCGGGAACCTCCTGAACAGCGACTGGGGGCAGCTCCGGCAGGTGAACTTCCCGTACGTCGCGCCGGTCGTGGACGTTGACCGGATCGAGACAGGCGGCTGCCCGAACGGCGCCGCGAGCTGCTACGTCTATCGTCCGCGAGCGGGAACAACGGGGCCGGTCAAGCCGTTCACGACGGTCGCCTCTTTGCCGTCCGTCTGGCGGATCCAGCTCGGGTTCCGGGTCGAGTTCTGATGCCGGCGCTCGAACGGCAATGTGCGGATTGCGTGCTGATGGTCCGCCCGGCGCGCTTCGGCGCGAACCCCGAGACGGCTGATTCGAACCGCTTCCAGCGCGCGGACGTACGGCCTGGCGATGCGTCGGCGGCGCTCCGCGAGTTCGACAACCTCGCGGCTCGCCTTGCCGATGCTGGCGTCGATGTGCAGCTTGCCGAGGATACGCTCGAGCCTGTGAAGCCTGATGCGTGCTTTCCCAACAACTGGGTGAGCTTTCACGCGGACGGCTCGGCCGTGCTTTATCCGATGATGGCGGCGTCGCGTCGCGCCGAGCGGCGCCCGGAGCTCTTCGATGGCTTGAAGCGCGCCGGTTATCACATTGGACGAACAATCGACCTCAGCTCGCTCGAGGCGCGAGGGGAATTCCTGGAAGGCACGGGAAGCCTCATCCTGGACCGCCCGCGCCGCATCGCCTACGCCTGCCGCTCGCCGCGCACGACGCCGGCGGCGCTCGCCGACTTTTCGGCGGCGCTCGGCTATCGCGTCGTCGGCTTCGAGGCGCTCGGCCCGGACGGACTGCCCGCGTACCACACGAACGTGCTGATGGCGATCGGCGAGCGGTTTGCGGTCGTCTGTGGCGCGGCGATTCCCGACGCGAATCGGCGCGCGACCATCGTCGGCGAGCTCGAGAGCGGAGGCCATGAGGTCATCGACATCGACGTCGCCGAGATGAACGGGTTTGCCGGCAACCTCCTGGCGCTCGCCGCTCAGAGCGGCGAGGCGCTCGTCGCGATGTCCGAGGCGGCCTGGCAGGCGCTTGCACGCTCGAAGCGGCGCCGGCTCGAGCATCATGGCAGCATCGTCACCGCAGCTATTCCGACGATCGAACGGCTCGGCGGCGGAAGCGTGCGCTGCATGATCGCCGAGGTCTTCCTGCCACGCGGGGCTGCGAACGCAGGGTGATAAAATCCTGGCTCCATCGGGTGGGGAGCTGCCAGTGCTGGAACTCGGCCTCAAGACGCTGATCGGCTACCTGCTGGGCTCGATCGTCGGCGCGCTCGTCATCGGCACCTTCCGCGGCGTCGACATCCGCACGATGGGGAGCGGCAATGCCGGCGGCACGAATGCGCTGCGTACCCAGGGCTTCGCGTTTGCCGCAGGAACAGTCGTCATCGACGTCGGCAAAGGCTGGCTCGCGGCGGCCTGGTTGCCTGGACTCGCGCTGCCCGGCATTCCGGCGGATCCCGCAATCGCCCGCGACTGGCTCGCCGCTTGTTCCGCGGCCGCGGCCGTCACCGGCCACGTTTGGCCGCTGTTCTTCCAGTTCCGGGGCGGCAAGGGCGGCGCGACGCTGGCGGGCACGCTGATTGCGTTCTCGCCCGCACTCCTCGTCGTCGCGCTCGCCGCCTGGTTCGCCGCGATGCTGCTCTTTGGCTACGTCGGGCTCGCGACCACGTTGGCCGCGGTCGCGGCCGCGATCGGGGCGACGCAGCTCACGCCGGCATCCGGCGCGCTGATCGCTTACTTCCTCGCGGTAGCCGCGCTCGTTGCCTTTGCCCATCGCGGCAACTTCGCGCGGATTCGCGCAGGCACCGAGCCGCGCGAGAAGAGGCTCTGGCTGCTCAAGCCGCGCGGAGGCGCGCGATGAGCGGACGCATGGAGCTGCTCCGCCTACTCGCGGACGGCGCGCGTCATTCCGGCGAGGAGCTCGCCGCGGCGCTTTCGATCTCGCGCGCGGCGGTGTGGAAGCGCCTGCAGCAGCTCGAGGAATGGGGCATCTTATTGGAGGCGACGCCCGGCAGCGGCTATCGTCTCGAGTCGCCACTCGACCTTCTCGATGCCGCTGCGATCCGGGCCGGCCTGCCGGCGGCGGCTCGCGAGCGTCTGCGCAATCTCGAGGTCCATGCGTCGCTCGAGTCGACGAGCGACAGGCTGCTCGCAGTGAACGACCTGCCGGCGGGCCGATTCGATGCCTGCCTCGCGGAGTACCAGAGCGCCGGGCGCGGCCGGCGCGGGCGGCAATGGATCGCACCGTTCGCGTCGGGGTTGTGCCTCTCGGTGAACTGGAACTATCGAGATGCACCCGCGACATTGAGCGCACTGTCGCTCGCCGCGGGCGTCGCGGCGCGACGCGCGCTACGCCGCCTTGGCTTTAGCGGACTTTCGCTCAAGTGGCCGAACGACATCGTGCACGCGGACGGCAAGGTCGGCGGCATCCTCATTGACCTCCGCGGGGAGGCCGCGGGTCCCGCATATTTCGTCGTGGGTATCGGCATCAACATCCGGCTGCCGGTGAGAGTGCGCGAGCGCTTGCGCGCGGAGGGCGTCGAGGCGCTCGACCTCGCGTCACTCGGCCAGGCGCCGAAGCGCACCGAGGCGGCCGCCGTGCTGGTCGCGGAGCTCACGGCTGCGCTCCTGGAGTTTGGCGGCCGGGGAATGGCGGCATTCGCCGACGAATGGCAGGAGGCCGACGCCCTCGCCGGACGGCCCGTGCGCGTCCTCCAAGGCGGTCTGCAATTCGACGGGCTCGCGCGCGGCGTGGATGGCGATGGCGCGCTGATGCTCGAAACCGACGGCGTCCGCCGCCGCATTCTCTCGGGCGAAGTTAGCGTCCGAGAGATTCGGTGATAGATTCTCGCCGTGCGCCTCGCGATCGCCTTGCTGCTATTCGCCAACATCACCTGGTACGGGTGGACACACTGGATTTCACCGCCGGACGAGCCGGTGGCCACCGCGGCGACCACGCCCGGCAAGGGCCTCATGCTGGCGCGCGAAGCCGCGCCCTCGAAGGCGCCGGCCCCCTCGCGCACGCCGCGCAACAACTGCCTGAGCCTCGGCCCGTTCACCGACCTGACGGACACGGCGCGCGCCTCGACACTCCTGCGTGAGAACAAGCTCGAGCCGCGCCAGCGGGCGGGTGAAGGGGTCGTATGGCGGGGTTATTGGGTCACGCTCGAGGGCGTGCCGGACCGGGCGACCGCCAACACGATCATCGAACGCCTGCGCGGCGCCGGTGTCGGAGATGCGTATGCAATGCCCGTCGATGGCCGCGACGTGACGATCTCGCTCGGCCTCTTCAGTGAGCGGCAGCGTGCGCTGCGCCGGATGGACGACGCCAAGAGCATCGGCCTCGAGCCGCGCATTGTGGATCGCGAGCGCAACGGCACCGTGTACTGGATCGACGTGGACGTCGTGCCGCCGGCGGAACTACCGGACGCGGCGCAGCTGCAAGGGGAGGGCGGCCGCATCCTGCGGCTCGAAGTCCGGCCCTGCGATGAAGCGGGCGATTGAGGCCTTTGTGATAGACTTTTGGGCGTCGTGATGCTGCAAATGACGCGCAAGCGCATGGCACACATCGGCCGGTGGCTGGCGCTGGCCCTGCTCGTCGCGCAGTTCGGCGCCGAGATTCACATCTATTCGCACCCGCTCGCCGATTCCTCGGATCGCATGGGCGCGGCGCGCAGCTGCGGAACCTGCCTTGCATCCTCGCAATTGCAGAACGCGGTCGGCACGCCGCCGCCCGCGATGCCAGTCCGTTCGATCGCCTGGGTGACGGTCGTCCCCCAGGCATCCACTCCCGAAAAGCATTCCGAGCCCTTCCGGGCCTTTCGCTCCCGCGCTCCACCCGCCCTCGTCTGAAGCCTGACGATTCCGGCCGCTTGCGGCCGGCGTTTCACTTTTTCAGACGAGGTTTGCCATGTCTGCCCACAAGCCCTTGGCGGCGTTCATCGCCGTAGCCTGCGCCGCACTCGCGCCCGGCGCACAGGCCGAGGATGATGCCGCGGCGCTGCGCGCCGAACTGCAGAGCCTGAAGTCCGACTACGACGCACGCGTCGCCGCACTGGAAGCGCGCATCACGCAATTGGAGACGGTTGCGGCCGCCACTGCCTCCGCCGCGGAAGCGCTGCCGCCGGAGCCTGCGCCCGCGCCGGCAGCGACCTCCGGCGCTTCCGCCTTCAACCCGGCAATATCCGTCATCCTGGCCGGGCACTACGCCGATACTTCGCGCAACCCGGAGGAATGGAGCATGGCCGGCTTCATGCCGAGCGGCGGCGAAGTCGGGCCGGGAGAACGCAGCTTCAACCTGGGCGAATCCGAGCTGACCGTCTCGGCCAACGTCGATCCCTACTTCATGGCCCAGCTCACCGCGGCGATCACGCCGGAAGACGAGATCGGGGTCGAAGAGGCCTTTTTCCGCACCACCGCGCTGCCTTCGGGCTTCACGGTGAAGGGCGGTCGATTCTTCTCCGGCTTCGGCTACCTCAACGAGGTGCACGCGCACGCCTGGGACTTCGTCGACCAGCCGCTCGTGTACCAGGCCTTCTTCGGCAACCAGCGCGCCCAGGACGGCGTGCAGGTCAAGTGGATCGCGCCGACCGACCTCTTCCTCGAGCTCGGCGCCGAGACCGGCAACGGCGACGCCTTCCCCGGAACGCGCGAGGGCAGCAATGGCCTCAACGGCGCGACGCTCTTTGCGCACGTCGGCGGCGACATCGGCGACAACGCGAGCTGGCGCGCCGGAGCTTCCTGGATCGACCTTGATTCCGAGGGGCGTGAATACGAGGACAGCGATGCCGCGGGACTGCCGGTCCTGAACGCATTCACCGGCAGTTCCGAGACCTGGGTGGCGGACGCGGTCTTCAAGTGGGCGCCAACCGGGAACTCGGCGCAGCGGTACCTGAAGCTCCAGGGCGAGTACATGCACCGCAAGGAATCCGGCGACCTCGCCTTCGACCTCGAGAATGCGGCGCTGACCGACGCCTATCGCAGCTCGCAGTCTGGCTGGTACATCCAGGGCGTTTACCAATTTCGCCCGCGCTGGCGCGCGGGCCTGCGCTACGACGCGCTCGACTCGGGCGACACCGACATCGGCCTCGTGACGTCCGGCGTCCTGACGCCGGGGGATTTCCCCGCGCTACTCTCCGGCGACCCGACGCGCACGACGCTGATGCTGGACTGGAACCCGAGCGAGTTCTCGCGCCTGCGCCTGCAATACGCCTGGGACGAGGCGCGCGACGATGGCGACACCGATCGCCAGCTGCAGCTCCAGTACCTCTATGGCATCGGCGCGCATGGCGCGCACAAGTATTAGGAACAACTGACATGAAAAACCTGATCCGCGGCGCTCTGGCGCTGCTCTTTCTCTCCCTCGCGCTACCATCGCAGGCGGCGATACGCGTGCTCGCGACGACCGCCGACTGGGGCGCCCTCACCAAGGAGCTCGGCGGCGAGCACGTGGATGTCTATACGGCGACGACGGCCATGCAGGACGTGCACCGTGTCGAGGCAAAACCCAGCCTTGTGGCACGGGCACGCACGGCGGACCTCCTTGTCGCGAACGGCGCCGAGCTCGAGGTCGGCTGGCTGCCGGTGCTTTTGCAGGAGTCCGGCAACCCGAAGATCCAGAAAGGGGCGCCCGGTTACTTCGAGGCGACGTCCGCAGTCACACTCATCGAGGTGCCAAGCAAGCTCGACCGCTCGATGGGTGACATCCATCCCTATGGCAACCCACACATCCAGCTCGATCCGCGCAACGTCGCCGCGGTCGCGAAGGCACTCACCGCGAGACTGACAGCGATCGACCCGGGCGGAGCGGACTACTACGCGACGCGCGCGACCGACTTCGGCAAGCGCTGGACCGAGGCGATGGCACGCTGGCAGTCCGAGGCCGCGCCGCTCAAGGACCTGCCGGTCGTGATCATGCACCGCGACCAGGCTTACCTCTGCCGCTGGCTCGGCATGCGCGAGCTCGCGGCGATCGAGCCGAAGCCCGGCGTGCCGCCGACCGCGGGCTATCTCGGCCAGCTGGTTGCGAAGCTTTCGGCGGCGCCGCCGAAACTCATCCTGCTGAATGCCTACAACGACCCGAAGGCGGGAAACTGGCTTTCGGAACGCGTGCACGCGCCGGCGGTCGTGCTGCCGTTCTCGGTGGGCGGATCGCCGCAGGCGAAGGACCTCGTCAGCCTCTTCGATGACACGATCGACAAGCTGCTGGGAGCCGTCAAATGAACCTGTTCTCCACGGACCTCAGCATCGTCTGGCCCGCGCTGGTCGCGGGCATACTCGTCGTGATCTCGCACGTGCCGCTCGGGCAGCAGGTCTTCTCGCGCGGCATCGTGTTCATTGACCTCGCGATTGCGCAGGTCGCCGGGCTTGGCGTAATCGTCGCAAGCGGATTCGGCCTGCCGATCGACGGCTGGCCGGCCCAGGCCGCGGCGGGTACCGCGGCGCTCGCCGGCGCGCTGCTGCTCACCTGGACGGAGAAGAAGCGCCCCGAGGCGCAGGAGGCGCTCATCGGCATCCTGTTCGTTCTCGCTTCCGCGATGCAGATCCTCCTCCTCGCGAACGATCCGCACGGCGGCGAGAACCTCAAGGACTTGCTCTCCGGGCAGATCCTCTGGGTTTCGAACGCGCAGCTCGTCCGCACCGCGATCCTGACGGCGGTGTTCGCGGCCATCTGGTTCACCGCGCGCGAGCGTATTGGCCGAATCGGCTTCTATCTCCTGTTCGCGCTCGTCGTCACGGCCTCCGTACAGCTCGTCGGCGTTTACCTCGTGTTCACGAGCCTGATCGTGCCGGCGGTCGCGACCTACCGCGCTGCCGGCAAGCGCCAGCTTGCCGTCGGCTACGGGCTCGGGATCGCGAGCTACGTGGCAGGCCTCGCGCTTTCCGTGGTGACGGATCTGCCATCGTCCGCGGTCATTGTCTGGACGATGGCGCTATTGGGACTTTTCGTGCACCTGTGCATCAACGGGAAGCCGATGCCGACGCGGCAGGGCTAGAATGCCGGCCGTTGCCGGCGTAGCTCAGCTGGTAGAGCAGTGGTTTTGTAAACCTCAGGTCGGGGGTTCGACTCCCTCCGCCGGCACCAAAAACACTT
>Ga0075428_100005141_pt1 | contig 14546 bp, 19 predicted proteins | sample RhiMetdeltSRZDD2_FD_75291 | JGI IMG/M metagenome (GOLD analysis project Ga0075428, IMG submission 75291) | Populus rhizosphere microbial communities from Tennessee, USA - Rhizosphere MetaG P. deltoides SRZDD2 | ecosystem: Host-associated > Plants > Roots > Rhizosphere > Soil | place: USA...
TTGATCTACACCTAAAGATGGAAATCCGTTCGCTCCACTACGAACGTTTGGTGTGCCAGAAAACCAATTTCATCGAGTTAAAAGTGAGTGCAACTTCACATGAAGGCCGACCGCACCGTGACTTCATTTTAAATTCGGCAGGATGAATTGTTTTATTGTCGCCTCAATTACTGGCGCTGAAAGTGGTTTTTCATGTAAGCGACCATTCCAGCGCGGAGTTCTTCTTCGCGACAACGCTCTGCAAAATATGCGCTCCAGCCAACAATGGGAATATGCGTAGTGCGTTGATCTTTCTTTATTGCCCGCGCAGCGTCCGCCCCGTTCATATCGGGGAGATGAACATCCAAGAGGATAAGGTTAGGTTGCGCGCGATCGCCGTTTCAATGGCTTCAGCCAGTCGCCGCCTGTAAGATGTCATAGCCACGAGGTTGCAGAAGCCATGCGAGCACTTTTCGCAGGTCCTCGTTGTCATCCGCAATGAGAATACTCGCTGTCATAGGGGCCACGGCCTTGGGTTCTAATTTAGAGATTTATTGAACCATACCGCGGTGCAGACGTAACCGGCAAGTCACCCTCCTAGCCGAGAAGGCGCGTGATCGTTTAGGTCGTGCTTTCTTATCGAGCGGACGATCAACTTTGCGATGAAGGAGCAAAAGGATTGGGTTTGGTAATCAGTATCGCGTTTGGCCACCGACGAAAAAAGTGCCGCCGAAGGGCGGATGACCCATTGCGGCGATCAGGCGCATTTGTTTGAAAACGGCATACGGCATGACGCCGGGCGTTTAGCGCTGATCGAAATTTATTGCAACCGGACGCTGTGAGACGGGGCTCCCTTCAGCGGCCTTTGATTTTTCGTCGAGATAGCCCGGCGCGCCCGGGGCATTCTCCTCTTTCTACAACGGTGCAGGGCATTTTTTGATTAAATGGCCGTACTCTTGAATCTGTCTGACGTGACGTCAATCTCGACCCGTGCTACGATCGATTTTCGCCGTACTGTATCGACAGCCCGGGTGAAGGGCGAGACGAACGCGGAGAAACACCGCTGGTTCGACCCCAGAAGGGGATAAGAGAGATCCCCACAGCCTTTTCAATTTCTGCCTGTTTGAGCGCCGGCGCCAATCCGTAGCGGCCTATTCCGGTCCGGTCGCACGGTTCGCCAAATTCGTTACAAAACACGAGCTCAAGCCGGTTCTTCGGACATTTCTCTTTCCAGTCCTCAATTGCGCTCACAAGGTCGGCTGGAATGCACGGACTGAGGCATACGTATGCGAGCATGTTGATCATGCTCAAACGGCCGAGCACGGCTGTGTCGTCCTATTTGGGGCAGGGGCATGCTCACATAGCAGTGACGATGAAAATTTATGCGCATTTCCTGAAAGAAAGGAAGAAGGACACGATGAGCGATCTCGAACGGCTCATTCAGAACGGCTAGGTGATTGGCGATTGCCCTATGCAGGCATCCAGAACAATCTTCAGCGCGCTAATTCTTTTGGCGGGCATCGCGTCCGGGTCGGTTTTCTACCGGTTACATAAAGCAAAGCCGATTATGCGGACCGTTTTGTCACAGCCTATATTCTCAGAACTGTGGTGTTCCGGTCAATCGGATCGAAATCCCCTCGCTCGGCTAGTGGTCGCCAAAAAATTCTTGTGGGTGATTGTTACGAAAAGCGATTTACATGTCAGTCCACATTTCCCGTTTAGTCTCATGTTTTTGCCGGAGGCGTTCGGGTTGGATCACCGGGTTCCTGGAAGGAGTATCTTGGACCTTCGCCAAGGATCATCAAGTGTCGTGGTAAAATATCGGCACGCGACAGGCGACGAAGAACACCTCGAGTTGTGGGTCGATGACATCCCTGCTCTATGTCAGCGCTAGCGGAACTACGCTTGATGAGAAAAGGCGATGTGGCTAAGTCGTTAGGCACGGATTGGCACAGTTTGACACAGGAGAGAAAAAATAGTTTTGTAACTAGTTGATAATACTTGCGCCCCCGTAGCTCAGGTGGATAGAGCGCAGGATTCCTAATCCTGAGGTCACGCGTTCGAATCGCGTCGGGGGCATTTTCAAATCAAGTAGTTAGCCCGCCTTACTTCACTTCCAGCACTAGTCAAGGTCAACAAAAGGTCAACATGAGAGCGTGGAGAGGTCTACGCTTTCGTATTCTCGTTTGCTCAACTCCAAGTTCGCAATTCGGTCACGCGATGCGGCGCAGGATTGTCAATCCTGCTCTCATAAAAAACTCTACCGATTTCTATAAGTTAAGAGCGCAAGTCAACACCAAGTCAACAAGGCTAAGAGCAGCGGTGGAGCGAGCATGAGGCAAGCAGCAACAGCGCAAAAGAGCCGTCGTGAGTACCACAAGCACGGGGATTCATACCGCCAGCGGCTTTTGAAAGAGCGCGGTATCGACGCGATAGACGGGAGGACGAGAGCCGGTAAGTGGCGACGTTACGCATTGAAGAAGAAGGGCGGCAAGTCATGTCTTGTCGATACGAAAGAGAAGATCGAGGCAGGCACGTTTAGTCTTTGGCGTGCGCTGCATCTGCGGGACTTCATCGTCGAGGATGCAAGGCAACGCGGGACTCCGATCAACAAGCGACGCCGCGAACTGCCGAGAGTCAACGAACAGCACGACACACTCTATAACCAATGGGAACGAATCAACGATGAGTTGGAGCTAGGCAAAGAGATGGACCTGGCGCGCCGGTATCAGTTGGAGCAATTACAATCGAAGGGAGGTAAGCCATGAGCCAGGGTCCGCAGCAATACAACAAAACCGAGCGAAAGCGTAATCGTCAGGCAAAGGCTTTAGCAAAACGTGAGAAGCGGCTGGAACAGCATCAGCAGAAGCGAGAGGCCGCGGCACAGCAGCGCACGAACAAGGGTTAGGACATGCCTTTGGGCCTTGGCGCACCTATCGTTCGATATCGAGGCGTGCACGACTAGAAGGCTATGCTGTGGACGGGAAAATTTTAGTCACTGACCATTGCGGTAACCCTATTTGCGGGAATTCCATTGAGCCGATTGAGAACGGCTGGCGTAGGACCGAACGGCGCTATTGCGATGATGAGTGCAAACAGGCGGCATCGATACTCAGGCGTGCAGCGAGTCTTCTGGAAGGTCTCACCGACGATGAGGTTCTCAAGGTGATCCATGGACAGGGCTGCTAAGGCGTCCTTGCTGTATGAGCTGAGCCGGGCGATAGCCGAGGCAGCAGAGTCCGTCCGCGAGGGTCCCTTCGAGTCCACCTTGCTGGCGAACGATATTCTTATCCTGAAAGCTCTCAGGGCATTGCTGTAGGCAGCCGAATGAAAGGCGACGGCATCGAGGTATTGAACGGATTCGAACTCCGCTACCTTGCCGACACCACACGCAACGCTGCCTTTGCTGAGGAGTACCGGGCTCGCAACTGTGTGAATCGGTTCGATGGGAATCCGTCAGACTGCGATTGCTGGGCGTGTGTTCGCTACGGCCTGCAGGGTTACGCCATCTTTCAGCTGCACCCGGACAGCTACCCTCCCGAGACAGGTCTTTACGGCAAGTGTTGGTGCTGGGTGTGCGAGATGAGTCAGTATGACGGGAGTGTCTATGACTCAGACTGATCTTATCGAGTTCGCCGACAGTAACATCAAATTGAACGAGAAGGGCCGGCCGTGGACTCTATCCAGGCATCAGCGGATTGTTCTGGCCTTGATGTACGCCAGGCACTACGCGCTCAGGCTTTGGTCGGAGCCAAAGAAATCCGGCAAGACGTTCCTCGCTGCCATCATCGCCTTGTGGGAGGCCATCACCAACTCGGACACCGAGATCATCTGTTGCGCGAACGACGAGGAGCAGGTCCTAACACGTGTCTTTGAAACCTGCACCAAGCTGATCAAGTACAACCGCGAGATTTCCACCTCTGCCACCGTGATGGCCAGTCAAATCAAGTTCACGAACGGTTCCGTCATTCGCGCTGTTTCATCGGATTACAAAGGCCAGGCCGGTGGCCGCCAGAAACTTACGATATTCGATGAGCTGTGGGCATACGATTCCGAGAGGGCCACCCGGTTGTTCGAAGAGATGACGCCACCGGTCACTGAGTTGGGCGCCTACATCCTCGTTGTGAGCTATGCCGGTTTCGTCGGCGAAGGTGAATTGCTGGAATCGATCTACAAGCGAGGCCTCAAGGGCCGCCGCCTTCACAAGTCGTTGGAGGTTTATAATGGCTAAGGCTGGCATGTTCATGTTCTGGAGCCACAAGCGGCGCATGCCCGAGCAGCTCACGCCCGAGGCCAAGGCTTACTACGTCGAGCAGAAGAACATGCTCCGGCCGCTGACTTATCTCCGGCTGCATGAGAATCGCTGGGTGAGTTCCGAGTCCACTTTCATCACCCGCGAGCAGTGGCTGGCCTGCGTGGATCCGTCGCGGGTTCCGCTGCTGTCCGGCGGTGTTCTTTACCTTGGCGTGGACATTGGCGTTAAGTCCGATAACGCTGCCATTGTTTCCGTGCAATGGGACAAGCAGCAAAAAATCACCGTCGCCAATCATCGGGTTTGGCGGCCGACAAGGGAGCAGCCGGTGAACCTGCAAGACGTGGAGAATTATATAGTAGAGCTCCGCAAGCGGCACCGCATCGTGAGAGTCTATGCCGACCCTTACCAGGCGATGCAGATGATTCAAAGTTTGCAGAAAAACGATGGGCGTCACGGTTGTCTGTGAGTTCCCGCAGACTGTTCCGAATACCACCGTCATGGGCGAGGAGCTTTACGCGCTGATCAAGAACAAGAACATAGTCTCGTATCCTGATAATGAGCTGCAGGCGCACGTCACGAACGCGACTGGCGTCGAGACCGCCAGGGGTTTCAGGATTGCAAAGGAAAAGGCATCCAAGAAGATTGATCTGGCTGTTGCCTTGGCGATGGCGTGTTGTGCTGCACTCCAGGCCGGCAAGCCGGTGACGACAAGCGCGCTACCGATCGGGATTGGCCGTGGCATCGGCAGCGAGCTGGCCAAGCTTGACCGTGGTTTCGGCAAGCCCATGTTCGGCGGTTCCGACGGCAGATTGAGCCAGGGCATACCCGCGCGAGTCGGCTATGACAATGACGCTCTCGACCGGCGCGGCGGTTCCTGGATAATCAGAAGTCCGTTTACCCCGGATGATTACGACTGACACGTGTCAGGAAGGAGGTTTTTATGGTGAGCATGAACCAGGTTGTACCCCTAGCGGTACCGCCGGGAGTTGGTTTCAGCGCGGCGTATCTCGATGTGTGCAAATTGCGCGCAGAGTATCGCGGCATCTCGATTGAGCAGCTATTCAAGCAGGAACCGGAGCTTTACAAGCGGTACTGCCGAATCGTACTCGAAGAATAAGTTAAACCAGTTTGCAGGATGGGCCTAGCATACCCATCGGCGCTGTCCTGGAGGTCAACTAGGCGGTGGGGGCGGGTCCTGTTCTTCCCTGCGCCCGCCCTGCAATAATTGCATCCTAGATTCATCGTAAAGGGACCAAGGATCACTTACTTGGATCGGCCGCCGCTGGCATAGGGATGGATAAACTTGTCAGCTTCCAGCCGAATCCGTAACGATGAAAGACAAATCGTACCTCCTTACCCTGGTCATTTGGTACCCAAGCTGAGAAGCGGTCAAGCCCATCCCTGGTAACTCGTGCGTTGGCAAAGACGTCGTTAGTAGAATGCGCATCAGCTGTGTTCACTGCTTGGATGCTCGGCTTTTGTCCGCGAGCGAGACTAGCCATTGCCTGAGGTGTAATAAACGAATCAACCATGCCCTCGATGAGCTTCGGGGCCAGGGCGAGCGCAGGTGCACTGAAGGGATTGTCTTTCAGTTCGGACGTCATCTCTTCCAGCATCGCAGCATTTAATTGCGCCTTCAGATCCTCTCTCACCCGGAGGAAATCGATGTGGTCTTCTAGAGCAGCCGAGTCGCCTGACCTGATAGCAGATTTTAATCCGTGCATCGCAACGTAGGGAGATATGGCAAAGTACATCGTAACTATGGCGACTACAGCAATCACTCCTTGCACAACTCTTTTCATCAGTTTCGCCCCTCCCTTGCCGCCTCCGCCGATGAGACAAACTTGATTACGAAAAAAACTTCTAAGGCTAAAGTCAAAAATTTTTAAGCCGCTTACCGGTCAGAATGCGTTGATAGATAGACCTAGTCGTCATCGTTAGTCTCCAGCGCCTTTCGCACTTCTGGGTCGGTGAGAATTTTTGCCAAACGATCCCGGTATGCCATGAGGATGTGATTTTGGTACGACTGCGAGGCCTGTGCGTCGATAACGTCACGTGCGGCGATGTTCTTGTCCAGCACTTTTCCTTTCCCTGCGCGATAGATCGTCACGTCCATATTGGAGTCGAAATTGAACGCCGTAACCCAGTTCAAGTTGATGCTGAAATACCACTCCTTCAGCTTTAAGAGTAAAAGTGATTCGTCGCCCTTTTCCGTTAGCCAACGTAATGCTTCTTCTTCGGACGGAACGCTCGACAGGGACAATTCCGTGACCTTCCAACCGTTTTGCTCGAGACCTCGCGCCAATCGATAACTCAGGAATGCCGCCAACTCGCGCTCTGTATCGCCCTCCTCTACCGAAACAACCGGCTTGATATGTAAATCGGACGGAATTCCGAACGCGCCGTGCGCTACTCCGATAAATGTCTTCGACTTCCCCTTTTTGACCCTGTTCCTTTCGTCGACTATGGAAAGCGCGATCGGACTGGACGAAGCGTAGCCCACCGACGGCACCTGCTCCGCGAGCGGAATGTGCATCACGCAGCCCGCCGACATGAGGATGATAATACCGAGGCCGAGCAATTTACCTATGACATCCCCCGAGAATTTTTGCATGAGGTTTATTTCCCGTTGCCGCTGATGTTTGTCCTTCATTTGCCGTATCCTCCGATTACGAGCCGCCCCGAACGGCAATGACAAAGAACGGCTGAGTCTTAGGAGCGTAATATATCCCGCCGCCGCCGAAACCGACTCCGAAATCGACCACCCATATGATACCTGAGTCACCGGCAGCGGTAGTCGATGACGAGTAGTCATTCGCCACGAAATTCAAAAATGGATCGTTATCGCTGCCTTGGCCCGTACCCGCCGTATTTGGAATCGCAGGGTTATTACCTCCCGATGGGCAGAGGCTACAGAAAAATGCGTAGTCTAACAGGCTAGAAAGCTCTCGGACGTTCGGCAAGCGCCAGTCGGTTTGATGAGTTCCCCCGTTACTCGTGTCACCACAATCGTTACCATTCATTGTGCCGGTCGAGTTGAGGCTCGCCACGTCGTTGAGGGCAGTCGGCCAATTTCTATTGGTATTCGGACAATTTGCGTTCTTTAGCCAGATCAACCCCGTTAGATTGTCGGTGATCGTCCCGTTTGAGTTATCGGTGAAACGGGGTGTTTGCCATGTAACGCCTTTCTGTAACGCTCCGTCGTCCCTGGCGGTGTAACTTGTCGTTTGGCCCGTCCGTGGAACCGGAGCAGTCCCCGCTGATACCGAAGTGCACGCAAGCACGAGCACCTGAATTGAGGACACGCCGTCACTCAGTGTTCCGACACAATCGGAAGGCACAGCACCTGAGAACTTAAAGCCGCCGTTCTTGTTCGCCGTAGCGACATTTGCGCCCTCCCAAGTGATCTTAGCGTTCGCGGCAGCTTTACCTCCCTGCACATAGGCAGCGCCGTTTTGAACTTCCGCGACATCAATAGTGATCGCCTCGGTGAGTGAGGCAAAGCCGATCAGAAAAAAAACTCCTATGACCAAACCTAAGAATCTTTTCACACTAAATATCCTCCTGTTACCTGATACTGTCTCGCCACCTGCTCTTGCCGCCCAATCAAACGTCATCGTTAGTCTCATTTTTGACTCGATAATTTCCTTCTCAATTTGAATTTGTGTCGCCGGGCTGTGACTGACGGTAATGCAAAAGCGAGGCAAATTTGTATTACTCAAATATTCAAGTGATTTCAGATGATGAACTGTCGAAATCTTCCGATCGTTGCGAAAGAAATTCTCAGTGGCGCTAAATGCTAAATCTGTGCGCACAAAAACTCATTGCCATGAGAGGTCATCTACATTGAACTGCCACGAACGATTACCATCCTGATACATTGGTAGTTCTATGAGCACTTTTTTCGACTGCTTGAGAGCAGTGACGAACCTCGTATGGTTTTGAATAAAAACGACTTCAGTGCTGCCGTCGCTCGGCCCAATTGCCGAGTATTGGTGTGGCGGACGGTCGTCGAATCGGATTGACACGGTACATGATTCGTAGCTTCGACAGAGAATTTGCCCCTTATCGAGAGTGACATAAACGCTCTTCCCGTGACGCGGATGTTTGCGCAACGTCAGCGTCGCCCCGATGTTCCGACCGTATGGCCAATGGAGATTTTCTTTATTTAGGCTTTTAGATTCCGCAAATGCGATGGTCTTGCTGGTCATATCATCCGTCACTGTAAAATACTGCCATGCAGCAGGTGGAGTTTGTGAATCGCTCTGAGTTGTGCTGGATTCAATCGCAGCAGATGATTCTTTGCGCGTCACGTTATTCGCAAAGTTGTAAAGTAGAGCAATACCAATGACGGCTGCAAGAACCCCAACAGACACGCTGTTAGATTTCTTTGCACCACATTTTGGGCAAGCCTTGGCTTGACTGCTAACTTCATTCCCGCACTCGTGGCATTTCAGTAAAGCCATACACGTTCTCCGGCTTAAAGATTTTAATTCGTACTGTGGGTACAAACCGTTAATGCAAAAACGAGGCAAATTTGTATTACTCAATATTCAAGTGATTTCAGATGATGAACTGTCGAAATCTTCCGATCGTTGCGAAAGAAATTCTCAGTGGCGCTAAATGCTAAATCTGTGTCGCAATCGGTGCGAGTCGCTATTTGGCGAACCGTGGGTTCATGACTTAGAATTTTTCACGCTTGTGACCCGGCGAACAGTTCTCGGACTCGCTTCTTCTCTGCACGCCGATCCGCTCGCGTTTCACTTTCCGTCGCTCCCGATGATGTTTATCTTCTTGACGTAGGAGTGCGCGGAGAGGCAGGAAATCGGGGAGAACCCAGCTCAAGACCTCAATCACATACTGAGTCTTCGGTCGGCGCCCTCGAGATCTCGGAATGAGTTTCAGGATATATTTCGTGATTCGGACCGTCTGTTCCTCGCTCAATTTGTTCAACGACACGCGGAGAATACGCTCAAGGATCTTTTGATGAACCTTATTCATTCTGGTCTATTGCACGAAACTCGACAGGACCCTCAACCCGGGATTCTCGAAAACGATTCCGAATCAGCGAAAGTTCCGCTGTGCTAAATAAGGGAGCAATACTGACAGCACACCATCGATCAATATGAGAAATACGAGAAATAGGATTGTCATTGGTTCGGCCTCTTTTTCGGCGAAAATTTAGTGTTTTAGCTAACCAATTCGAGCGGTGGTTGCCCCGTCATCTTCGTTCCTGGTCGCACGAGTGACAGTGCCGCTCGCCGACACGGCTACACGGGGCCACGTAGGCCGTTAAAACAAACCGCACCGGAAGGAGGTTTACCCTTTGAGCGCCGGCGCGATTTCCGCACGAAGACTTCACGGTTAAATGGCTTCGCTCTAGGGTAATCGATAATCTAAATGACCGAGTACGCCTGCCCGTTCTCTACTACGCCCACGACGTTCAAACCGATAACATTCAGTTCCAAGTGACCTGTCTAATGAATCACGGGTCATACCGCAGCACACTTACGTTCATTCTGTTGCGGAAATCTCGATGAGGTTCTGAAGACGCGCGAGGCGTGACTCAAATCTAATCATGTTCACGCAAAGAAGCTTGACACTAAGCGCCAATAAATTGGCACTTCATTTGCCGCCTAGACGGAGCAATGCGAAGCAGTCATAGCGTTCACCCAAAACGATCACTCACACCCTGCGTTGTGGTGCAGACTGCTAAAAATAAAGTGCTGGCAAGCAATGCTCGGTAAGGCATGACGCCGGGGTTTATCGCCGATGGGATTGGATTGCAACCGGGGTCGCCTTATTGAATGCACTCCGGATCTGCCGTCTTGAACGTATCGAACTTCCAGGTGTTGTGAGCACAATCTCCGTTTGTATCCCTGAGATCAAATGGAGAGTTTTCAAGCGCAGTGTTGTGTCTGATGTCGTTTCCAGTTCCCCTAACAACGATCCCATTCATAACACTATTTATAGTCCGATTTCTCCTCACGAGGTTGTAATTGCCGCTAATAGACAAGCTGGCTTGATCGGCTGGAGACTCGGGGAACAGTTCCTCGGAAAAACCGACGTAGTTATCAATGATGCGGTTTCCATCTCCAACAACGTGAATGCATCCGAGCCCAGGCCCCAAACGAAAGCATTGGGCAATGCTGTTAGAAAGTTAATCGTTGTTTCCGCCAATTACGAAAGCAGGACTCAAGGTGCTCGGCGCCATCACGGGGCACTTGGGTAGATTCGCCTCACCACTTCGTCAGGTCAACTAGTCAATCCATTTGAGCAGACTGGTGGGCGAGAAAAGGAGGGGAAGATCATGGCTAGAATGCGCTTTGTTTTAGTCGTCATTTTGCTAGGAGCGATCGTTATTTAGGTACGGTGAAACAGGGCTCCGCGGGAGACTTAACGCCAGCTCATGCTATTAAGTGCGGGGATACCTTGGGCCCAGGGGGTCACTTTCAGCTGCTAGCGGATTTGGATTGCCTAGAGCCCCCTGGCATAGGGCTCCACGTGACGGTTGTTGTACAGGGCGATAACAACCGCCTCATCTATCGGGGATAGACTGATTTTTGAGCTTCTGTTTCCCTTAGAGGTATGATTCGAGGTCAAAGCCGGTGATATGCAGACCTCTGTGACACGCCAAGAGATAGAGCGAAAGTGGGTGCTGATTCAGGGTGGCTGCCCTTGCCTCGCAAGCCAACGCCCGCTCCGAGACTCTGGCGGAAAGGCCGGCTTTCCTCTTTAGAAAAGGAAAAACCGCTGCCATCTCTGGCAGCGGTGCTCAGCGGCCTTTTCTTTAGCGAATCAAATAAAAGAAGCCCTAAGCGCTATACAGCCGCAAACACCATTCGTATTGGCAAGGTGCTGACCGACTGAAACATTCTCCGTTCGCCCGCCCGGCGAGGGGCCCCCGGTGCTGGGCATTGAGAGCAGGATCGATGAAGTTGGCGCCGTAAATTGAATATCTAATTGCTGCCCTGCTCATAATCCCTTATCATTTTGACTTTAATTATCTATGCGGGAGGTCTGATGAGGTCGCAACGAAATCGAGAGGTTTTCTTACAATGGGTCAAGTCCCTTAAAAAGCCGGCATTGGCACCATCGTTGGTGTTCACGATTCACGTGATTGCATATAGCGTTTTCCATCTGTATGAAACGCATCCTCTTTTTGATATCCCGCACTTTTTCGGCGGCTTTGCGATGGCCTACTTCTTAGATAAGGCATTCGTTAATGCGTCGGTTATGTCTACTGGCGCGGCTCCCAATCGGTTGGTTGAAAGTCTGCTCGTATTTACCTCTACATGCACAGTCGCGGTATTCTGGGAGTTTGCAGAGTTTATTATGACCTGGGCTCTTTCCACTGACTTACAGGGCGATTTAGCCGATACAATGAAGGACTTATTTTTCGGTATGACCGGAAGCGTTTTCTATATTGCTGCAGTGAGCCTTTCTACTCAGATGGCTTCACGTATTCTCAACTGGGTCGAACTTATTCGCGTGACACTTAAGCCAGAAGCAGAATAAATTTAGTCACGACGATCACAAACTTTTACGGGTGCGAAGTAGGAAGGGAGCCGCACTGCTCAACTCGCCTTCTCTAGGTTCTACATAGGCAATGCAGGCTGACCGGCGTTCGACAGCCGTTTCGCCGGATAGTATACGAATGCGCCTCCATCCGATTGGGTTGATGTCTCGTTTAGATCGATTTGCCATTTTGAGGCGCCGGTGGTTACTGCAGCTGATCGAAGAAGTCGATGCGGCGGCATTAACTCGGTTTCCGTCGCTCTGCCGCTACGCTCGAACCATGCTGGTCGAATACGTGAAATAATGGCCGCGCTGGGCAGCTTGATTTTTTCGTTGCCCACGAACCTAATTCGCCATGCGAGGCCCGATATTTTGCTACTGCAAGATCGCCGAGTCGGACGGTAGCAGCTTATTCTAACCATGCTGCTTTTTAATTAAATGCTGGAGACCCCACCACTTGAGCGAAGTTAATAAAGGCTACACAATCAGCGGGAGCGCAGACCGCGTGTACAGCTACGACGAAGAGTGGCAGGCCGTGCAGTGACAACATGTGAAAAATTGTCGGAAGTGCGAAAACCTCAACTAATTTTTTCAACTATAGGAAGGTGCGCCAGTGACGAGCGGGATCGCGTCAACGACGAGATTGCATTATCGCATGGATCTCATCGCACACCGCGACACGCCATTGCCCGCGCGGAAAAGATAGCCACACGTCACGCAATGGCCGTTGACCGGGTTACTGTGATGTTGCTGTTCGATGCCTTACTGTTTTTCTCCGGCACTAGGAGAGAAGCCAAACGCACCGATGTAGGGGACAGATACGCTCAAAGGAAGACCTACATCGACACCAGCAGCAATCGCTGGACTTGTGGACTGTAAGGCAAAATTTGCGTTGGCGGCGTCGACAAAGAGCGGGTCGCGATTGTTTATTGAGCCCGTGCCGGTGCAGCCGGAGTTGCATAGATTATGATCTTGAGTAGTCAAAGCGCCAGTGTCGTAAATTGAGCCGACACCGTTTCCCCAAACAATATTGTTTTGGACAACAGGCCTGTCAGCGTCGGCGTGGATCCATATGCCATAACTACCATTCGCATAAATTGTATTGTTATACGCCTTACAATCTGTACAACCGTAGGAAATCTGTATTCCGGGATAGCCAATAGCCGTCGTGCTGTTGTCGTAAACGATGTTGTCGTATGCGAGATTATTGGAACCACTACTTAGGAGGATTCCTGCACCCCCGGGAGCAAGGCCAACGGTGCTCTTGCCGTTTCCAAAAACCGCATTTTGCCGCACTATGTTTCCACTGACATTTGTCGATGCGCCACCGTAGATGTGGACTCCATAGTGGTCGTTGTCATAAATCTGGTTAAGCTCAAAAACACAACCGGATTGACAGGCAGAGTAGATTCCGTGGCCGGGACCAGCGCTCGTGTTTGATCCATTGTTATGAATTTCTGTATTCCGAATCGTGACATCATCGGCAAAAATCTCTGCGCCGTTGCCGTCGAAATTCTTGATTTCACCGTTTTGAAATACCGAATGAGAGCTGTAATTACAACACACAGAAAATCCGTTCTTAAAGCCTGATGTGCCGGTACCATCAAAGATCAGTCCATCAAAGATCACATAGGCGGGGTTAGTCGTGCCGCTGTCCGTCACTCCGGAATTAGCTGGGGCAATAGTCACAGTTTTGGATGGGTAAGCCGAAACAATCGTCGGATTGTCAGTTGACCCGCTAGGAGGCCAGGGGATTTGTTCGGAGTAAGTGCCAGACCGGATGTAAAGGGTGTCGCCAGAACGAAGACATGCAATCCCCGCCGCAATGGTGAGCTCCGCCGCTGTCGTTTGCGGCGTCGTGGTATTGACACAATTGTGGGATGAATTCCCGTTTGTGCCGTCGACCCAATAGGTCGCGGCCATCACAGCTGATGCGAGGCAGAAAACAATACCCAAAATCAATCCGCTAATTTGCCCTAAGGCATGCTTATAAGACATAACCCCCCATTTGGTTAGCTCTGATTTGCCAAAAATAAATTGTGTACGCCGATGAATTTATTGCAGACGGTCGGAAGCGCAATAAACGGGCTCGCGTCGTTCGCCGTGTTGTAAGCAATCAATCTGCCAGCATGAGAAGGAAGAAATGGCGCTCACTTAATTCCACAAAAGTTCCAACATATGTCAGTTGTGGTGTTGGAGAATCCTGCAATTGATTTTTCTTTTCGTAGGAAATAGACGGTAAACCGATTACAGTTGAGGGATGCTGCTGTTCGCCTCGGCTTCGAGCGCTTCCAGCTCGGCATCTTCAACCCTTACGTATTGACCCTTAGTGATCTCGTAGCCGCGCACCGTCTCTTCGCGCTCGATCACGACCTTGCAGACCGGGCAAAACAATTGATTACGCACGCGCGAGCCGCACTTTTTGTGCAGCAGATGAAAGCGAATATTGTGATCTTCAATGGCCGAATAGAGTTTAACCGGAATGGAGACCAGACCGAAGGAGAGGACGCCGCGAGAGATGGGCCGAGCCATCCTGCAAGGATATCACGGTGCCGGATGGGCGATCTACTGTCAAAAGTGAGCTCCAGTTTGGAGCGTGAACATTAACCCGGGAGTTCGGCGCCCGGCCCCAAAGGGTTCGTCTGGTAATTGACTGATAAATGCCGCTGCACCGTGTCATGAAGCGATTTCAAATGGAAAGGCTTATACAGTACGTCGCCGGCGCCGTGGGCGATAGCACGATCCACGAGCGGTCCGTAAATAAAGGCGGTAGTTACGATCACAGGTATATTGC
>Ga0075428_100005142_pt1 | contig 14546 bp, 16 predicted proteins | sample RhiMetdeltSRZDD2_FD_75291 | JGI IMG/M metagenome (GOLD analysis project Ga0075428, IMG submission 75291) | Populus rhizosphere microbial communities from Tennessee, USA - Rhizosphere MetaG P. deltoides SRZDD2 | ecosystem: Host-associated > Plants > Roots > Rhizosphere > Soil | place: USA...
TGCCGGAGGCGTTGTAGCCGAGGTGGAGATCGTGCCGGTGGGGGAAGTTCAGGTAGATCGGATCCGCCTCCACCACGCCGATCCCGCCCGCCTCGGCGAGCGCGACGAGGCCCTCGACAGCCCGCGGATCGATCCCCGCCGCCGAGGTGAGGACGATGGGGTACTCGGCGCGCGCCAGGATGCGCGCGGCTTCGTCGATGCGCGCCGGATCGGGGAAGCGCTCGCTGCGCACCTGCCGGCGCGCCGGCGAGGTGATGGTCATTGGACCGGGGCTGGCGGCCAGGACCTCACGCGGCAGCGTCAGATAGACCGGCCCCCGCGGCTCGGCCTGCATGACCTCGAGCGCCCGGTCGACCACGGCCTCGAGCTGGGCGGGGGTGCGGAGCTCGTAGTCCCACTTCACGTACTCGCGCAGCATGGCGGCCTGGTCGAAGCTCTCCTGCGCCCAGTGAATGTGCAGGTCGCGCGAGCCCAGCTGTCCTTCCTCCGTGACCGGCGTGCGCCCGGCGGACATGAGCACGGGGACGTTCGCCCGGGCGGCGGTGATGATGGCGGTGGAGGCGTTGCCGGTGCCGACGTTGACGTGGACCATCACCGCGGCCGGCCGCCCACCCGCCGCGTAGTAGCCATGGGCCATCGAGACGGCGACGAACTCGTGCGGGATGACCAGCGGGCGTGGCGCGCGCCCGCCCTCGGCCTCACAGCGCGCGAACGCCTCCACGAGCGAAGCGAAGTCGGTGCCGGCGTTGCCGAGAAAGACGTCGATGCCTCGATCGGCAAGGATCTCGAGATATGCTTCCGCCGTCGTCACAGGGTGCAGGGTGCGGGAGCCCATGTCTCAGCCTCCGGGATCGGTGTTGATGACGGTCGCCAGCAACGGCAAGATCCGAGGGTACTACGGAGGCGTTCACTGAGCGATCGCGGCCGATCCCTCCTCGAAGTGCTGGGCGCCTCGATGCGTCTGGGCCTCACCTCGTTCGGCGGACCGATCGCGCATCTCGGCTACTTCCGCGACGAATACGTCGTGCGGCGGCGCTGGATCGACGAAGCGCAGTACGCCGATCTCGTCGCGCTCTGCCAGTTCCTGCCCGGCCCGGCCAGCAGTCAGGTCGGCATGGCGATCGGCATCCTGCGCGCCGGCCTGCTCGGCGGATTCGCCGCGTGGCTGGGATTCACCCTGCCCTCGGCGGTCGCGCTCGTCGCGTTTGCCTACGGGCTCCAGGCCATCGGCTTCGCCGAGACTGGGTGGCTCCACGGCCTCAAGGTCGTGGCGGTCGCCGTCGTGGCGCAGGCGGTCTGGGGCATGGGGCGGAGCCTCGCTCCGGATCGGGCGCGGGCCTCGCTTGCCCTCGCGGCGGCGCTCGTGGTGCTCGCCTCGCGGACGGCGCTCACGCAGATCCTGACGATCGCCGTGGCCGGCATCGTCGGCTGGATGCTCTTCCGGACGCCGGCAACGACAGTCAGCACTCACGGCCGGGTCGCGATCTCCCGGGGCCTCGCGATCGCGGCGCTGATCCTGTTCCTCGCCTTGCTCGTCGGCCTGCCCATCGCCCGCCACGTCGCGCCGGGTCAGGCGTTGGCGGTCTTCGACAGCTTTTACCGGGCGGGCTCGCTCGTCTTCGGCGGCGGTCACGTGGTGCTGCCCTTGCTCCAGGCCGAGGTGGTGCCGCCCGGCTGGGTGACGAACGAGGAGTTCATCGCTGGGTACGGCGCCGCCCAGGCGGTCCCGGGCCCGCTCTTCACCTTCGCCGCCTATCTCGGCGCCGTGATGCATCAGCCGCCCAACGGCTGGATGGGCGGCGCGTGGGCGCTGATCGCAGTGTTCCTGCCGTCCTTCTTGCTCATCGTCGGGGCGCTGCCGTTCTGGGAGATGCTGCGTGGGCGTGCCGGCTTTCAAGCCGCGCTCCGCGGCATCAACGCGGCGGTGGTCGGCCTGCTGCTGGCCGCGCTCTACGATCCCGTGTGGAGCAGCGCGATCAAGAGCCCCGCCGACTTTGCCCTCGCCCTCGTCGCGTTCGGCCTCCTCGTGTTCTGGCGACTGGCCCCGTGGCTCGTGGTCCTGATCGCCGCCGTGGCCGGTGCCGTGCTAGCGCGCGGAGGGTTCACTTAGAGCGCCTGGGCCGGCGGACCGCCCTCACCTTGCCGCTGCCGCCTCCTCCGCAGAAGAACTGATCGCGGCCGTCGGACTCGAGCCCCGAAACGTTCACTCCGGGCGGCATCTCGAGCACCTCCAGAACTGCTCCGGTTCGAGGATCGACCCGCCTCAATTCGCTCTCGTCACCCTCCCAGGTGCCGTGCCAGAGCTCTCCGTCGACCCAGGTGACCCCGGTGACGAAGCGGTTGGACTCGATCGTGCGAAGGATCGCCCCGGTCTGGGGATCGATTTGATAGATCTTCCGGTCTCGATACTGCCCCACCCAGAGCGTCCCTTCGGCCCACGTGAGCCCCGAGTCACCGCCGCCGCCGGGCGCCGGGATCGTCGCGAGCACACGGCCGGTTTTCGGATCGATCTTCTGGATGCGCTCCTCGGCGAGCTGGTACAGGTGCCGGCCGTCGAAGGCCGTTCCGGCGTGCGCGGCGACGTCGATCGAGCGGAGCGTCTTGCCGCTGGCCGGATCGAAGGCGTTCAGCTTGTCTCCGACGGCGACCCAGACGCTCTGCCCGTCATACGTGACTCCATGCACGTTGTCGGCACCTGCAAACGGTCCATACTCACGAATGATCTCGGCGGTTGATCGATTCATGCTTGCCATCCTAGTCAATCGGCAGACGGCCGGGGAGTAACAAGGTCGTCGTGAATCCCGGCATCGGTGGGGTCATCCAGCGGCGAGCTCGCCCACGGCCGAACGACTGCACCTTGCCGGCTGCCGCCAGCGAGTCGAGCGCCCGCTGCACGGTGCGCTGGCTCGTCTTCAGCGCCAGCGCGAGGCCCGAGCTCGACCACGATTCACCGTCGGCGAGGATGGCGAGCACCGCCGCATGCTCCTCTTCGACGGGCCCCGCCAGCACGACCACCTCGCGTCGGCGGCGCGGCGCCAACGCAAACCCTCGCTTCGTCGCGCTCACGTCGGCCAGCGTCCGAAGCACCGCACGAAGCCGGCCGACTTCGACTCGCAAGCGCGCGCGATGCGATTCATCGGCGTGCTTCGATCCGAAGGTGCGCGCGACGAGCGTGTCCCTCGGCACGTCTCCCGGCCACGCTTCGCCCAGCGCGCGGGCGAGCGCGAACAGCACCGGACGCCGGGCCAGCGAGACCGCCTTGCCTGCGTCGCGCACGACATGACGGCAGGCATCGACGACGAATGCCTGCGACCCCAGCACCGCTTCGACCTCCTCGAGCAGGACAAGCCGCTCCTCGCCACTCGTGATCAGGCGCGCCGCGGGCGTGTTCAGGACGAGGAGCGCGCCCTCGACCTCCGCCGTCAAGGCCGGGATCCGTGCCTGGCGCGCCGCGCGTTCGGCCCGATCGAGCGCCGCGCGCGCCGTCTTCGTCCGGAGGCGCCGCAGCGCGATCCCCGCGACCACCAGCTCGTGGACAACTCTCGACGCGGGAGCCAAGGGCGCGGGGTCGAGCTCGGCGAGCGTACGCTCCGCCTCCTCGAGGCGCCCGATCAGGAGGAGGCGACGGACCTCGAGATACCGCGCATACGCGGCATTCGCCCGGTCGCCGTGCTCTTCCAGCGTGGTCCGCGCCGCGGCGAGCGCCTTCGCCGGCCAGCCCAGGTCGCGCGAGACGAGCGCCACCTCGGCTTCGGCGACGACACACCGCGCGCGAGCTACGGCCTCTTTCGGACCGAAGGCACGCGCGGCACGTCGCAGGAGCGCCTTCGCCCGAACGAGATCGCCGAGCTGCGCCATCGCGATGCCTCGAAGCGCGAGCGCCGGCGCGTCGTCGCGCAGGGCGACCCGCTTCATGGCGCCGAGGGGATCGCCCGCGGCGAGCGCACGCGCCGCGGCCGTGATCAGCGAGTCCATCGGAATCCCGTCACACTTGTCACTCCCACTGTTCCGATACCCGGCGCTAAATGTATCCCATGACGAACGACCACAGGTCGTATCGCCAGGTCGTATCGAAGGAAGGAGACACGAGCGATGACGAAGCACAAGACCGGGACACGAAACGAGTGGCTGGCCGCACGGCTCGATCTGCTCGAGGCGGAAAAGGAGCTCACGCGGCGCAGCGACGAGCTGGCGCGGCGGCGGCAGGAGCTGCCGTGGGTCCGGATCGACAAGGAGTATCGATTCGAGACCGACGAGGGCAGCGCCTCGCTGAAAGACCTCTTCCGGGGGCGCTCGCAGCTCCTCGTCTATCACTTCATGTTCGGGCCCGACTACGCGGCGGGGTGTCCGTCCTGCTCGGCGATCGCGGACGGATTCAACGGGTTCGCCGTCCATCTGGCCAACCACGACGTCGTGCTGTCGGCGGTGTCCCGAGCGCCGCTCGCGAAGCTCCAGGCGTACAAGCGGCGGATGGGTTGGACGTTCCCCTGGGCATCTTCGTTCGGCGGCGACTTCAACGCCGACTTCAGTGTCGGCTTCACCGAGGAGCAACAGCGCGCGGGGGGGATCGAATACAACTACCGGCGCGAGGCGCCGTGGCAGGTGAAACCCGGCGAGGGGCCTGTCGAGTTCGCGGCTTCGGCCGGAACCGACGCGGCAACGTACACGCGCGAGAGGCCTGGCATCAGCGCGTTCGCGCTCGAGAACGGCGTGGTCTACCACACCTATTCCGCGTATTCGCGCGGAGTGGACAGTCTCTGGGGCATGTACCAGTGGCTCGACCGCGCACCCAAGGGGCGCAACGAGACCGGCCTCTGGTGGCGTCGCCACGACGAATACAACAAGGGCTGAGCGACATCGTCATGGCTTCCGAGCGAGCGTCCCGGCACGCGTTTCTTGGCGTCTCAGTGCTGCTCTTCGCTGCCAGCGCCGTGGTCACGACCGTCTGGGGCGTGTCCATGTCGGCGATGGGCGAGATGCCGATGCCCGGCGGCTGGACGATGTCGATGGCGTGGATGCTGATGCCCGGACAGACATGGGCCGGCGCGGCCGCGTCGTTCCTGGGCATGTGGGTCGTGATGATGGTGGCGATGATGCTGCCGTCCCTGGTCCCCGTGCTGTGGCGCTACCGCGAGGCCGTTGGCTGGACGGGTACATCGCGCCTCGGTCGGCTGACCGCGCTCGTGGGCGTGGGGTACTTCTTCGTCTGGACCGTGTTCGGAGTGGCCGCGTTCCCGGTGGGCGCCGCGCTGGCGGCGATCGCGATGGAGCAGCCGGCGCTGGCGCGCGCCGTCCCGATCGCCGTCGGCGTGGTCGTCCTGATCGCCGGCTCCCTCCAGTTCACCGCGTGGAAGGCGTGTCACCTTGCCTGCTGTCGGGAGGCACCCGGGCGCGGCCGTACGCTGCCGGCCGACGCCAGCGCGGCCTGGCGATACGGCCTGCGCCTCGGTCTGTACTGCAGCCACTGCTGTGCCGGTCCGATGGCGATCCTGCTGGTCGTCGGGGTCATGGACCTTCGCGCGATGGCGCTCGCGACGGCGGCCATCACCGTCGAACGTCTCGCGCCGAGCGGTGAGCGCGTCGCGCAAGTCATCGGGGCCGCCGCCGTCGGGGCAGGATTGTTTCTGGTCGCGCACGCAGCCGGGCTCGCATGAGGCCACGTCGGGGCCTTCTGCCGGGCGCCCAGATGAACGCCGACCGAGGCGCGTGTGGTGCTATGGGGCCGTTGACATGGTGCAACGACGATGATTAACTCCGCGATCCAATGCGGCGGGACAGCACGGCGGTCGTTCGAGACAAGCTCCTGTCAGGGAAGTTAACAGTCACGAAGGTGTCGGTCGGCAAGGGCACCGGCAAGATGTGCATCGGGTGCGATCGACCGATCTCGGCTGACGGCATCGAGTACCAGCTCGATCTTCCTGACCCAGCGTCAGGCAAGCTCATCCAGCTGTGGTTCGACGAGCGTTGCCTGGCCGCGTGGCGCGAGGAGCGGAAGCGGGTGACTGCCGCCTGAGTTCCGGTTCGCGACTTCGTCGACTTCCCGCGGGCTTGCCGGGCGGTACGTGCTGACCACCTCGGGGCCCCCCACGTAACTAGCCAGCCGCGACCGGACTCGGCAGTACGGCCGGGACCGCGCGGGGCGGACGGAACGTGAAGGCGATGATCACCGCGCCGAGGCCGATCGCGAAGGAGCCGATGAAGAGCCAGAAGTAGCTGCCGTACGCGTCGTAGAGTCGGCCACCGATCCACGGCCCCAGCGACATGCCCAGCGTGGACACCGACGCGACGGCGCCGAAGATGCTCCCCATGATCTTGGCGCCGAAGTACTCGCGCACCAGGATCGCGTAGAGCGGCATCACGCCGCCGTAGGCGAAGCCGAACATCACCGCGAGCGCGTAGAAGCTGGGGAGCGCACCGGCGAAGACGTAGAGGCTCACGGCGACGGCCTGCAGCGCGAGCCCGGCCACCAGGGTCTGCTTGGCCCCCACGCGATCGGCGATCAGCCCACAGACGATCTTGCCGCCCAGCGAGGCCAGGCCGGCGACGCTGAGCACGGTGGTGGCAGCCATCGCCGAGATGCCGTGGTCGATCGCGTTGGTGACCATGTGGAAGATCGGCCCGGAGTGCGTCGCGCAGCACGCGAAGTACGTCAGCGCGATGGCGATGAACTGCGGCGTGCGCAGCGCCTGCCCCACGGTCATCTCGGGGCCCGCGACGCCGTCCGCCGCCACCGGGCTCGGCGGCGGCGCCGGCGGCTCGCGCACGAGGAATGCCGCCGGAATGATCACGACCCACACGAGATCGCCGACCACCAGCATCGCCATGCGCCAGTCGTAGTTGGTGATGATCCAGCGGGCCAGCGGCGCGACCGTCGTCGAGCCGAGACTGACCCCCGCTGAGACGAGCGCCACCGCGAGACTGCGATTCACCGTGAACCAGCGAGTGGTCGTGGCGGTCAGCGGCGCGTAGAAGCTGCCCGTGGCCACACCGACCAGCACACCGAACAGGATCTGGAACTGCACCAGGGTCGTCGCCTGGCTCGCCGTCACCATACCCAGGCCCAGCAGGATGCCCCCGAGCAGGACGACCGTCCGGGTTCCGAACCGGTCGGACAGCGCGCCCCACATGAACGACCCGACGCCCATGCTGAGCCAGTTGATGAGGGCGGCCGTCGAGATTCCGGTCCGCGACCAGCCCGTGGCCGCCGCCATGGGCTGCAGGAAGATGCTGAGAGACACCATCGCCCCGAACCCGACGCAGCTGACGACGATGCCGGTCGCCACGATGACCCAGCCGTAGAAGATGTTCACGAGCGCGGCTCCGCAAGCCGCGGCGCCGCTTCCACCGCGGCCTTCATGTCCGCCAGGCCCCGGTCGAACTGACCGCCGATCATCCTGTCCATGTTCATCACCAGGTGGATGGCCTTGGCCATGAAGTTGTTCGTTCCGGTCATGCTCCAGGTCACGGCCGTGCGATTGCCCTGGGGCTTGAACGTGAACTCCGCGGTCGCGGTATTGGCGAACGGCTTCAGGAACTCGAGCCGCACACGGATCAACTCGTTCGGACGGCTCTCGGTGATCGTCATCCGTCCCTCGCCCACCTGGCGGTTGCCGACCCACGCGTACGCCGCGCCGACGCCGGCCGTCGCGCCATCATACGTCTGCTTCATCTCCGGATCGAGCTTCCCCCACGGGTTCCAGGCTCCCCACTTGTGGAAGTCGTTCACCTGGGCGAAGACGGCGGAGGCGGGGGCGTCGATGACCGTCGTGCGCTCGATGCGGAACTCCGAAGGCCGCCGCGCCACGAGCAGCACCACCACGAACCCGAGCACGGCCAGGACCAGGAGGATCTTCATGCGGAGCCCCCGGCCATGGCCCCCACCACGAGCAACGGCTCCGCGCCGGTCGCGACCGCCTCGGGCAGCGGGGTATCCGGCGAGTCGTTGGACAGATCCTCCTGGCAGGCGAAGAGACGGATGAACGCGCGCCGCTGGTGCGTGGTCTGGTCGCGAATGGTCCCGCGCAGCATCGGATATGAGGCTTCCAGCGCATCGAGGACCGCGCGCTGGGTGACCGAGCCTCCCACGTCGACCTTCACCTCGCCATTCACCTGCGCGAGCGTCCGCAGATGAGCCGGCAACACCACGCGGATCATGGCAGCGTCTGGACCTCGACGGACACCACCGAGGGCAGATCGCGGACGATCGGCGACCAGTGGTCGCCGGCGTCGGCCGATACGTACACCTGGCCCCCGGTGGTGCCGAAGTACACGCCGCACGGATCGAGCGAGTCCACCGACATGGCATCGCGCAGTACGTTGACGTAGCAATCGCGCTGCGGCAGGCCGTTGGTCAGCGCCTCCCACTCGTGGCCGCCGGTGCGACTGCGGTACACGCGCAGCTTGGCGTCCGGCACGTAGTGCTCCGAGTCGCTCTTGATCGGCACCACGTAGATCGTTTCCGGCTCGTGCGCGTGCACGTCGATGGGGAAGCCGAAGTCGGTGGGCAAGTTCCCGCTCACCTCTCGCCACGTCTCCCCCGCATCGTCGCTCCGCATGACGTCCCAGTGCTTCTGCATGAACAGCACGTCGGGTCGCGCGGGATGCATGGCGATGCGGTGCACGCAGTGACCGACCTCCGCGGTGGGATCGGGGATCTGCTCGGAGCGCAGGCCGCGGTTCATCGGCCGCCAGGTCTTGCCCTCGTCGTCACTGCGGAACACGCCAGCGGCGGAGATGGCGATGAAGATTCTCCCCGGATGGCTCCGGTCGAGCAGGATCGTGTGCAGGCACATCCCGCCCGCGCCGGGCTGCCAGAGTGGAGCCGAGGCGTGCTGGCGCAACCCGGTGAGCTCCTGCCAGTTCTGCCCGCCGTCCGTGGAGCGGAACAGGGCGGCGTCCTGGATGCCCGCGTAGACGGTATCCGGGTCCGTCAGCGACGGCTCCAGATGCCACACGCGCGCGAACTCCCACGGCCGCTGCGTGCCGTCATACCAGAGATGGGTGCCGGTGGCGCCCTCGTAGGTGAGCTTGTTCCCCACCGTCTCCCAGCTCGTGCCCCCGTCGTCGGAGCGCTGGATGATTTGCCCGAACCAGCTGCTGGATTGTGAGGCGTAGAGCCGCTCCGGCTCCGCCGGAGAACCCTTCAGGTGGTACATCTCCCAGCCCCCGAAGTGCGGCCCGGTGACGTCCCACTGCTTGCGCGCGCCGTCGGAGGTCAGGATGAAGGCGCCCTTGCGTGTGCCGACCAGAACTCGTACCCGGCTCATCGTCGACTCCTTCCTCAGTCCGGACGGCCTTCCCGCACCGGCCGGATCTCGACGGCACCGGTGCGGGCCAGCGGAATCCTCGACGCAATGGCGAGGGCCTCGTCCAGGTCTTTGACGTCGATCAGCATGTAGCCGCCGAGCTGCTCGCGCGTCTCCGCGAACGGGCCGTCGGTCACCAGCCGCTTGCCATCGCGCACCCGCACGCTGGTGGCCGAGGACGACGGGAACAGGGGTGACCCGCCGAGATACTGCCCGCGCGCCGTGAGCTCATCGGAGATTTCTACAATCTTGCCGTAGATCTCCTGTCGCTCCGACGCGCTCATCTTGTCCCACACCGGCTCGTCGCGACAAATGAGGAGCATGTATTTCACACCATCCTCCACCAATGGATCGAACGGCGGGCGTCTGGATCGACACCCGGCCAAAGTTCATGGACACTGCATTCGTCTAGACCTTACCCGACCTGTCGATTCCCCCGGGGCCCGTTCGATTCATAGATGGGCCGTTTGATTCATAGATGAAGGAGAGACGACCATGCGATTCATGATCCTGGTCAAGGCGACCAAGACCTCCGAGGCGGGGGTGCTCCCCGACGAGAAGCTCCTCACCGAGATGGGCAAGTACAACGAATCGCTCGCCAGCGCCGGCGTGCTGCTGGCCGGGGAGGGGCTGCAGCCCAGCGCCAAGGGCGCTCGCGTGAAGTTCTCGGGCGCCTCGCGCACCGTGACGCTGGGCCCCTTCCCCGAGACCGAGCACCTGATCGCCGGCTTCTGGATGATCCAGGTCGCCTCCCGGGACGAGGCGATCGAGTGGGTGAAGCGCTGCCCCAACCCGATGCCCGGGGAGTCCGTGATCGAGATCCGCCAGGTGTTCGAGGCGGAGGACTTCGGCCCCGCGCTCACGCCCGAGGTGAGAGCGACGGAAGAACGGATGCGCATCGGCGGCAACCGCTAGCGGGCCGCCCCCATCGCTGGCGAGCGCGGCGCCGCGCTGATCGGCGCCAGCCGCCAGCGGCCGTAGGCGACGAACGCGGCGAGGAGCCCCACGACCAGCGGAATCACGGATGGGGCCAGGTCACCGCCCATCAGCGTGATCCCGACCGCGCCCACCATGATGATGACGAGCCCGACAGCGGCCAGGGGGGTGAGGCCCGGTCGGATGCGCAGCAGCGCGGGCAGGATCAGCCCGAGCGCACCCAGGGCCTCGACCACGCCGATGAACCGGATGAACGCGCCCGGCAGCTCGACCGGCCCGGCCAGCTGGTCGAGCCGCATGACCAGCTTCATGACGCCGGCAAACAGAAATAGGGCCGCGAGTAGCACCTGAACGACCCACAGCACACGGCTCATATCGTCTCCTGCTCTTGTCCCAGGATTTGTCAGTAGGTCGAACGACGGGGGTCCCGATCGACACCCACGTAAATTATCCATGGTGATGCACGCCTTGAATACCCGCGTGGCCTGCCCCGCGCCCTGATCGTCGCGCACGGTGTGTGATAGGCTCCCGACAACAAAGACCGGGCGGCAGAGTCGCCGCGCGAGGCGCCGACCCGCCCGTCGTGGGGAGGAATCCAGATGAGCGCTCACAGCCACCCAGCCCCCGCGCAGATCCGATCGGGCCTCGATCATCCGGTCATCGACGGGGACGGCCACTGGGTCGAGTTCGATCCCGTATTTGCCGAGCGGATGCGGAAGGTCGGTGGCGACCTGGCCGCCGATGGCTTTCTGGCCGCGCTGAAGACGACCACCGACGCGCTGAGCATGTCGGTGGCCGAGCGGAGCCGGCGGCGTATCGCCCAGCCCGCCTTCTGGAGCCGCCAGGCCGAGAACACTCTCGACCGCGCCACCGCGATGATGCCGAAGCTGCTCTACGAGCGGATGCCGGAATTCGGCACAGACTTTGCCGTCATCTATCCGACGGCCGGGCTGCGCCTGCCGCGAATCCACGACGACGCCACCCGCCGCGCGGTGATTCGCGCGCACAACGTCGTGACCGCGGACGCCTTCCAGAACCTGGGCGATCGGCTGACGCCGGCGGCGATCATCCCGATGCACACGCCCGAGGAGGCCATCGCCGAGCTCGAGTACGTCACGCGCGAGCTGGGGGCGAAGGTCGGGATGTTCGGCAGCGGGATGTCGCGCCGCCACCCGGCGGCCCCCTCCGACCCCGACGCCGCGCGCCTCGCGGTCTGGTACGACGTGCTCGCGCTGGACAGCGAGTACGACTACGACCCGGTGTGGGCCAAGTGCCGGGAGCTCGGCATCGCCCCGACCTTCCACAGCTCGGGCAGCAATCAGGGTCTGCGCCTGTCGCCCTCCAACTTCGTCTACAACCACATCGGCCACTTCGCCGCCGCCGGCCACGCGGTCTCCAAGGCGATCTTCCTGGGCGGGGTGACCCGGCGCTTCCCGGAGCTGCGGTTCGCGTTCCTCGAGGGCGGTGTGGGCTGGGCCTGTCAGCTGTTCGGCGATCTCCTCGAGCACTGGGAGCGGCGCAGCGCCAAGGCGCTGGAGCGGATGGATCCGCGGAAGCTCGATCCCAAGCTACTGATGACCCTGGCCGAGAAGTACGGCGACTCGGACGTCGTGGCGGCGCTCCACGCCCGTAACGGCTGGCCGGATCACGACCCGGGCCTGACCGGCGGCGTCGCCGATCTCGACGACTTCTCCGCCTGCAAGATCACGCGCAAGCAGGACTGGATCGACCTCTACGCCAAGCCGTTCTACTTCGGCTGCGAGGCCGACGATCGGGCGAATGCCTGGGCCTTCAGCAAGAACAACCCGTTCGAGTCGAAGCTGAACGCGCTCTACAGCTCGGACATCGGGCACTTCGACGTCATCGACATGCGCGATCCACTGGCCGAAGCCCACGAGCTGGTGGACGACGGCCTGATCACGGCGGACAACTTCCGCGACTTCACGTTCGCCAACGCCGTGCATCTCTGGGGGACGCAGAATCCGCGGTTCTTCGAGGGCACGGCGGTGGCGCGCGCGGCGGCCGAGGAGCTGAAGCGGCCTCGCGCGTACCCGGTGCTGAACTAGATCGGGCGCGAATCGGGCCACACACGGGTCAGGCGCCTCGGGTTCGTCCGGGAGCGCCTGACCCGGAAGCCCCTCTCAGCCGGGCCTCACCTACTCGTTCCCCTGCACGTCGACCAGCCCGCGCAGCGGGCTGTACACGTAGCGCATATCGGTGCCGCGGCCGCGCCCTTCCATGAAGAGCCAATGGAAGCGCAGCGAATGCGGCACGCCGTCGTAGACGAAGTCGATCTCCTCGATCGTCACTTTGAGCGGCCGCTTGCCGCGCGCGCAGTCGAGCTGGTACTCGCGCGCCTCGCCCTGCTTCCAGCGGCCGAGCGGAAATTTCACGTCGCCGCGGCAACCGAGGTGCGGATAGCGCGAGTCGAAGACGCGGCCGAGGCCCGTCCGGTCGTCGCGGAAGGCGAAGAGCTGGAGCTTGTCGCGGTTCAGGCGCTCGTAGACCTGAATGCCGTTCCAGGTCGTCGGCCCCCTGATACTCTTGTCTCCCCGCGGCCCGAACTCGAGCGACGCGGGAGCCATGCGGATCTCCTGCGTGCCGTCCCAGGGCGCGCCGGTCCAGAGCTCGACGGGAATGAAGCGCGTACGCGTCGCCGGATCGTAGGCGCGCTGCCACGCCGACCAGTCCTCCGCACGCGCCACGACGGCGAGCGCGAGGCAGAGCGCGATCAGCAAGAGAGTTTCCCCTTTCGGCAACCGGCGCCCTTCAGTCGCAATTGTTGACAGCGCAACCTCCGGTCAGCTTGGGGGTGGGCTCAGCGCCCGACGGTACTCGGCGGGCCGAGGTCGCAGGAGCTGGCGACAGCGGCAATCCGTCGGCGTGGCGAGACGCGCGAGAAGCCTGAGCTCCAGCGTGGCGGCGACCTCGGGCAGCGTCTCGAGGTAGAGCGCATCGAGCGTGCTGGTGAGATTCTGCGGCCGCAGCCCCTCGGCCCAGTTCGACGGGAAGTGATAGTAGCCGAGGTGCATCCCGCACACGCGCGCCAGCACCGGGCTGACGCAGTCGCCGGTGATCACCGGGTGACCGACGCTGCGCCCGTACTCGCGCAGGAACATCGAGTAGCCGGCCGACTCGAAGCCCGCGCCGTACTGCCAGCGGTGCAGGACGACCCGTGCATCCTGGTCGTGAATCCTACGGAAGCGCGCGCTGTCGAGCGTGCCGACCTCGCGGACGATCTCTCGAGACAGCGACGGACAGAACGGCTCGTCCATCAGGGCGACGCGCTCGGCCAGCACGTTCTCCAGCTCGGTGCCGGGCAGACCCGACGGCACGGCATCGAGGCTCAGGTAGGTCCACGGCAGCACCAGGTCGCCGGGACGCACCGCCTCCTCGCCGTCACGCCAGTCACAGGTGCCGCTGGTGCCGCCGACGAGCACGACCTGCACTCCGGCACGCCAGAGAATCCAGAACACCTTCCACTCCGCCGCCCGGAGCGACCAGTCCTCGCCCGCGACCATGCCGTAGCTCGGGATACGCAGCACGCGCGCGCCGCCAGGCGCCTCGTATGACTCCACCTGGGGCCCGAGCCCGTAGGGCGTCATCGGGCGATGGACGCCCAGCACGCGATACCCGTGGCACTCGGCGAAGCGGGCGAAGCCGTCGCCGAGGCCCCAGATCGGGCTGCCGCTCAGCGTGGCCAGCGTCGCGCGGGGTCCCTCGTACACCACGCTCGAGTCGATGCGCTCTACCAGCATGTCCTCACTCCGCCGCCCTGGACCACGCATCGCCCACGGCTTGCGCCAGGCGCCGACGCACGTCGGGGGGCGCGAACGTGGCCTGCGCCGCCAGCGTGGTCGCGCGCGCCAGTTCGACCCATGTCAGCCCGAGCGTGCCGGCCGCCAGCGCGTACTCGTCGGACAGCGTGGTCCCGGAGATCGTGCGATTGTCCGTGTTCAGGCCGACGCTCACGCCGCCGCGGAGCAGCGCGGCGAAGGGATGGCGCGCTGGGTCGGGCACGGCACCGGTCTGCACGTTGCTCCGGATGGCCATCGCCAGATGAATGCTGCGGGCGCGCAGCTCGCCGATCAGCGACGGGTCCTGGATGACGCCGACGCCGTGTGCGATGCGATCGGGGGCGAGCAGGGCCAGGGCCTCGCGCATGGCGGGCGCGCCGCCCGACTCGCCCGCGTGGGTATCGATAGCCAGGCCGGCCTCACGCGCCACGCCCACCGCCGGCGCCAGCGATCCGAACCCGCCGATCGCCTCGTCACCCGCGATGTCGAGGGCGACGATGCCGCGGCC
>Ga0075428_100005143_pt1 | contig 14541 bp, 11 predicted proteins | sample RhiMetdeltSRZDD2_FD_75291 | JGI IMG/M metagenome (GOLD analysis project Ga0075428, IMG submission 75291) | Populus rhizosphere microbial communities from Tennessee, USA - Rhizosphere MetaG P. deltoides SRZDD2 | ecosystem: Host-associated > Plants > Roots > Rhizosphere > Soil | place: USA...
CCGTCCGCGGCGATCACGAACGGCGTGGACTGGCTCTGCGGCTTGCCCATGGCCCGGAGCTCCACCTTGACGAGTCCCTCGAAGTGGTAGGCCATGAGGCCCTTGTAGCGCTCGGCGACACCCTGGAGGACCTGGAGGTCGGCGGCCGCCGCTTCGGAGTGCGCGGGCGCGGCCAGCAGGAGACCGGCGAGCAGCATCGGGATGACGGCGGTGTGCCCGCGCATCGGGAGTCCTCGAATGGGGTGGGGTTGAGCCGGCGGCTCGTCCGGGCACGGACGATGATACTAGACCCGGTCGCCGGCCGCGACCGCGTCGATCAGCGTGTCGAGTCCCGCTTCGACCCGCGTGCCGAGGTGGAGGCGCAGCAGCCGCCGGCCACGACGCTCGAGCGCCGCGTAGTCGCCTTCCGCCTGTGCGCGTTGAAGGACGCTGAAGCCGAACGGCTCGTCGGGGATCGACTGTTCCTCGTCGGGCTCCGCGGTGAGCTGGAGGAAGAGCCCGATGTCGGGACCACCCTTGTGAAGCTGCCCGGTCGAGTGGAGGTATCGGGGTCCATAGCCCAGCGTGGTGGCGAGTCCGGTGGACGCCCGCAACACGTCGCGCAGGCGCTGGAGGCGCCGGTGCCGGGCCGGTGTGCGATGAAACCAGGCGAGCAGCGAGACGCAGTCGCCCGGCCGCGACAGCGAGAGCAGTGCGGTGGTCCATTCGGCCGGTGCCTCCGGCACCGCGGCGTGCATGCGGCACCGCTCGACCACCGTCCGCGGCGCGTGGGCTTCGAGCCCGTTCGCGGCCGCCACGGGTCGGGCATCGGGGAACCGGCCCGAGACCAGATAGCCCTCGAGCACGGACTGGGTCGCCTGCTTGGCCTCGGCCACGTTGGGCTCGTCGAACGGATCGATGCCGAGAATGGCGGCCGCGGTGACGGTGGCGATCTCCCAGCGCACGAACTCGGCCCCGAGACCCGCGGCCGGGTCCCACGACACCACCGGATGCCCCGCCGCCTGGAGGGCACGGAGGCCGCCGGCTGTCTCCGGGGCATCGGCGAACGACCCGAGCGCCACGAACAGGCGATCGTCGCCGTAGCGGTCGGGAGTCGCCAACGATTCCTCGACCACCGGGACGATCCCACGGCCCTCCTTGCCGGTGCTCTCGGCGATCAACTGCTCGATCCACATGCCGAGCGCCGCCCACCCGGTGTCCGCAACCAAGGTCAGCTTGTCGCGACCCCGCAGGGCCAGCTCGCCCAGGGTCGCACCGAGCGCCACGCCGGGTGCCTCGCGGGCCGGTCGCGCCGCGCGCAGCGGTTCCAGCTCGGCGCGGGCGCCGCCGATGAGCCCGTCCAGGTCGGCGCCGAGGAGCGCGGCAGGCACCAGGCCGAACGGGGAGATCGCGGAGTAGCGCCCGCCGATGTCGGGTTGACCGCCGAAGACGATCCGGTAGCCGCGCTCGCCCGCCAGCGCCTCGAGCCGGGTGCCGGGATCGGTGATGGCGGCGAACGCGCGACCGGCCGCCTCCCCGCGCGCGTCGCGCTGCCAGGCATCGAAGCGGCGTTCGAACGAGACCACCTCGATCGTCGAGCCGGATTTGGAGGAGACGAGGACCAGCGTGCGCGTGGGATCGTGCGCGCGGAGGGCCGCTCCGACCGCATCCGGCGAGGTGTCGTCGAGGATCGTCAGCTGGAGCGCGCCCGGTCGGACGCCGAGCACGCTCCGCATCACCTCGGGGGCGAGGCTCGATCCACCCATCCCGAGCAGCACCGCGTGGGTGAACCCATCCGCCGCGACGCTCTCGGCAAATGCGCGGAACGACGGGACCCGCGCCGCCATGGCTTCCGGCGCGCCCAGCCACCCCAGGCGGTTCAGGATCGCGGGGTGGCGCGCGGTATCGGCGCTCCAGAGCGTGGGATCGCGGGCCCACAGGCGCGCGGGCAGGCGGTCGGAGTCGAGCCCGGCCAGCCGCGCTTCGACGGCGGCCCCGAGGTATCGTCCGAGGGCGAAGTCCATGGGGCCGCTCGTTGCGCGAGCCGCCGAGGCCGCGCCCGGTGCTCCGCTCGGGCCGGTCGTCACGCGCCGCGGGCCGCGGCGACCTCGCGGCGACGGGTCTCGAGCGTGGCGAGCAGCGAGTCGTACGAGGCGGCGAACGCCGCCACGCCCTCGGGCTCGAGCTGATCGATCAACCTCTCGACCGGGACCCCGAGCTTCGGAAGCCGGTCGAACAGCATGCGCGCGCGATCGAGATCCCGCTCGATCGCGACCGCCAGGCGCCCATGGTCGTTGAACGCGGCCAGGGTCTGGAGCGGCATCGTGTTCACCGTGTCGGGACCGATCAGCTCGTCCACGTAGAGCGTGTCGGGGTAGGCGCGGTTCTTGGTGCTGGTCGAGGCCCACAGGGGTCGCTGGACGTTGGCGCCCCTGGCCCTGAGCGCGGCGAATCGCGGCGAGGCGGTCACCGCCTTGAACTCGGCGTAAGCGAGCCGAGCGTTGGCCACCGCGGCCTGCCCGCGGAACGACTCCAGCTCGGCACGGGCGGACGCTGCCGGGAGCGCCTCGAGGGCCTTCTCGATCGCCGCATCGACCTTGGAATCCACCCGTGAGACGAAAAACGAGGCGACCGAGAACAGGTCGGAGAGGGTCGCGCCGAGAGCGGCGCGCCGCTCCAGGCCCGAGAGGTAGGCGTCCATGACCTGCCGGTAGCGGGCGAGCGAGAAGATGAGGGTGACGTTGACACTGATGCCGTCGGCGATCAGCGTGGAGATCGCGGGGAGCCCGTCGGCGGTCGCCGGCACCTTGATCAGGACGTTATCGCGCGCGACCGCGCGATGCAGACGGCGCGCTTCGGCGATGGTGGCGGCGGTCTCGCCGGCCAGCTTCGGGCTCACCTCGATGCTGACGCGTCCGTCACGGCCGCCACTGCGTTCCCACGCGCCCCGCAGCCGGTCACAGGCCATCTGGATGTCTTCGACCGCCAGCGCCTCGAACAGCGCCGAGCCCTGCAGACCCTCGGCGATCCGCGCGCCCAGCGCCTCGTCGTAATCGGAGCTCTCGGCGATCGCGAGCTGGAAGATGGTCGGGTTCGACGTCACCCCGACCACGCCGGCCTCGCGCACCAGCCGGTCGAACTCGCCCGAGACCAGGTGTCCGCGGCGGATGAAATCGAGCCAGACGCTCTGGCCCAGCTCCAGAAGTCGCTCGGCGCGACTGCTCATCTCACGTCCTCCCGCGGTCCGGCACAGGTCAGAAGGCGATAGGGCGCACGGTGTGTGAAGGCCCGAGACCCAGGTTGGGCTCGTTCAGGTGCGCCAGGATGATGTCGAACAGCTCCTCGGCGTGGGGGGTTTTGCACATCTTCTGCGGGCCGGCGATCGAGTCGCCGTACCGGCACAGGAGGTCCTCCGGCGTGGCGCCGAACAGGGTCTGGCTGTAGGCCGCATCGGCGCAGCTTCCCGCCTTGTCCCAGAACACCATGGTCCCATCGATCACGAACAGGCGGTTGGTCCGGTCGGCGCAGGGGCTCTGACGGGCCAGCTCGACGAACGGGCGCGGGTCGGGTGCCAGGAGCAGTTCGCCCGACTTGCAGCCCCCATGGGCCGGCAGCATCAGCGCGAGGAGCCACGCGGCAATCGGGTGGGGGCGATGCACCGTCATCGTGACGATCTCCCTCCCGTTCGCGGGCGGATGGACTGCGCCAGGCAGACCAGGCGGCCCTCGGGATCGCGCAACACCGCGGTCCGGTATCCCCAGGCCATGTCCGTCGGAGACTGTTCGAATGCGACCCCGCGTCCGGTCAGCAGGCGGTGAGCGCGGTCCACGTCCTTCACGATGAGATGGATGGAGGGCTCGCGGGGCGGCCGCCACTGCTCGGGCGGGCCCGGGAGCGGAGGCATGAACCCGAGACTCGAGCTCGGACCGGTCTGGATCGAGAGGTACTGATGGTCCTCATCGACGCTGAAGTCGGCAAAGCCGAGGGTCTCGGTGTAGAAGCGCCGCACCCGATCGACGTCGTGGCTGCTGTAGGCCATGTGATGCATGAGCACCCCGATCGCGCTCGGCTTCCGGGTGGATGGCGTCGTCCGCGTCCGCGGCGCCGGGCGGGAGCGCGTCACGCGGCGCCGCGCACCGGCTTTGCGGCCGGGCTTGCGCGCGCCGGCGTGGGGGCGCGTGGGGCGACGACCGGCCACGAGAGCGGGCCCTCCGAACGTTGAGACCGATGGGCTGCGGGACGCCACTCAGAATGCGACAGCCCGCTCGATCGCGCAAGGCCCGGGAGCGCCTCCCCCCGCACCCTCTGCGTTGGCCCACCCCCAATGCGGTGCTAGGCTGAGTTCGCGCGCGGACTCGTGCAGTCACTTCCGCTTCGGTGGGCCCTGCGATCTATGGCAAGCGCGCGATCCGGTACGCCGCCACCCGACGCCGGTCTATCAGAGAGCCCCGTCCGGTGCTGGCCGCCGCCCGGGTTGGAGCGAGCCGCCGATGGCCGATCTGCTCGAACGCCTTCAGGAAGCGCTGGCCTCGCGCTACCGCGTCCTCCGCGAGCTGGGCGCCGGTGGCATGGCCGTCGTGTTCCTAGCCGACGACCTCCGGCACCACCGCCAGGTCGCCCTCAAGGTGCTGCGCCCGGAGCTGGCCGAGCAGATCGGTCCCGAGCGGTTCCTACGCGAGATCGAGAGGGGGGCCGGACTCAACCATCCCCACATCGTGCCCCTTCTGGACTCCGGCGAGGCGGGTGGCTTCCTCTACTACGTCATGCCCCGAATGGAGGGGGAGTCCCTCAGAGAAAAGCTCGAGAGAGAGAGGCAGCTCCCGCTCGACGACGCGCTCCGGATCTCGCTCGAGGTCGCCGACGCGCTGAGCCACGCCCACAGTCACGGCGTCGTCCATCGGGACGTGAAGCCGGAGAACATCTTGCTGCAGAGTGGGCATGCGTTGGTGGCGGATTTCGGCATCGCGCGGACGATCGCCGCTGGGGCTGGCACGCTGACCGGAACGGGGATGGCGCTCGGGACCCCCGCGTATATGAGCCCGGAGCAGGCGGCCGGCTCCCGCGACGCCGATGGCCGCTCCGATGTCTACTCCTTGGGATGCGTGCTCTACGAGATGTTGGCGGGCGAGCCGCCGTTTACCGGGCCACCCGAGAGCTTGGCGTACCAGCACCTTTCGGTCGAGCCGCGGCCCGTGACGAACTTGCGGCCGGCGGTGCCGCATGCTGTGGCGGCGGCGATCGCGAAGGGGTTGGCGAAGACCCCCGCCGACCGATTCAGCACGATCGCCCTGTTCGCCGAGGCGCTCGCGCACCGCGAATCGGCGGCCATGACACCGGCCCAGCCCGTTGCGTCAGCGTTGGCGACACGCCGGTCGTGGCGGCGCGCCCTGCTTTGGGGAGCCGCCGTCGTCGTTGCCGCCGTCGCGCTGCTGGTGTGGCGCCCCGGTCGTCAGGTCCCCGCCCCGCCCAGGCCGGTGCATGGGCGCAGAGAGATCGCGGTGCTCCCGTTTCAGAACCTGAGTGCCGAGGGGCCACATGCGTACTTCGCAGGCGGGTTGCACGACGAGCTGTTGACCCAGCTCTCGAAGGTGGCGGCGCTCAAGGTGATCAGCCGCACCTCGGTGATGGGCTATCACGGCACATCCAAGCCGCTCCGGCAGGTCGCAACCGAGCTGGGAGTGGGGAGTGTGGTGGAGGGGAGCGTCCAGGTGGTGGGTGGACGGTTGCGGGTGACCGTGCAGCTGATCGATGCGGTGACCGACCAGCATCTCTGGGCGGAGAGCTACAACCGCACACTGGACGACGCGTTCGCGATCCAGAGCGAGGTGGCGCAACAGATCGTTGCGGCAGTGGGTGCTGCTCTGACCAGTGCCGAACAGGGCAGGTTGATTGCGGCCCCGACGGCCAGCGCCGAGGCCTACCGGCTCTACCTCCAAGGGCGTGAATACTGGAGCCGGCCCGGCTATCTCCAGCAGAACTGGGAGATCGCCCAGCGACTCTACGAGCGGGCGCTGGGACTGGATCCAAACTTCGCGCTCGCGCACGCGGGGCTTTCGCAAGTGCACGGCGGAATGTACTTCTTCAAGTACGACCTCTCGGCGGCGCGAGCGGCGCAACAGCGCAAAGAGGCGGAGGTCGCGCTAAGGCTCGCGCCGAACCTGTCCCAGGCCCACATCGCGATGGGCCTCGCGCACTACCAAGGCCGACGCGACTACCGCCGGGCGTTGGAGGAGTTCGCGGTCGCGCTCAAGGGACTTCCGAATGACGCCGACCTCTGGAGGCGGATAGGGTTTGTCCACCGTCGGCTGGGGAACTGGAACGAGGTCTCCATGGCGTTCGAGAAGGCTGCGCAGTTCAATCCGCGCGACGCGGACCTGTTCTTCGATCTCGGTGGCAATAGCTATCTGTCCGCGCGCCGCTACGCTGACGCGGTACGCGCCTATGAGAGGGCCCTGAGCCTCGCACCGGACTTCTATGGCGCAGCAATTCGGAGAGGAGAGACCTACGTTCTTTGGCAGGGGCAGCTCGACACGCTCCGCGCAGTCCTGAGCCGCTTGCCGGCGGCCGCGGAACTCGGGCCCCTCGGAAGTGTGGCCTACATTCGCGCGGGCCTCCTGCTCCAGGAACGAAACGCCGAGGGCCTCCTGCAGATGATTCACCTCACACGTGCCGACGACTTCGGTGTCACGCGCGGTGCCCTAGACGCTGCTCGGGCGCACGAGCTCCGCGGCGACCGCGCCCGAGCGCGGGCCGCGTTCGATTCGGCCCGCGTGCGTCTGGACTCCGAGCTGAGTGAACTCCCGTACGACTGGCTGCTGCATGCGGAGCGCGGCCTGGCCCTGGCGGGGCTCGGGCGTCGTGACGAGGCGCTACGCGAGGCCGGTTGGCTGCAGCGGTCGGTCCTCTATCGCGAGGACGCCTTTGATGGCCCGGAACTGGCGGATGCGCGCGCCCGCATCCTCGCGCAGGCCGGCGATGACGAGGCGGCGCTCGACGAGATCGAGCGTCTTCTGGCGGGGCCCTCCAAGCTCACCGTCCACACACTGCGGCTCGACCCGGTCTGGGACCCGATCCGCGGCCACCCTCGGTTCAAGGCGCTGCTGGTCAGGTACGGCTCTCGGGCCGCACGGTGATGGGAGTGTCCCAGCCGGGGGAGGGAGCCGTCGGGTGGTTTTGACCTTTCCGCCCGCTCCCCACTATTCTCCCCGCGCTCTTCGCGCTGCGGGGCGGACCGACCTCCCGCGCGGCCGCCCGATCTCCATGCACACCAGGACCTGCCGGCCACTGCGGATGCCATGACGAACAATAGCGAGCTCAAAGCCTGGGTGGACGAGACGGCGACCCTGTGCCAGCCGGACGCGGTGGCGTGGTGCGACGGCTCGGAGCGCGAGTACCAATCGATGCTGCGCCGCATGGTGCACGCCGGGACCGCGATGTGGCTGGACGAATCACTGCGCCCGAACAGCATCGCGGTGCGATCGGACCCGGCCGACGTCGCCCGGGTCGAGGAGTTCACCTTCATCTGCTCGCGGGACAGGAACGACGCCGGACCCACCAACAACTGGCGCGACCCCGCCGAGATGAAGGCCACGCTGGCCGGGCTCTTCCGTGGTGCGATGAAGGGCCGGACAATGTACGTGATCCCGTACAGCATGGGCCCGGTGGGCTCTCCGATCGCCAAGATCGGCGTCGAGATCTCCGATTCCCCGTACGTCGTGGCCAACATGCACCTGATGGCCCGCGTCGGTGCGCCCGTGCTCGATGCGCTCGGGCGTGACGGCGAGTTCGTGCGCGGCCTGCATTCGGTGGGCGCGCCGCTCGAGCCCAGCGGGGCCGACTCTCCGTGGCCCTGCAACGCGAAGACCAAGTACATCTGCCACTTTCCCGAAACGCGCGAGATCATGTCGTTCGGCTCGGGCTACGGCGGCAACGCCCTGCTAGGCAAGAAGTGTCACGCGCTCCGGATCGCCTCGGTGCAGGCGCACGACGAAGGGTGGCTCGCCGAGCACATGCTGATCCTCGGCATCACCAACCCGGAGGGAAGGAAGATCTACATCGGCGCGGCGTTTCCCTCGGCCTGCGGCAAGACCAACCTGGCGATGATGAACCCGACCCTGCCGGGTTGGACGATCGAGACCGTCGGCGACGACATCGCCTGGATGAAGTTCGGCGGCGACGGCCGCCTCCACGCGATCAACCCGGAGGCGGGATTCTTCGGCGTGGCCCCCGGCACCAGCATGACGAGCAACCCGAACGCGATGCGCACCGCCCGGGCCAACTCGATCTTCACCAACTGCGCCGTCACGCCCGAAGGCGACGTGTGGTGGGAGCAGATGACCGACACCCCTCCGGCGGAGCTCACGGACTGGCTGCGCCGGGCGTGGACGCCCGGCTCGGGCCGCAAGGCCGCGCACCCGAACGCGCGCTTCACGACGCCGGCCCGCCAATGCCCGGTCATTTCATCCGAGTGGGAGAATCCCGCCGGCGTCCCGATCTCGGCGATGCTGTTCGGGGGCCGCCGCGCCAGCGTGGTGCCGCTGGTCAACGAGGCGTTCTCGTGGCAGCACGGCACCTTTCTCGGCTCCATCATGAGCAGCGAGACCACCGCCGCGGCGGCCGGCGCGGTGGGGGCGCTCCGGTACGACCCGTTCGCGATGCTGCCGTTCTGCGGCTACCACATGGGCGACTATTTCGCGCACTGGCTCAGGATCGGCGCGGCCGCGGACGCCGGCCAGCTGCCCCGCATCTTCTACGTGAACTGGTTCCGCAAGGGTGCGGACGGGCAGTTCATGTGGCCGGGGTATGGCGAGAACAGTCGCGTGCTCAAGTGGGTGTTCGAGCGTGTGACCGGAACCGGCAAGGCGGTCGACACGCCGATCGGCCGGCTGCCGGCGCCGGGCGCGCTCGACACCTCGGGGCTGCGCATCGCCGACGACACGCTGGCGCAATTGCTGAAGGCGGACGTGGACGGCTGGATCGGCGAGCTGCCCGCCATGCGGAACCACCTCGAGACGTTCGGCTCGCGCCTGCCGCAGGGGCTCCGCGACGAGCTCGCCGGGCTCGAGAAGCGGCTGCAGGCGGCCGCGGTCGGGGCGGGGCGGTAGCCGGGCCGTCGAGGGCGGAGGACCGGGTGGCCGGCACTCACGTCGCCTTGCTCCGCGGTATCAATGTGGGGCGGGCCAAGCGGATCGCGATGGCGGACCTGCGCGCCCTGGTCGAGGATCTCGGCTACCGCGACGTCCGCACCCTGCTCAACAGTGGCAACGTCGTCTTCACCACACCCGGCGGGGTGCGGGGCGCCGCCGCCGCGCGGATCGAAAAGGCGATGAGCGCGCGTCTGGGTGTCTCGGCCCGTGTCACGGTCATGACGGCCGCCGAGCTGGCCTCCGCGGTCGCCCGGAATCCGCTCGGCACGCTCGCCCGCAACCCGTCGCTGATGCTCGTCGCGGTCCTCCGCAACCCGGATGACCGCTCCCGGCTCGCCCCGCTGGCGAAACGGGACTGGGCTCCCGAGGCCCTCGCGCTCGGGCCGCGGGTGGCCTATCTCTGGTGCCCGGGCGGTTCGCTCAAGGGCCAGCTGTGGCCAGCGGTGGAGCGTGCGCTGGGCGACGCCGTCACCACCCGCAACTGGGCCACGATGACCAAGCTGCACGCGCTCGCCACCGACCCCAAGGGCGGGACTTCGGACGGATAGGCCGGGCCCGCCGCAGAAGTCCACGAACGGACGGCGTCCCTGCGCATCGAAGGCGTATGACGCCCTCGCGCTCGCTCCTCGGCACACCGCTCGGGACGGATCTGACCACGCGGATCGGCAACACGCCGCTGGTGCCGGTCACGGGGCTCGCGGGCGTCCCGGAGTCCGTCACGGTCCTCGGCAAGGCCGAGTGGCTGAACCCCGGCGGTTCGGTCAAGGACCGGGCGGCGTGGGGGATCGTCCAGGCGGCGCGGGCGAGCGGGGGGCTCGCCCCAGGCCGCACCCTCCTCGATGCCACCTCGGGCAACACCGGGATCGCCTACGCCTGGATCGGCGCGGCGCTCGGCTTCCCGGTGACCCTGTGCGTACCGGCCAACGCCAATGCCGAGCGCAGGCGGCTGCTCGCGGCCCTGGGGGCGGAGCTGGTGCTCACCGACGCGATGGACGGCACCGACGGCGCGATCCGCGAGGCACGCCGTCTCGCGGCCGTTCAGCCGAAGCGCTATCACTACGCGGACCAGTACGCGAACCCGGCCAACTGGCGGGCCCACTACGTCGGCACCGCACAGGAGATCTGGGCGCAGACCGAAGGTCGCGTGACCCATCTCGTCGCCGGCATCGGAACCTCGGGAACACTGGTCGGTACCGCGCGGCGCCTGCGGGAGCTGAACCCCTCGCTGATCGCGATCGCGGTGCAGCCGGATTCGCCGCTGCACGTCCTCGAAGGGCTCAAGCATCTGCCGAGCGCGATGACACCTCCGATTTACGACCCATTGGCGCACCAGCGCACGTTCGAGGTGGCGAGCGAGGAGGCGATCGCCATGGTGAGGCGCCAGGCGCGCCGCGGCATTCTGTTGGGATGGTCGGCCGGGGCGGCGCTGGTGGCGGCCGAGCGGCTCGCCCGCGGGCTCACGCGCGGGGTCGTGGTCGCCATCCTCCCGGACGGCGCGGAGCGCTACCTCAGCGAGCCCTCGTGGCGCGAGGTCGCGTGAGCCTCCGCCTGCGCGCGATCCACACCGAGCGGGTCCACGCGCATTTGTGTCGCGCCTACCCCGAGGAGGGCTGCGGCGTGCTGCTGGGCCGGGACGAGGGTGCGATGCGGACCGTCGAGTGGGTGGTCGAGTTCGAGAACCAGCGCGAGGATTCGCGCCGGAACCGCTACCTGATCTCGCCCGAGCAGCTCCTGACGGTCGAGCGACAGGCGCGCGAGGAGGGGCTCGACGTGCTGGGCTTCTTCCACTCGCACCCGGACCATCCGGCGACGCCGTCAGCCTTCGACCTCGAGCACGCCTGGCCTTACTATTCGTACCTCATCGTGAGCGTGGAGCAGGGACGGGTGGCGGATACCCGCGCGTGGCGGCTGGCCCCCGACCGCTCCCGCTTCGAGCCCGAGACACTCGAACAATCGCCCGCGGAGGCCGTGCCGTGACGCGCCGCGGGCCAGGAGATATCGCGATGACGCAGCGCACGAAGATCCACATCCCGACGCCGCTCAGGCCCTACGTCGAGCGCCAGGCGGTGGTCGAAGTCGAAGGCGCGACCGTCGCCGAGGCGCTCGAGGCACTGGTCGCCCGCCACACCGAGCTCCGCCGGCACCTCTACGACGAGCAGGGGCGTCTGCGCCGGTACGTGAACGTGTACCGCAACGCCGACGACGTGCGGACGCTGCAGCGCGAGGCGACCCCGCTCGGGGCGGGCGATACGCTCTCCATCGTCCCGAGCATCGCCGGCGGTGCGGACCCTCCCGGCGCGGAGCGCGGCGCCCGCGAGGAGCGGCAGGCTCCCGCGTGGGCGACCGGTGCGGACGGTCTCCCGCCGATGTCGCAGGAGGACCTGTTGCGCTACAGCCGCCACCTCATCCTGCCCGAGGTGGGCATGAGCGGGCAGCGGCGGCTCAAAGCCGCGAGCGTGCTGATCGTGGGGGCGGGCGGGCTCGGCTCCCCGTTGGCGCTCTACCTGGCGGCCGCAGGAGTGGGGCGTATCGGCCTCGTGGACTTCGACCGCGTGGACGCGAGCAACCTGCAGCGCCAGATCCTCTACGGCTCGGCGAGCGTCGGGCGCCCCAAGCTCGAAGCCGCGCGGGATCGGCTCGCCGACCTCAACCCGGGCGTGCAGGTGGATCTCCACGAGGGACGCCTCTCGAGCGCCAACGCGATGGAGATGCTGAAGCCCTATGACGTGGTTGCCGACGGCACCGACAACTTCCCGACCCGTTATCTGGTCAACGACGCCTGTACCCTGCTCGGGAAGCCGAACGTCTACGGCAGTATCTTCCGCTTCGAGGGACAGGCGAGCGTCTTCGACGCCCGCCGGGGGCCCTGCTACCGCTGCCTCTATCCCGACCCGCCGCCGCCCGGGCTCGTGCCGTCGTGCGCCGAGGGCGGCGTGCTCGGGGTGCTGCCGGGCGTCATCGGCGTGCTGCAGGGGGTCGAGACGCTCAAGCTGCTGCTGGGCGTCGGGGAGCCGCTGATCGGGCGGCTGCTGCTGTTCGACGCGCTGGCCCTCACGTTCCGCGAGCTGGCCCTGCGCAAGGATCCCGACTGCCCGCTGTGCGGGCACGCGCGCACCATCACCGCGCTGGTGGACTACGAGGCGTTCTGCGGACTCTCGACGGTGGAGCAGGCGGGCGTGGAGTCGCGCGAGTGGGAGATCTCGGCCCGGGAGCTTATGGACAGGCTGGTGCGCGGGGAGAGCCCCACCGTCATCGACGTCCGCGAGCCGCACGAGTTCGAGATCGCGCATCTGCCGGGAACGACCCTCATTCCGCTCAACACGCTCCCCGCGCGACTCGCCGAGCTCGACACCAGCCGCGAGATCGTGCTGCATTGCCATCACGGGCAGCGCAGCATGCGGGCGCTCGAGTTCCTCCGCAGCTCGGGTTTCCGGAAGCTCAAAAACCTCAAGGGTGGGATCGACGCCTGGTCGAGGGACGTGGACCCGTCGGTGCCGCGGTACTGACGCCCGGCGGTGGCCCGGTTGAGCGAGGTCGCGTTCCGCGCTAGGTTCCCGTCATGAACGAAGCCCGGAAATGGTGGCCGCGTCGGGGCGTGCGCGCCTTCGGACCGGTCGCGATCGTGATCGCGGCCGCCCTGCTCGCCGGCTGCGCGACCAATCCGGTCACGGGGCGCCGCGAGTTCTCGCTGGTCAGCGCCCAACAGGAAGCGCAGATGGGCCGCGAGGGCTACCCGGCGGTGGTCGCGGAGTACGGGATCTACGAGGACTCGACCACGCAGCGTTACGTCGAGGGGGTCGGCCGGAAGCTGGCGAAGGTCTCGCACCTGCCGGACCTGGACTGGCACTTCACGGTGATCGACGACCCGAGCGTCAACGCGTTCGCGATGCCGGGCGGATACATCTACGTCACCCGCGGCATTCTCGCTCACCTGAATTCCGAAGCGCAGCTCGCGGGCGTGCTCGGGCACGAGATCGGCCATGTCACGCACCGGCACAGCGCCTCGCAGATCTCGCGCCAGCAGCTCGCCGGGATCGGGCTCGGCGTGGCCTCCGTACTGTCCCCCACCGCCGCCCGCTATGGGCAGGTGGCGCAGCAGGCGCTGGGACTGATGTTCCTCAAGTACAGCCGCGACCACGAGAACGAGGCCGACCAGTCGGGGGTCGACTATGCGACTCGGGCCGGCTACGAGCCGAACGAGATACCCCCGACCTACGCCATGCTCAAGCGGGTCGGCGAGCGGGCGGGACAGCGGCTGCCCGGATTCCTCTCGACCCATCCCGATCCCGGCGATCGCGAGGTGCGCACGACCGAGCTCGCGCGCGCGGCGCGCGAGGGCAAGACCGGACTCCTCGTGCGGCGGGACCAGTATCTGATGGGCCTGGACGGCATGGTCTTCGACAACGACCCGCGCGGCGGGTACTTCGAGGGCGACGAGTTCTATCACCCCGCGTTCGCCTTCCTGATGACCTTCCCGGCGGGCTGGAAGCGCGAGAACTCGCACGCGGCCGTGATCGCCTCGCCCGGAGGGCAGGTCGGGATGCAGCTCACGCTCGCCGACGCGGAGGACCTGTCCCCGGGAGACTACGTCGCCAAGCTCCAGGGGAGTGGCCGCATCGCGGGATCACGGGGCGCGGCCGAGCGGATCGCCGGGCTTTCGGCCTGGGTCGGCCGGATCGCGGTCGCGGGCGAGGGGGGGAGCGAGCGGATCCTCGCCGCCGCCTTCATCCGACGGGGTCCCGGCCGTATGATCCAGATCGTCGGTGCCTCCGCCGCGCCCGACGACACCGACTTCCGCAAGGTACTGGCGAGCGCCCGGTCGTTCCGGCCGCTCACCGATCCCGCCCGGCTCGCGCCGACCCCCGCGCGCGTCCAGGTGACCCGCGTCGCAAGGGCCGGCACCTTCGCCGCCACGGTGGAGGCACTGGGCGCCCAGGCCCTGGACCTGGACGCGACCGCGATCCTCAACAATCGCGACCCGGCCGAGGTGGTGGGGGTCGGCGATCGGGTGAAGACCGTGATCCCGGCCAGGCTTCGTTAGGCTCCCCAGGCGCGGCGTCGCGGGGCCCGCGTCCGCGGGGTCGCCGCCGGTCTACACGATTCTGCCCACGTCCGTTTGGGCGACTATGTTCCAGGATTCACAACCCATTTGACACTCCCCGGACGGGCATCGTAGTTTGCGCCCGTCCGCCCCATGAAACGAGCCCTCGCACTCGTCATCTGCGCCGCTGCGTTCGCGGCGGCCACCGTCGCCCTGACCCAGCCATCCTCCCCAGGGGCTCCCGTCGCGCCCTTCCATCCGCCGTTGCCGCGCGTCTACAGCGCTCGGGGTCCCCAGCAGCCGATCGCCTTCAGCCACGAGATCCATGCCGGCAAGCTCGGCATGAGCTGCCTCTACTGCCACAGCAGCGCCGAG
>Ga0075428_100005144_pt1 | contig 14540 bp, 5 predicted proteins | sample RhiMetdeltSRZDD2_FD_75291 | JGI IMG/M metagenome (GOLD analysis project Ga0075428, IMG submission 75291) | Populus rhizosphere microbial communities from Tennessee, USA - Rhizosphere MetaG P. deltoides SRZDD2 | ecosystem: Host-associated > Plants > Roots > Rhizosphere > Soil | place: USA...
GAAAGGTCTTAGTAGTGGTGCAGTTTACTGTTTCCGTTATACTCATCATCGGTACCATCATTGTTTATAAGCAGATACAATTTGCCAAAAGTCGCCCGGTTGGTTATACGCGTCAGGGTTTGGTGACGCTGCCATTGACAACAGCCATCCATAACCATTTCAATGCAATTAGAGATGAATTGATCCAAGGAGGTGCTGTTGCTTCAATTGCTGAAGCAGGAAGTCCAACAACAGGTACCTGGTCGAGTACGAGTGGTTTTAGCTGGAAAGGTAAAGACCCCAATCAATCGATTGATTTTTCAAACGTCGGTGTTTCCTATGACTATGGTAAAACAATTGGCTGGAAGATCAAAGACGGTCGTGATTTTTCAAGAGATTTTGCCACCGATACATCAGCAGTCATTTTAAATGAAGCTGCTGTAAATTTTATGGGATTAAAAGATGCCGTGGGTCAAACGGTGACCTGGTGGGACACACCGCTGACGGTGATAGGCGTTGTTCACAACATGGTGATGAACTCTCCTTATGATGAACCACGGCCAACTATATTCAACCTGTCTACCGAGGAGCAGAGTGTTACCATTGCCAAAATAAACCCTGCTTCGAACGCAAGGGATGCATTGACAAAGATCGAGGCAACGTTCAAAAAATTCGAAAAAGATCAGCTTTTCGATTTCCAGTTTGTAGATGAAGAGTATGCGAAAAAATTTGCCGGTGAAGAAAGAGTAGGAAAGCTGGCAAGCTTTTTTGCAATACTGGCAATTGCTATTTCCTGTCTTGGTTTATTTGGGCTTGCTTCTTTTGTTGCAGCACAGCGTACAAAAGAGATTGGTGTAAGGAAAGTGTTGGGGGCATCAGTGCTTGGCCTCTGGAATTTATTGTCAAAAGATTTCATCACTCTTGTTTTCATTTCTTTTTTGATTGCGGCACCGGTTGCCTGGTACACGATGAATAGTTGGTTACAGAGTTATACTTACCGGATAGCTATTGGGTGGGAAATATTCATGCTGGCTGGCACGTTGGCTGTTGCCATTGCGCTGCTCACAGTGAGTTTTCAATCTATCAAGGCGGCTTTAGCTAATCCTGTGAAATCATTACGAACTGAGTAATCAATAATTAATAATTATTTAAGCAAGCATTATGTTTAAAAACTATTTCAAAACCTCGTGGAGGAATTTGCTTAAAAACAAAGCACACTCATTTATTAATATCAGTGGGTTATCTATTGGAATGGCAGTGGCCATCCTGATCGGACTTTGGATCTGGGATGAATTATCTTTTAATAAGTATCACCGGAATTACAGCCGCATTGCTCAAATAATGACAAGAGGAAGGGATGTTAAAGATGGACCTTATGTTAACAATTCTCTACAATACCCGTTAGCGACCGAACTTCAGAATAACTATAAAGATAATTTCAAGCATGTTATAAGAGCATCCTGGATTCAGGATCATATTCTTTCGGTGGGGGATAAGAAATTATCTGCCAAAGGTCAGTTTATGGACGCAGGCGCACCCGAAATGTTTACATTAAAAATGCTGAAGGGAAATTGGAATGGACTGCATGATCCTTACTCTATCATGCTTTCATCATCTCTTGCCAAAGCACTTTTTGGTAACGCGGACGCCATGGGTCAAATAGTGATGATGGGCAATAAGACCAATGTAAAAGTAACAGGAGTATATAATGATCTCCCGGTTAATTCTCAATTCAATATTGTCAAATTCTTTTCACCGTGGGATCTCTGGGTTGCTGAGAATAGCTGGATAAAAGAACGTGCAACTAACGATTGGCGAAATCATTTTCTCAGGCTTTATGCGGAGATCAGAACGGGTACCAACTTTAAGACAGTAACTGACAATATAAAAGATGTAGAACTTCAAAATATCAGAAACCTGGAAAATTTTAAGGAAGATGTTGCACGCAATCCGCAATTATTTCTTCTTCCTATGACCGATTGGCATTTGCAACCTATTGACCGCAAAGGGGTCATTGATGATAAACCTGTTCGCATGGTATGGCTTGTCAGTACTATCGGTCTTTTTGTACTGCTCCTTGCCTGCATCAATTTTATGAATCTAAGTACGGCGCGATCTGAAAAAAGAGCAAAAGAGGTAGGTATCCGCAAGACCATCGGCTCTATGCGCAGGCAACTTATTTACCAGTTTTTCAGTGAATCATTTTTAGTTGTTTTATTTTCCTTTGTGTGGTCATGCTTGATCGTAAGCCTGTTGCTGCCATGGTTCAATGATCTTTCAGCTAAAGAAATGATCTTACCATGGAATAATTTTTACTTCTGGTTGATAAGCGTTGGCTTTATTTTTATTACGGGTCTGCTTGCGGGGAGTTATCCGGCATTATACCTGTCTTCGTTTAAACCCATCAAAGTGTTGAAGGGAACGTTTCGCACCGGAAGATTAGCGGCCATTCCACGTAAAGCTTTAGTGATTATGCAATTCACTGTTTCGGTAGCGCTTATTATCAGCACTATCGTGGTTTTTCGCCAACTACAATTTGCGAAAGACAGGCCTGTAGGTTATGATCGTGAAGGCTTGATCATGCTGGATATGAGATCAAATGATTTTTATGGTAAATATGATTTAATCAGGACTGAACTAATCAATACAGGTGTTGTATCAGACATGTCTCAATCGATGGGGAAACCAACTGAAGTGGTGTCAGGCAATGATGGATTTGAGTGGAAAGGAAAAGATCCAAATAAAAATGAAAGTTTTGGGACGCTGGCTGTTACGCATGAACATGGAAAAACAGTTGGCTGGCAGTTTATAGCTGGCCGTGATTTCTCCAGGACGTTTGCCAGTGATTCATCCGGTGTTGTCATCAATGAAGCAGCTGCAAAATATATGGAGCTACAGCATCCTGTTGGTGAAACGATCACGTGGAAATGGAGAGATAAGTCACCGGTGCCTTATACCATTTTGGGAATAATAAAAGATGTAGTGATGCGATCACCATATGAACCGGTTGAGCCAACAATGTTTTTTGTAAAAGCGCTTAATGGCGGTGTCAGTTGTATCAATATGCGGGTGAAACCCGGAATAGCAATGAACCAGGCGCTTCCTAAGATTGAAGCGGTATTCAAGAGACTTATTCCATCAGTACCCTTCGATTACCAGTTTGTTGACGAAGACTATGCATTAAAATTTGCAGCCGAAGAACGTATTGGTAAACTGGCTGGCTTTTTCACCATATTGGCGGTTTTCATTTCCTGTCTTGGATTATTTGGGCTGGCATCGTTTGTGGCTGAACAACGCACCAAGGAAGTTGGAATCCGAAAAGTATTAGGAGCATCTGCCTTCAGTTTGTGGCGCCTTTTATCTAATGAGTTTGTCGTGTTAGTTGTCATTTCTTTACTTATTGCTGTTCCCGTTGCTTATTATTTTATGCGTAATTGGTTGCAGGATTATCAGTACCGTGCACCATTGTCGTGGTGGATTTTTGCTTTTGCCGGCGCAGCTGCGTTACTAATTACATTATTGACAGTAAGCTTCCAGGCTATAAAAGCTGCACTAACAAACCCTGTTAAAAGTTTAAGAAGCGAATGATTAAATTATTAATCAATAACTATTCACGATTATGATAAAGAACTATCTTAAAACCGCCTGGAGAAATATCACTCACAACAAAGTTTATAGTTCTATCAACATACTCGGGCTCGCCGCGGGTATGGCTGTCGCTTTGCTTATCGGGCTATGGGCTTACAATCAATATTCTTATGACAAGTTTCTGCCGCAATATGAACAGGTGTATCGTGTCAAAAGAAATTTTAATAACAACGGAGATACGTTAACATTCAATAGCACATCCCTCCGACTAGCCGAGGCCTTGAGAAATAATATACCGGAATTAGAATATGTGGTGGAAAGCGACTGGATGAGTCCTCGTGGTTTGAAGGTGGGGGACACCAAATTGTATCTTCAAGGTGCACAAGCGGGCTCGGATTTTCTAAAAGTATTTCAATATCCACTGAAGTATGGAACGCCAAACTCCGTTTTCAACGACCCTTATTCTATTGTGCTTACGGAGTCAACGGCCAAATCATTATTCGGCAAAGAAGACCCGATGAATAAAATGGTACGGTTTGAGAACAAAGATGATCTAAAGGTAACGGGTATCTTAAAAGATTTTCCGGATAACTCAACATTTAAGATTAACTGGATAGTTCCTTTTAGCTATATGGAACAAACAAGACCAGCAGTTAAAGCTGCAAGAACCGGCAGCTTTGGTGGCAATGGCTACCAATTATTTGTCAAACTAAAGGATGGAACTACACATGCGCAGGTAGCAAATAAAATAAGAAACATTGAGCATACCGAAACCGACAACAGCAATGCGATGAATTCGTATGTCATCCTCGAGCCAATGAAGGATTGGCATTTATACGGTAAGTATGAGAACGGCCAGGTTACAGGCGGATTTATTGAATATGTGAAAATGTTTACTATTATCGGTATACTCGTATTGTTGATAGCCTGTATCAATTTTATTAATCTTAGCACAGCACGTTCTGAAAAAAGAAGCAGGGAGGTCGGCGTTCGTAAGGCAGTCGGTTCGTATCGTAAAGATCTTATTGTGCAGTTTTTGGTTGAATCGTTTTTGTTTACCATGATGGCCTTTTTAATTTCAATCCTGTTGGTTCAATTAGCATTACCGGCATTTAATGCTCTTACCCGCAGTAAAGTGGTAATTCCTTTTGCTGAAGTAAAGTTTTGGTTGATCACTCTTGGTGGTGTTCTGGTGACTTCATTGATTGCAGGCAGCAGACCGGCATTTTACCTGTCATCATTCAACCCGGTGAAAGTATTGAAGGGAGTGGTGCAATCAGGCAGTTCATCCACGTTCGCAAGAAAAACGCTTGTGGTTTTACAATTCACCTGTTCTGTAGCACTTATCATCAGCACGATCATCATATACAGACAAATTCAACATGCAAAAAATCGTCCAACCGGTTATGATGTCAATCGTGTCATAGTAACCAATTCCAATACAGATTTAAATAAAAATTATACCGCACTTAAAGATGAATTAATTCAAAAAGGTATCGTTTCGTCTATGACACGTGCCTCAAGCCCTGCTACGGATATTTACTGGCATGGCGATCTTGATAATTTTCCCGGAAAGAATGCGAATGAAACCGTTGAACTGGGATTTATTATTACCGAAGAGGATTATTTTAAAACCCTGGGGATGACCGTGGTGTCGGGTCGTGATTTTACCGGCGTGAATGATACCTTATCTGCAATACTTAATGAATCCGCTGCAAAGGTGCTGCGCCTGAAAGATCCCATAAGCCAGGTGATCAGTTGGGGAGGTACTAAATATACAATTGCAGGAGTAGTAAAAGATGCATTGATGGTATCACCTTTTACACCTGCAGATCCTACAGTATTCTTTTGCGATGGAAATCCCAAAGGAAACATCATGTACCGTTTGGCACCGTCTGTTAAAACCCAGGATGCGATAAGTAAGCTTACTGCCATATTTAATAAATATAATCCCGCTTTTCCTTATGATTATGCATTTGCGGATGAAAGCTATTCAAAGAAGTTTGGTCTTGAAGTTTTGACCGGAAAGCTTGCGGGTATATTCGCTGCACTGGCTATAATCATTTCCTGTCTCGGGTTGTTTGGTCTCGCAGCTTATATAGCTGAAAGAAGGACAAAGGAAATCGGGATCAGGAAAACCCTGGGTGCTACTGTTGGGCAGGTATGGCTTTTATTGTCAAGAGAGTTCATTTGGTTGGTAATTATCAGTTGTGTTATTGCATCTCCATTGGCCTTGTATTTTTTAAATAACTGGTTACAGGGATATCAATATCGCGTCAGTATCGGGCCGGGCATTTTTGTATTAGCGTCCGTGATGGCAATTGCCATTACGATACTTACGGTAAGCTTCCAGGCCATTAAAGCGGCGATTGCTAATCCGGTGAAATCGCTGCGAACAGAGTAGCGAATCGTCAATGGTGAATGGGTTCACCATTGACGGAGTTTTTGATTGACCATTGACAACAAACAAGATAAAATGTTATGATAAAGAATTATTTCAAAACAGCATGGAGAAATCTCCGGAAGAATAAAACATTCTCTGCGATCAACATCTTTGGGTTGTCAATAGGGGTTGCCGCGTTTTTATTAATTATAAATTACCTGCGTTTTGAATACAGCTATGACGATGCACATGTGAAAAAGGACCGGATATTCCGGGTGCCGATGATGACAAAGGAAAAAGGAGGCAAGGAGCAGACTTTTGCTTTCACGTACCCTGCCGTTGCACCCGCATTAAAAAAAGATTTCCCTGAAGTGCAAGAAGCGGCACGGGTTCGCAGGCAGGGGGGTATTGTCACGTATAAAGATCAAAAAATTGTGGAGGGAGGAAGTGTCTGTTATGCGGATGCCTCATTCTTTACTATTTTCTCCTTTCCATTTGTAAAAGGTAGCGCTGCCACTGCCTTCAAAGAATTGAATGATGCTGTTATCACTGAAGAAACAGCAAAAAAATATTTTGGCAACGATGATCCGATAGGAAAACCGCTTCATTACCGGAATGAAGATTATATCGTGAAAGCAGTATTGGAAAATATTCCGGAGAACTCACACATCAGGTTCAACATATTTCTGAATTACGAAAAATATATACAGTTAACGGAAGGTGCTGCAAATACCAGCTGGGGCTGGTCAGATTTTTATACTTATGTTTTATTAAAACCCGGTACCGATGCAAAAGCGCTGGAAGCAAAACTCCCGGCTTTTGCAGAAAAGTATATGGGTACCGATATGAAAGAAAGAGCTTATGAAAACTATTTTTACCTGCAACCATTAAAAGATATTCATCTTAAATCTAAGTATGATTATGAAATGGCCGGCAATGGCAATTTTACATACTTGAAATACCTGGGCATTGCTGCTTTGTTCATTCTTTTTATTGCATGGATCAATTACGTAAATCTTTCAACTGCACATTCGCTCGATCGTTCCAAAGAAGTTGGAATAAGAAAGGTGGTAGGAGCAGGCAAGTTTCAACTTATTCGCCAGTTTCTTGCTGAATCATTTTTTGTAAATATTATAGCCATATTTATTGGGATCCTGGTTTTTAAATTAACGCTTTCCTCATTTTCATCACTCGTTGAAAAAGATATCAATTATCTCAATGTCAGTGATTGGAGATTTTGGGTATTTGTGGTCACAGTATTCCTGCTTGGAACATTGCTGGCTGCCGCTTATCCTGCCTTTGTGCTTTCTTCTTTCCAGCCTATTTACTCCATTAAAACATCACAGGGCGGTGGAGGATCTATGAGTGGTAAAGGCTTTCTCCGAAAGTCGTTGGTGGTATTGCAATTCATTGCCGCAATAGTTTTGATAGCAGGTGCCATTGGATTTTACAGGCAGTTGCACTATATGCAAACAAGAAATTTGGGCATAAACATCGATCAAACCCTCGTCGTACAGCAAACTGCAAATACAGATAGCTCCATGATCCCTTCGTTCAATGCTTTTATAAATGATATGAGAGCAAACCCTGCTGTAAGATCGGTGACTGCTTCCACATCAGTACCTGGCGGGGAAATTGGGGGTTCATCAGGTTATTATTTAAAAAATTCACTTTCCGGGAAGCGATGCCGGAATCTTGGCGTGGATAAAGATTTTGTACCAGCTTATGGATTAACCATTGTTGCAGGTAGAAACTTTACAAATGATCAGCCTGCGGTCGATACAAACGTCCTCGTGAACATTTTGTTGAATGAAACAGCTGTGAAAGTTTTTGGCATTCCCAATAATGAAGCTGCTATTGGCCAATACATTGATGGAAGCGGGTTTCATTGTAAAGTGATCGGGGTGGTGAAAGACTGGCACCAGGAGTCTTTGCAGAATAGTTTTGACCCGGTTGTTTTTTATCCTGAAGAGGAAAGAGGTTTCGGAAATTTTTCGGTGAAGTTCAATACGACAAACCTTCCCGGCTTTATGGATTTTGTAAAACAAAAATGGAATAATTATTATCCGCAAAGTCCTTTCCGCTTCTTCTTTTTAGATGAACAATTCAATGCGCAATATAAAAGCGATAGATTATTTGCTACCGTTCTTTGGTTATTCACGGGAATTGCGATTTGTATTGCCTGCCTTGGATTGTTTGGTTTATCACTATTCACTGTCGCAAAAAGAAATAAAGAGATCAGCATCCGGAAGGTGTTGGGGGCAACAGCCTTCCAGATCTCTGGTTTAATTACCAAAGATTACCTGAAACTTGTTTTAATAGCGGGTATAGTGGCATTGCCGGTAGCATTTATACTGGTCAATAACTGGCTAAAGGATTATGCATTCCATATCAATATTGGCGTGTGGTTTTTCTTTTTACCCGTCATCATGATCTTATTGATCGCGTTAGTAACAGTTTTGTACCAATCACTGAAAGCGGCGTTTGCCAACCCTGTAAAAAATTTACGTTCAGAATAAAAAAATATAGCTATGATACAGAATTATCTAAAAATCGCATGGAGGAACTTGATGAAGAATAAAGTATTTTCTTTCATCAATGTATTCGGGTTATCTATCGGTCTTACCTGTTGTATGCTGATAGCGCTGTACCTGCATAAGGAATTAAGCTATGATGCCCATCACAAATACGCGAACAGCGTATACCAACTGGGGACCACATTTGTAAAAGAGGGTAAGGAGGACCGGACGGCAAATACGCCAGCGCCCATGGCGAAAGCCATGCAAATGGAATTTCCTGAAATTGAAAAATCAACGAGACTGCTAAAGATGTTTGCGGATGACCGAACGCTGTTTCAATATACAGACCCTAACGGTAACAGGAAATCCTTTTTTGAAACAAAGGGTTTTGTCGCGGATTCTACTTTTTTCCAGGTGTTGACATATAAATTCAAAGAGGGCGATCCGGCGACTGCCTTAATGAACCCAAATTCCGTGGTGATCAGTGAAGCAATTGCGGCGAAAATATTTGGCAGGGAATCGGCGATCAATAAAACATTATTCATCAGCAGTAGTACGATCGGTGATGGCGACTGCAAGGTTACGGGAGTATTTGCTGATGTTCCTACTGCTTCGCATATTGATGCGGGATTTATTATATCAGCCGGGAGTGCATCGAGCAACGGTTTTTATTTACAGAATAGCCTGGCGACAAATAACATGTTTTATACTTATTTTTTACTGAAGCCGGGAACTGATGCAAAAAAACTCGAGGCCAAATTCCCTGCGTTTATCGATAAGCATGCAGGCGAAAATTTGAAGGCAATGGGTTTTTACAAAAAACAATTCCTTACGGCAGTAAAGGATGTGCATTTGTATGCAAATACCTCCTCAAATGTTTCTCCTTCCGGAAGCGTTACTTATTTATATATTCTTGGTTCTATCGCTTTATTTACTTTATTGATCGCCTGTATCAACTTTATGAATTTATCAACTGCCCGTTCTTCAAAACGTGCAGCAGAGGTAGGAGTACGAAAAGTATTGGGGGCAGAGAAAACCTCGTTGATCCGTCAATTTATAGGCGAATCGGTATTGATGGCGACTATCGCTTTTGTATTTGCGCTTGTTTTCGCAAAACTATTACTCCCGTTGTTTTCAAGATTATCGGCTAAAGAAATAATTTTTTCATTTCAGCAGCATGGTGTTTTGTTGTTCGGGTTCTTATTACTTGCATTATTAACAGGATTGTTAGCCGGCAGCTATCCCGCCTTTTATCTTTCGTCATTTCAGCCTGTAAGAGTTTTGAAAGGAAAGATCACGAATTCGCTTGCCGCGAATTCACTTAGAAAAGGATTGGTCGTATTTCAATTTGTTATTTCCGCGGGTTTGATAGTAGCATCGGTGATCATTAACAATCAAATGCAGTATTTGAGGAATAAAGACCTGGGCTTTGAGAAGGATCAGCAGGTGGTTATTCCGCTAAGAAGCAATACTGCAAAAAATATTTATACGGCATTGAAGGCAGAGTTAAAGAAGAATCCGCAGATAGAGAATGTTGGTGCATCTATGTTTTATCCTGGTATCGTTAACCCGAGTGATATGCCTTTTTATAAGGAAGGAGGTAATATGAATAGCGCGAAAAGAACTTTTATGAATTGGGTCGATGCAAGCTTTTTACAAACGTTGGGAATAAAACCTGCTGCAGGCCGGCTATTCTCACCTGAATTTCCCGCTGATTCGAATGCCAGGATCATATTTAATGAAGAGGGCATCAGGAAAATAGGGTTTAAGAGTAATGAAGATGCAATAGGTAAGAATGTTTTGTTTGACTGGGAGGGACAAAGCTATCGCTTCGAGATCGTTGGTGTGGTAAAGGATTTTCATTTCGTAGATCTTCATTCAGCTATTGAGCCGTACGGGTTCCAGTTGAACAACCGCCAAAATTTCAATTATCTGATCGCTCATGCCAAAACCAATAACATGGGAACTGTGCTGGAATCACTCCGCAATTCATGGAAACAATTGAATCCTAATGAACCATTTGAATATACTTTTTTGAATGATGATTTTCAGAAGAACTACGAAGCTGATAACCGGTTAGCAGGTATTGTGCAGAATTTCACCATCATTGCGATACTGATATCATGCCTGGGATTATTTGGTCTTGCAACATTCAGCGCCGAACAAAGAACAAAAGAGATAGGCGTAAGAAAAGTTTTGGGTGCAAGTGTTGGCAATGTAGTGGGATTGTTGTCCAAGGAATTTTTAAAGCTTGTGTTTATTGGAATTTTGATCGCATCACCGGTCACGTGGCTTGTGATGAATAGATGGCTGCAGGACTTTGCATACCGGACAAATATCAGCTGGTTGGTATTTGTGATCACTGCAGTGATTGCAATCGGCATTGCTTTATTGACGATCAGTTTCCAGGCGATAAAAGCGGCTTTGGCAAACCCGGTGAAATCATTACGAACTGAGTAAGCCAATAATTAATTATTAATTACTATCTATATGATAAAAAATTATTTCAAAGTAGCCATGCGGTATCTTTTGAGAAACAAAGGATACACTGCTATTAATATTCTTGGTCTCGCCATCGGAATTACCTGTTGTATACTGATTATGTTGTTTGTTCGAAGCGAATGGAGCTATGATAAGTTTCATAGCAAATCGGACAGGATATACCGTGCCTGGGTGCTCGAGAATTATGACGACATGGACGATATTATCGACATTACTACGCCTTTACCACTTGCGGGTGCCTTGCAATCAAGCTTCGGTGAAATTGAATCTACATGCCGCGTTTTCAATTTGAATACTCTTGCCAAAACCGGTGAGCAATCATTTAGCGAAGACATAAGGATGGTTGATTCCAGTTTTTTCAAAATTTTTGATTTTGCTCTTCTTAAAGGAGATAGGGAAAATCCATTCCCGACAAGTAATTCAATAATTCTTGCAGAAAACACGGCGAAGAAATATTTTGGAAAACAAAACCCCATTGGAAAAAATATTGAATTGCAACTTGCCAACGAGAAAGTGATCTTCTCAGTTTCCGGTATCGTAAGAGCTGCTCCTGAGGAATCAAGCATCAAGTATAATGCACTTATTTCTTTCGCGAATGGTAAATATCTTTTTAGCCCGCGGGCATTTAAGGCATGGTTTAGTATAAGTCCCGAAACATATGTGTTGCTTCGGAAAGATGCCGACCCGGATAAATTGGCAAAGAAATTTCCTTCGATGGTCAAGCAGCATCTTGGAGAAGCTTATAGGGAAGGTGGCTATATAGTGACCCTGCAACCCATTACTAAAATTCATCTTGATAGTAGTTTGCCGGCAGGGATCGAACCTATAAGTAATCCAAAATACTCTTATATACTTTTAACGATCGGGATCCTTATTCTCCTTGTGGCTTGTATCAATTTCATCACGCTGTCCGTGGGAAGATCTGCTACAAGAGCGATGGAAGTGGGAGTAAGAAAAGTGTTGGGTGCAGAACGCCAGCAGCTTATCCGGCAATTTTGGGGAGAAGCTGTTTTGCTAACAGTTATATCGGTAATTATTGGTATTGCATTGTCAGTCATGCTGGTGAAGCCATTTAATCAAATAATAAACAAGCAACTGGTTTTGCAATTTGATATTATGTTTATTGGCTATTGTATTTTGATCATAATAATTATTGGTTTGATCGCAGGAATTTATCCCGCTATTATTCTTTCTGGTTTCAGACCCGTTGAGATCCTGAAAGGCAAGTTGAAGCTTGGCAATAAATCAGGATTATTCCGCAAAAGTCTTATCACAGGTCAGTTCGTTACATCAATTGCCATGATCGTCTGTACAATTGTAATTGGAGGTCAAATGGATTATTTGCAAAACAAAGACCTTGGCTACCAAAAAGAGCATGTTGTGATTGTTCCTACCAACAAACCGAGGTTACGAGGAATGGAAATCGCCGAGCTTTATCGGAATGAATTATTGAAACAACCACAGGTTGCCGCCGCATCGGTCTCGCTTATGAGCTTTTCAGAAACTCCATGGATTAATGTGGGATACACGGATGACAAAAATATTTACCGGAGTTTTCAATTCAATGCTGTCGATCCTTACTTTCTAAAAACAATGGGAATTCAATTGGCTGAGGGCAGGGATTTTTCTGCCAGTAATCCTGCCGATAACATGTCATCAATGATCGTAAATGAAGCTTTGTTGAATTTATTTGGATGGAAAAATGGAGTGGGACAGAAATTACCGGGGAAGATCGAGCAACAGATCGTTGGGGTTGTAAAAGATTTTAATTACCAATCATTACACACCAAAGTTCAACCGCTGGCATTGATCATAAAGCCAGATAGTTTTTTCCGGCGTATTGAAAATATAAGTTTTGGTCCGCCACTTCAACCAAGAATTTCTGTGAGATTAAAAACCGGCAATTTAGCAGCAAGCCTCGCTACCTTAAAACAGGTTTGGAAAAACGTTGTGCCTGACCAGGAGTTTGAGTATCGTTTTCTTGATGAAAGTATCGCGGCCCAATACCGGCAGGAACAACGGACCTCAACCATTGTAAAACTTGCTTCAGCACTTTCCATTTTTATTTCCTGTATGGGCCTGTTTGGTTTGGCAACGCTTACTGTCGTGCGTCGAACAAGGGAAATAGGCATTAGAAAGGTGTTAGGTGCAAGTGTAAGCGGTGTTGTAAGGTTATTGTCGAAAGAGTTTCTTGTTCTTGTGATCATTGCAGCGTTGATCGCTTTTCCGCTTGGCTGGTGGGCCATGAATAAATGGCTGGAGGATTTTGCGTACAGAGTTCATATTGAATGGTGGGTATTCCCTGTTGCAGGAATTGCTGCCTTGCTTATCGCATTGCTTACTGTCAGTTTCCAGGCAATAAAAGCTGCGCTTGCTAACCCGGTAAAATCATTGCGAACAGAATGAATAATATCCCGATAATTATCGGGACATGAGTAATGAGTTCAGGTGACTCATCACTCATTACTGATCACTCATAATAAAATAACAGGCATGTTTAAAAATTATTTCAAGACAACGTGGAGAAACCTTTTCAGAAATAAAGCATTTTCTCTTATTAATATCATGGGCCTTGCATTAGGATTAGCCTGCAGCCTGTTGATCATGCTTTGGGTAAATGATGAATATAAAGTAGATGCATTTCATAAAAATAAAACACAATTATATAGTGTGTTTGAAAGGCGATATCATGATGGACAAATAAATGCTGGTTATGCCACACAGGGATTAATGCCAGATGAAATGAAAAGAGTGTTTCCTGAAGTGCAGTATGCAACCGGCAATGCATGGAGTCACGTGAGTACGTTCGAAGCCAATAACAAGATCATTAAAGAAGATGGAAATTTCGCAGGACAGGACTTTTTTAAAATGTTCAGCTATCCATTATTACAGGGCGATGCTATAACAGCATTGCAAACACCCCTGGATATTGCTATTTCCCGGAAAATGGCAGAAGATTTTTTTGGTTCCGCTGCAGAAGCAATTGGTAAAACGATACGGTATCAAAACAAAAAGGATTTAAAAATAACTGCTGTATTTGATAATGTTCCCCAAAATAGTTCTGCAAAATTTGATTATCTCATTAACTGGCAAACTTTTTTGGAAAATAATGGATGGGCCAAAAGCTGGGATAATAATGGGCCGCCGACACACATCATGTTGCGTAAGGGGACAGATATAAATGCTTTTGAAAAAAAGATAGCAAAGTTCCTGGATAATTATAATAAAAAGCAATCGCCGCACTCTTATGTACGGTTGGGCATTCAACGTTTCGGAGATGTTTACCTGCATTCCAATTTTGACCAGAATGGCGAAATATCAGGAGGAAGGATTGAGTACGTTCGGATATTCAGCATTGTCGCTATTTTTATTTTGTTGATCGCGTGCATCAACTTCATGAATCTTACCACTACAAAATCAATAAAACGTGCGAAAGAAATTGGTGTAAGAAAAGTAATGGGGGCTGTTCGTTTTGCATTAATAAAACAATTTATTAGTGAAGCATTGCTAATTGTATCGATTGCCATGCTCATTTCGCTGGTAGTTGTAACGCTTGTGCTGCCCCAGTT
>Ga0075428_100005145_pt1 | contig 14540 bp, 13 predicted proteins | sample RhiMetdeltSRZDD2_FD_75291 | JGI IMG/M metagenome (GOLD analysis project Ga0075428, IMG submission 75291) | Populus rhizosphere microbial communities from Tennessee, USA - Rhizosphere MetaG P. deltoides SRZDD2 | ecosystem: Host-associated > Plants > Roots > Rhizosphere > Soil | place: USA...
CACGACCTGCCCATAGCCCCGTCTAGCGGCGCCAAGGAGCTGCATTAACTGGCGGAATTCACGCGTCCGTCCAACAAACGGTGGTTTAACGAGGGAGTGTCTGCCCCGCCGGTGCTGGGCGTCCTGGCTCACCTCCGGCTGTTCTGTCTCGCCATAGATCTGCGTCACGTTTTTTGGGTAACGCAGTGCGGCAGCACTACGGTCCATAGGGGTCCTCCAAGAGCAAACGTATTGTTCATCCCGCAAAGAGAACTGGGGAAGCAAAGGGCTAGATTGCCTGGTAGCCAACGACTGTTTCCTCTGTGTACCTGGTCCCACGTACCCACGTATCCGAACAAGAAAACTTCCCAGATATCGTGAAACTCACGCTTTGAGGGATTTATAACGGTCATGGCCGCATAATTCTGTGATAAAGGACACGAATTCTATGTCGAAACGGTCACATAGGATAGGTTGGCCTATAAGTACAGGGCTGTGTCCTGCTTATGTCAGCGGGTGTGCCACGAGACGGCACACTCGTGTCACGCCTCTAGGATAACGCGACAACGCTGTAACACGATGCCTGCAAGAGGCGTGGTTACCGTCTCTTATGGCAGAGCCTGCTGTAGCCGGTGTAATGCCTGTAAGAAGAGGTGAAGCTCATGTCACAGCAACACATCATCCGCGCCTGGAAAGATCCCGAGTATCGGCAGAGCCTGAACGAAGCTGAGCAGGCGCTACTGCCCCCACATCCTGCGGGGCACATCGAGCTGACGGATACTGACCTGGACCATGTCGCAGGCGGACGCATAAACCTTAACAATCCACCGACCGTCTTGATACGAGTCTGCCAGATCCTGTCACTGGAGCCCACCTGCATCCACGTACTCACGGAAAACTCCCCAGGCAGCGTGGTCTTCTAGACCATTGTTTTAGAGCTCCCTCTCCCCGCGGGAGAGGGAAAAGGGGAGCCTGGCTAAGAAGGTCACTTGAGACTGCACTAGGCAAGGAGAGCACGGTGGCAATATGCTCCCGGCGCAAGGGAAGGTAAGCTACAGATGACCGTACCATCATGCAATTCTCTCATCGCCATGCTGTGTGTGCTCCTTATGGGAGTAGGGCTGGGTATGCTCCTTATGACCAGCCGTGACGCCTCTGTCCATACCATCGTTGAGGCTTCCCAGGCTGCAGCGGCTCCGGTACCAAACCCAGCCGTCAGGCCTATACCTGAGCCCCTAGCACCAGAGGAGCCAACGTCCCCAGCTCCTGAGCTGTATGTTGGTGTCATCTTCGCACGCCAATTGGTAGACATTGCGGCACGCTCTGACGGGCGCCTGGAAGCCGTATACGTGCATCTTGGCGATCATCTGAAACCTGGCGATGTCATCGCCCAGATTGAATCCGCTGCCATCAGGCAGCAACTGGACATGGCCGAGGCGTCCTTGCGCTCTGCCAAAGCTGAGACACGCAGTGCCAATGTTGAACTCAAAGATGCTGAGGTGCGGCACAAGCGGCGCGAGGGCTTGGTCAAAGCTGGCCTGGTCTCCACCGAAGAGTTAGCGACCGCTGCAGTGCAAGTCGAACGGACCCGCACGAATCTGGAGGTCGCGCAAGCGCGCGTGGCGGAACAGCTGGCGCGGGTCAAACAAACGAAAGAATTGCTGGCCAATACTGTGATCACCGCGACGTTTGAGGGCACGGTAGCGGTGCGCTACCTGGATCCAGGAGCCCTGGTCCACCCTGGGAGTCCGGTCATTAACTTGATGCGGTCAGAGGATCTGTGGGTCCGGTTCGCTGCTCCTGAGAACAGACGCGTCAGCCTATCCGTTGGCGTCAATGTCGGTGTGTATCTTCAGGGGCTCCCTGGGGTGATTCCTGGCACGATTGCGCATCTGGCTCCAGGCGTGGACAGCATGTCGCGTGAGGTGGTGGTCGAGGCGAAATTACAGGTGCCGGCAGTGTGGAGAGGCCAGATGCAGCCAGGGCTCAGTGGTTATGTCGTGGCGACGAGTGGCCAGCGTCATGAGGCTGGACCAGAGCGATTACTGAAAGCGGCGGCGCGGGCGCGCTGAGTGCGCCCGGCGGTGGCAGCCGGCAGAGCAGGGGGTAGCAGTCGTGGAAAGCCAGTCTACGCTTTTTCGTGACGAAGCGTTAGCGTACTACCTGCGCAGCAGCCGTGCGCAAGGCGATGTGCTGCACCTGTCGCCGCGCTGGGCCCAATGGACCTATTGGTTTCTGGTGCTGGTGAGTGTGGCCGGTGCTCTCTATACCGTCTTCGGCCGTATCCATGCATACGCCACCGGGATTGCCGTTATCCGTGATGAAGGACGTACGATGGTGACGGCCATCACCAGTGGCACGATTACGGCTATCGCGGTCCAGCCAGGGCAACGCGTGGAGGCCGGTCAGATGCTCCTCTCGCTCAATGATATGCAGGAAAAGATTGAGTTGGAACGTCTGCACAAGGAATGGCATATCCAGCAAATCAATCGACTCAAAAATCCGCACGATCCGGGCGCACAGCAGCAGCTTGCAACGGTACGCGCCCAGGTGGAAACGGCCGAAAAACGCCTCGCAGAGCGTACTGTGCTCGCCCCCTGCGCTGGGATCGTACGCGACCTGCGTATACGTCCGCAGCAGCTTGTGGCACCGGGTGAGTTACTCGTCACGCTGGTCGGCGCTGATGATGTGCTGTCAGTCCTGGCCATCTTTCCGGGACAGTATCGCCCCTTGCTCACCCAGGGGAGTCCAGTACGACTGGAGTTGACGGGCTTTCGCTATGCCTATCAGCACCTCACCATTGCTACCGTCAGCAACGAAGTCGTCGGCCCGCAAGAAGTGCGCCGTTTTCTGGGACAGGACGTCGCAGATGCTGTGAGGCTGCAAGGATCGCAGGTCATTGTGCAGGCGCATGTACCAGCCCGCACATTTCACGCCCAGGGGCGCTGGCACACCTACCACGATGGTATGCATGGCACAGCCGAAGTGCGTGTCCACTCGGAACGCATAGTCTTCGCACTGGTGCCAGGTCTGAGAGCTGTATTTGAGGGCAAGCATGAAAAAGAAGGCTATCCCCAAGACGCTCGTTGAACGCTTCCCCGCGTTGCGCAAGCTCGCCGCTCAGGGCGCTACGCGGCAGATCCCATTCATTCAGCAATTGTCTGCTACGGAATGCGGTGCCGCCTGCCTCGTCATGGTCCTGGCATCGTATGGCAAGCATGTCCCACTGAGCGACGTACGCGATATGACAGGTGCGCAGCGCGATGGTGTGTCTGCCCGGACCCTTTTGCAGGCGGCTCGGCACTATGGATTGCGTGGACGCGGCGTGCGCGTTGAGCTGGAGGCGTTGCCGTATCTGGACAAGGGGACCATCCTGCATTGGGAGTTTGCGCATTTTGTGGTCTTTGAGCGCTGGCGCAAAGATGGCGTAGAAATCGTTGATCCAGCGGGTGGACGGCGGTGGGTGCCCATGGAGCAGTTCAGTCGCTCGTTCACGGGTGTGGCCCTGACGTTTGAGCCGGCCGCTGACTTCCAGCCGGCTGCGGACCGACGGCGCGTCGTGTGGAGGTATCTGAGACACATGGTCGGGCAGTCGGGACTTGTCGTGCGCCTCGGAGTCCTCTCGCTGCTCCTCCAGCTTTTCGCCCTTGCGGTGCCTATGCTGACAGGCATGCTCGTGGATCGTGTGATCCCGCACGGCGACGATCAGCTCCTCAGCGTGCTGGGTGTCGGTCTGCTGGGCATGGTGGCGTTTCACGGCCTGGCTTCATTCATTCGTTCGCATCTCCTCCTCTATCTCCGCACGCATCTCGACTCCCAAATGACACTGGGTTTTTTAGAGCACCTGGTCTCTTTGCCATATGCCTTCTTTCAGCAACGTGCGGAAGGTGATCTCCTGATGCGGGTCAATAGCAACGCCCAGATTCGCGAGATACTGACCTCCAGCACGCTTGCTGGCCTCCTGGATGGCCCATTGGCCAGTGTCTACCTGGTCATCCTGTTGCTGGCCAGTCCGGCCCTGGGGGCCCTGGTAGTGCTGCTGGGTGTGCTCCAGGCGGGCGTCTTCCTGCTGTCCTACCGCCGTTATCAGGAACTCATGTCACAAGATTTGCAGACGCAAGCCAGAGCGCAAAGCTATCTCGTGCACATGCTTGCCGGGATCGAGACCTTGAAGGCGAGCGGGCTTGAGGACAGGGCGGTGGAGCAATGGTCGCATCTGTTTGTGGACGAGTTGAATGTGGCGCTCAAGCGCGGACGCTTGAGCGCGTTCGTAGAGGCGTTGATGAGCACCTTGCGGATGGGTTCCCCGTTACTTGTCCTGTGGTTTGGAGGACTGCAGGCGCTGCATGGCAGTCTCAGCGTCGGGACCATGCTAGCGCTGAGCGCCATGGCGAGCAGTGTTCTCAGTCCCATTGCAACACTGATTGCCACCGCGCTGCAGCTGCAATTGCTGCGGAGCTACATCGAGCGCCTGGAGGACGTGCTGCAGGCCGCACCAGAACAAGTGAAGCGACACATATCCCATGCCCCACGCCTGTCCGGTGCGATTGCACTGGAGAAGGTCTCGTTCAGTTACGGACCACTCGCCCCGGTGGGAGTGCGCGAGGTTTCCGTGCACATTGCCCCAGGGCAAAAAGTGGCCATTGTCGGCCGCTCCGGTGCTGGCAAATCGACCCTGGCCAAATTGCTGCTGGGGCTCTACCCCCCAGCCTCCGGGCGCATTCTCTATGATGGCCTCGATCTTACGGGGTTAGACCTGCAATCCGTGCGACAGCACTGCGGTATCGTCCCCCAACGGTCATATCTGTTTGGCACAACCATCTGGGCGAATATCACACTCCAGGACCCGAGTATTGCTATGCCGCAGGTGGTTGAGGCGGCCCAGTTTGCTGGCATACACGAGGATATCCTGGCCATGCCGATGGGGTACGACACACTGGTCACAGACGGTGGTGGATCGCTATCTGGCGGGCAGCGGCAGCGGATCGCGTTGGCACGGGCGCTCGTGCACCGCCCCGCCATCTTGCTGCTCGACGAAGCCACGAGTGCCCTGGACGCCATCACCGAATCGCAGGTGCACCAGCATCTTGCGGCGCTGCGCTGCACACGCATCGTGATCGCGCACCGCCTGAATACCATCCGCGATGCTGATCTGATTTTGGTACTAGAGGATGGAGCCATTGTCGAACGCGGCTCGCACGCCGCGCTCCTGGCGCAGGGCGGACATTATGCCACCCTGGTACAGAGCCAGGTGGAGGTCAGCGTGGTGGCCGCTGCCGTACCCGTGACCGTCAATGGCACGCATTGACGTCGGTGTGCGCATGGGGGCTCACGCAGACCATAGAAAGGAGGTGCTCTATCAACAACTTTGACAGAGGTTCGTAGGAGAGATGATCAGTAACGTGGCTACTCTTAATGAGGAAAACGCATGGATATCATTCGAGCCTGGAAAGACGCAGAATATCGCAACAGCCTGAGCGAGGCGGAACGCGCCGCGCTGCCACCCAACCCCGCTGGTATCGTCGAACTGTCAGACGATGATATGCACATCGCTAGGGGTGGTGATTGGCATACAAACAATTTGGTGAACAGCTGTGGCCAACCCGGTCACCTGTGTCAACTCAAGTAACCGACCTAAGGAGGAAAATCCATGGATATCATCCGAGCCTGGAAAGACGCAGAATATCGCAACAGCCTGAGCGAGGCGGAACGCGCCGCGCTGCCGCTACACCCCGCTGGACTCATCGCCTTAACCGATGAGGATCTCGGCGCTGTCGCGGGGGGCAGGATAGCTATATCAAATGATGGCGACTGTCCTGGTGGGCCAACCCATGCTGCCTGTCCCACCAACGTAGAAAACTGCTCCCATTTATGCCTCACCTATATAGCTAATCAGTGCACCTATAGTCGGTGCTAACACGCCCGCTGGCAGGTGGACGTGAGAGGTCCGCCTGCCAGTGAAGGCGTGGCGAGCCCCTGCCTTCGGCCCGGCTCGCCACTGGTTCTTCGCGGGTGGGGCTGCGACCCCACCCTTGACCAAAGGAGACCCTATCTCCTTTAGAAACTCTAGGCTGAGGGGGCTCAAAACCCCCTCAGAACCTCCAAGAGCCATTACCCCTGCCGTAAAGCGGCGGGGCCGCCCGAGCTGTTTTCGCTCACAAGAAAGAGGGAAAGATGTTATGACTCAGCTTTGTCCTGCCTCTTTGGATTGGTACCGGGCCAGTTATGTGCATGAGCGGCTGGCGATGCGCCGCGCCACCCCATCTTTGCCCACTCCTGGCTACATTGATGACGTATGTGGCAAGCACCGTTTGGAGCGTTGGCGGGCAGAAGCACCCTTTGCCGCTGATGAGTGGTGGAGCCAGCGTGTGGCGCTGGAGCACGCCTCTGAGGAGGAATGGCTCACGATGCTGGGAGAGTCGAGTCATGCTATGTCGCAGACGGTGCGCGATATTCCCGCGTGGGTCACACCACTAGTACAAGCCTTCACCTGTCCTCCTGGGGCGCCAGCGACACTCCTACCATCAGAAACCTGGAGCAATGACCAGGGAGTGCGATTCTTAGAGGCGTTTGGTCCGCTCATACATCAGACACGGAGCCGTTTATCCGCACTGCTCCATAGGGTTCTGCACGAGCACCCGGACGCTCCAGGCGATTTCGCAACGCTGGAAGCGCTGCTCTACGAGAACCTCCCAGGCCAGTTGCTGCAGATTGTCATGCGGACCATGGTTCTCGAACTCAACGTGGCCCGCGTGCAGGGTCTGCTGCAAGGCGACACCGCGGAAGAGCGCTTTCAGAGCTTCATCGACCGCATCGCGCAGCCCATACATGGCGTGGCCCTGCTCCAGGAATATCCTGTGCTCGGTCGTCTGGTGGTCGAAAGTCTCGACCGTTGGGCGACGGTGAGTGCGGAATTCGTGCAACGCCTCTGTGAGGATTGGCGGGCCATCCAGCAGACCTTTGCCCTACCCGAGGACCCGGGGCCACTCGTGCAGGTCGCAGGCGGCATGGGCGATACCCATCGTGGCGGTCGGTCCGTGGTCATTGCCACATTTCGCTCGGGGTTCCGCCTCGTCTATAAGCCAAAATCGCTTGCCATTGATCAGCACTTCCAACAATTGCTGGCCTGGCTCAACGCGCGCGGTGCCCAGCCACCCTTGCGCACCCTGACGGTCCTGGATCGTGGCTCCTATGGCTGGGTGGAGTACGTCACAGCTGCAAGCTGTACCTCGCCCGAAGCTGTGCAACGGTTCTATGAGCGGCAGGGCAGTTATCTTGCCTTGCTCTATGTTTTAGCAGCCACGGACTTGCACAACGAAAATATTATTGCGTCCGGCGAGCATCCATACCCCGTTGACCTGGAAGCGCTGTTTCATCCCCGCATGCGCGACGGCACCCCCACGCCAGTGGGCAGCACCATGTACCAGGCCCTGGAGCAGTCCGTCTTACGCATTGGGCTCCTGCCGCGACGCCTATGGGCCGGAGAAAACTCAGAAGGTATTGACATCAGCGGGTTGGGAGGGGAACCTGGGCAGCGCTGGCCCGGGGAGGTGCTGCGGTTGGCACAGAGCGGGACCGATACCATGCACATGACGCGTCAGACCATTGAGGTGCAAGAGAGTCGCAATCGTCCGAAGTTGTACGACCAGGCGGTCGATCTTGTGGCGTATCAAGCCTCACTCCTCACCGGTTTTACGACCATGTACCGACTCCTCAGCACCCACCGCGACGCGCTGTTAGCTGGCGACAGCCCCATTGCGCTCTGCGCCCAGGATGAAGTGCGCGTCATCGTGCGCCCGACACGCACCTATGGCACAGTGCTTCGCGAGATGACCCATCCCGATGTGCTGCGGGATGCCCTCGACCGCGACCGCCTCCTGGATCGCCTCTGGGCTGAGATCCCCTATCGACTTTATTTGCAACATGTGGTGCAGGCTGAGTGTCAGGCAATACGCACCGGTGATATTCCTATGTTTACGACAACGCCCACCGCACATGATCTCTGGGGCGATCACAACCACAAAATCTGCGATGTCATTGCCACAACGGGTATGGACCTGGTTAGAGGGCGCCTGGAACGCCTGTGTGAAGACGACCTTACCAGACAGCTCTGGTTTATTCGCGCCTCGCTTGCCACTTTGCCGAAAATCACACATCACGTTGCACGTGCAACGCCGTATGTATCAGCCCAGCCTGCCACAGTTACACGTGAGGCCTTGCTCTCCCAAGCTATGGCCATTGCCGATCGTCTCGACATGATGGCGTTGCGAGACGCAGAGGAGGTCGCCTGGCTGGGCATTACGCTGGTACGTGAACAGTACTGGTCGCTCGCTCCTCTGGGGGCAGACCTGTATGACGGGTTGCCGGGGATCGCTCTCTTTCTAGCCTATCTTGGTGAGCTGACACATGTGGAACGATACAGACTGCTGGCGCAAACCATCTGCTCCACGCTGCAACGCTCTCTGGCCCAGGAGCCTGCGACACTCACAACCATTGGTGGCTATAGCGGCTGGGGAGGCGTGATCTATGCCCTCACCCATCTGGCTGTGTTATGGGGACAACCGACATTGCTTGTCGAAGCTGAACAGATGGTGGAGCGGATTGCTGATCTGATCGATCACGATGACCTCCTGGACGTCATTGCCGGGTCAGCGGGTTGCATTGGCAGTCTGCTCAATCTCCACCAGTGGCGGCCGGCAAAGCGGACTCTAGCAGTGGCCATACAGTGTGGCGATCGGCTCCTCGCGACCGCCCAACCCATGACCACAGGTATTGGTTGGAAACCTGCTATGATGTCTCAACCGCTCACCGGCTTTTCTCATGGAGCAGCCGGCATGGCCTGGGCCTTGTTACAACTAGCAACTGTCACTGGCATAGCGCGTTTTGCAACAGCCGCGCATGCAGCCATGGCCTATGAGCGCCATCTCTTTGTCGCAGACCAGGGCAACTGGCCCGATCTCCGTGAGCATGACGCTGCCGTACCAACCGCTACTGCAGTCGGACAGACCTGCATGACCGCGTGGTGTCACGGGGCCCCTGGCATTGGTCTGGGACGCCTGACTTCGCTGCCATGCCTGGACGAGAGGGAGATGCGTCAGGACATTGCTGTCGCTCTGGAGACCACGCGGGCGCATGGTTTTAGCTCGAACCACTCGCTCTGTCATGGAGCCTTTGGCAATTTGGATCTGCTGATCGAAGCGCGAGTCAGGCTCGGCAGGGCTGATTTACAGGCTCACATCAATGCTATTGCCGCCACGCTTGTGGCAGACATGCGTCAAAACGGTTGGCGCTGTGGCAATCCACTTGGCGTCGAATCTCCTGGTTTGATGACTGGTCTGGCAGGTATAGGCTATGAGCTACTCCGACTCGCCGAGCCAACGCGCGTGCCCTCAGTGCTCGCCTTGGCTCCTCCAAGCGACACTGGAGCGGAGAGACGACCTGCTCCCTGAACAGGCCGACAGAGCCCGGCCAGAGACGGAGCGATGTGACCTCGCGAGGTCGCATCGCTTGTGCGCCGCCGTCATTTCCCCTGTACCATCCCTTGTTGCAGCATGCTCCTAACCCCAGTGTAATGCTGTCGTCGTCATTCGGCTTATTTAAGGTATACTACAGGGTTACAATCTCCGTGCTGTTGTCAAGTCTCTCCTGCTCCCCTTAGCGTAAAGGGGGCGAGAGGGGATGGCGTAGCCTACCAGGGAGGAAAGGGTGTGAAGCACAAGATTGGCAGCCTGGTCGGCGTACTCTTAGGAAGCCTGATGGCATGCCAGAGTACGGGTATTTTGCAAGGGCACAGTCAAGAACAGACCTTTCGGGAACGCTATGTTCAGCAGCCATTCTATACGGCCATGTTCATCCACCCGTACCGCTACAACGAGGACTATCTCATTGATCTCACACACACTGTTGCAGAGCTTGAGACTGAGACGCCGCGGGCGTCAGTAGGCGTACCCTTAGGGAGTCCGATCACCGTTGTCGGGTTGGACGATAAGCACGTCCTGGCGCGCATCACGGGGTACACGGGCCTCTTCCGTATCAGCCTGCATACGCAGCGTGGGACCATCGACGATGTGGCGAAAGAACTCGCCCTAGTCCTCTCGAAAGACCCCCCGTTGCAGTCCGTACGTCCTGAGATGCGTGCCTTCGTCGAGCGTCAGGAGGTCGCGCGCGGTATGACTCGACGTGAAGTGTCGATGAGCTGGGGACTCCCAGACAAAATCACCAGCGTCCCAGGCGCTGCGGGGACCATCGAGGAGTGGACGTATTTTGACAGGCGTGCGCATGTCTTTTTGGACAATGGCACGGTCACCAACTGGCAGCAGCTTTAGAAGGAGAACGCCCTATGCACGTGCTTGTAAGCGGTGCTAGTGGGTTCATTGGCTCAGCCCTGGTGCCGGCGTTGACCGCTGATGGGCATATGGTGACGCGGCTGGTGCGGTCGACACCCCGCCCCGGGCGGGCTGAAATCCCCTGGAACCCAGCAGCGCACAGTATTGGCACCCCGGCCCTTGAAGGGCTTGACGCCGTCGTGCACCTGGCTGGCGATAACATCGCCTCAGGGCGCTGGACAGCCGCGAAAAAAGTCAGCATTCGCAGCAGCCGTGTGCAGGGCACCACCGTCCTCTGCGAGGCCCTGGCACAGTTGGTCAAACCACCCAAAGTGCTCCTCAGTGCATCGGCCATTGGCTATTATGGAGACCGAGGTGAGACAACCCTCCGTGAAGCAAGCCCGCCAGGGACAGGCTTTCTGGCCGAAGTGTGCCAGGCATGGGAAGCAGCCACAGCGCCCGCCGTGCAACGTGGTATACGCGTGGTGCATTTGCGGTTCGGTATAGTGCTGAGTCCGGCAGGGGGGGTGCTCGCCAAGCTGCTTACTCCCTTTCGGCTCGGTCTCGGTGGGGTCGTGGGCACGGGCAAGCAGTACATGAGTTGGATTGCCCTGGACGATGTCCTCGGAGTTATCCAGCACGCCCTGAACACTGAGACCATACAGGGCCCAGTCAATGTCGTGGCGCCGCAACCGGTGACCAATCAGGAATTCACCACCACATTAGGGAAAGTGCTGCGGCGTCCAACCCGGCTTCCCCTGCCGGCCTTTGCGGCACACCTGCTCTTTGGCGAGATGGCCGATGCTCTGCTCCTGGCCAGTACACGCGTGATGCCGGCGCGACTGGTGGCGTCTGAATATACGTTTCGCCATCCTGCGTTGGAGGCAGCGCTCCAGCACCTGCTGGGGACACCCCATGCCGCCTCGGACTGAGGACCCAGCATCATGCCGCCCTGGGGAAGGGCTCATGTGGCAGCGTCATAGCGTTGTTTGAGCTGCTGTCGGAGTTCCATGATGGTTCGCGCAAAGACTTTGGGATTCACCAGGGCGGTGTCAGTACGGTATGCTTCGATGTGTGTGGACAGCGATGGCGAGTCGGCAAAACAAAAAGTTTCTTTGGGTTGCACGCGCAGTTCGGTCATGCCTTCGCCTATGGCTAAGAGGTAGACCGCCAGGAAATAGTCAGTAATCTCTGTCATTGGCACTCCTTTCGTGCGCCTAGGCCCCGTATGCTCAAGACATCTAGATGTCCTACCATACCATCTCAACTTTCGTTCTTGCCACTACGAAATTGGCAGGTTATGGTATAATCGCCCTACATGGCTATGGTAACCTAGAACCATCCAGTGGTCTCTGCAAGAAGTACAGGAGAAGAAGGAGGGCTACGAGTATGGAGAAGACCTACGATCGTTCCGTTCAAGACATTGGGAACATTCTTGGTATGGAGCATCTTAATGTACAGGTGCCCAACCAGGAAATGGCACAAACCTTCTATGCGGCCGGGCTGGGATTTACCCGTGATCCCTACATGATGGTCGGCCCGGAAAATATGTGGATCAACGTCGGACAACAGCAATTCCATCTGCCGACACGCGACCCGCAGGTCTTCCCAGGGTACATCGGGGTGGTCGTGCCTGACCTCGAAGCCCTGAAGACACGCCTGGTTGCCATCAAGGAACGTCTCGCCGGGACGAAATTTACCTGTGCACAACATGATGAGGGTTATGTCACGGCGACCTGCCCCTGGGGTAATAAATTCCGCTGCCATGCTCCGGGCCCAGAGTTTGGGGACATGACGCTGGGTATTCCCTATGTCGAGTTCCCGGTGAAACCCGGCGCTGCTGCGGGTATTGGGCAGTTTTACAAAGAAGTCTTTGGTGCGCCTTACACCCTGTCGCAAGACATGAACGCCGCCACCGTGCGAGTGAAGATCGGCCCCAAGCAATGCCTTATTTTCCGTGAAACAACCGCAGAAATCCCGGAATATGATGGGCATCACCTCGCCGTGTACGTCGCGAACTTCTCGGGTCCGCACGCCTTCCTGAAGCAACATGGTCTTGTTACCCAGGAAAGCAATGACTACCAGTACCGCTTCCAGGACATTGTCCATCCCGAGACAGGCCGCAAGCTGTTTACCATTGAGCATGAAGTCCGCAGCATGACCCATCCCATGTTTGGTCGGGAGTTTGTGAATCGTAATCCGTCGCAGAACCTCGGCGGCTACGTCCGCGGCCGCGATGCCTTTGTAGCAGCGTAATTGCCCGCATGACTGTCTCTCTCCCCTAGCCCAGGGGAGAGAGGCAGACGTCGTGATCTCTGCACCACCTCGCCTCACCTTTACCGTCTGGTGGAAATGCGTTGCCAGGTCCTTTAGATCATTCTGTGTCATACTGAGAGGGAGGGAGCCGCTCTTGACCCTGCCCTCTTGTCTCCGGTAGTCTACCAGTAGAGAACAGGTGGCACTTGCATGCCCAGGAAAGGAACACCCATGATTGAGAAACGACCGTTTGGACGCACCGGACACCTGAGTACAGTCACGCTCTTTGGTGCAGCGGCGCTCAGCCGCGCCACCCAGGCAGAGGCAGACCGTGTGCTCGACATCCTCCTGGAATACGGCGTTAATCATATCGATGTCGCGGCCCGCTATGGGGATGCTGAATTGCGTATTGGCCCATGGATGGCACGGCATCGTCAGGACTTCTTCCTCGCTACCAAGACCGGGAAGCGCCTCTACCAGGACGCACGGGAGGAGATCCATCGCTCGCTCGAACGCCTGCGGGTCGATGCCGTCGATCTGATTCAGCTGCACGCCCTGTTTCACCCCGACGACTGGGATCTGGCCATGGGGCCAGGCGGGGCACTGGAAGCGGCGATCGAAGCACGGGAGCAAGGTCTCGTGCGGTTCATTGGGGTCACCGGGCATGGTTGGACCATTGCCGCCATGCATAAGCGCAGCCTGGAGCGCTTCGACTTTGATTCCATTCTCCTACCCTACAATTACGTCATGCACCAGAACGAGCGCTATCGCGAGGATTTCGATACGGTGGTGCGGCTCTGTCAGGAACGGCAGGTCGCCGTCCAGACGATCAAAGCCATTGCACGGGGGCCATGGGCCATGACCGAAAAAGCGCGTAATACCTGGTATCAGCCCCTGGAAGAACAGGCGGACGTTGACCGGGCCGTGCACTGGGTCATTGGCCGGCCTGGTATTTTTCTCAACACCGCCGGGGATATTCAATTACTGCCGAAGATTCTGGACGCGGCCAGCCGGTATGACGCACGCCCGAGCGACGACGCCATGGCGGGCATGCTGGAGAAGCAGGGCATGACGACGCTCTTCGGGCTTGGCCCTTCGAGTATCCGCTAGCACACAGCAAGGAGACATGTATGGCGAAAACGAAAATCTTGATGACAGGTGCGGCAGGGTATATCGCCAGCCAGATTCTGCCGACCTTTCGGGCCCGATATGATCTCGTCCTGGTCGATGTCACGCAGAAAAATCGCCAGGGTGAGGAGATCAAGGACATCATCGTACTCGACCTGATTGATCCCGACAGAGACAAGTACGCCCAGTACTTTGAGGGCGTGGATGCAGTTGTGCATCTTGGCTACAAACGCCGTAGTAGCCCGAACCCCCTGGAGCATTTTTTCGACGAGAAGCAAAACGTTGAGATGGCGTATAACGTCTTCAGGACGGCCTATGATGCTGGCGTCAGTCGCGTTATCATGGCGAGCTCTAACCACGCCGCGGACTGGTATGAACACGCCCTGATCCACCAACGCGCCATGGAGGTCTTAGATCCGTACACCCTACCTCTGTCAGATAACTTCTATGGCTGGGCCAAAGCGACGTATGAGCACATGGGATTTTTGTTTGCCTGCGGCGGCATGGATTTCCGTGACGCCAGCGGTCGGGAACTTCATACGGGGGGCAATCTCGGCACGGCCCGCAAGATGGGCGTGGTGCTGGTACGCATCGGCGCGCCGCGTGAACTCGACATCGCCCTGTACAAAGGCGACCCGATGACCTACAAACGCGACCTGGGCGCCTACATCAGTCCGCGCGACCTCACGCAGCTCTTCAGCAAAGCCATCGACACCCCCCATATCGAGAACGAACACGGTGTCCCCTGGCAGGTGGTCTACGGCATTAGCAACAATACCCGCGCTTTCTGGTCGCTGGCCAATGCCCGTAAGGTCCTGGGCTACGAGCCCGAGGATGACTCGGAGGTCAAAT
>Ga0075428_100005147_pt1 | contig 14540 bp, 13 predicted proteins | sample RhiMetdeltSRZDD2_FD_75291 | JGI IMG/M metagenome (GOLD analysis project Ga0075428, IMG submission 75291) | Populus rhizosphere microbial communities from Tennessee, USA - Rhizosphere MetaG P. deltoides SRZDD2 | ecosystem: Host-associated > Plants > Roots > Rhizosphere > Soil | place: USA...
GTCGGGCGCGACGACGACCTCGAGGAAGAGCGGCTCGCCGCGGCCGGCCAGCCCCGGGACGACCTCGTCGAAGACGGCCTCGAGCTCGTCGAACGTGGTCACGCGACGCGCGGGGCAGCCGAACGCGCGCGCGAGCCCCGAGAGATCGACCTCGGGGAAGCGCGGCCATACCGAGACGCCTCCCTGGAGCTCTGCGAGCCGGTCCATGACCGTGTACCCCCCGTTGGCCACGATCAGGAAGACCGCCCCCACCCCGTAGTGCGCCGCGCTCCAGAGCGCCTGGATCGCGTAGAGCGACGACCCGTCGCCGACGATCGCGACCACGGGACGCTCCGGCTGCGCCATCCGGACGCCGATCGCGGCCGGGATCGCGAACCCGAGCCCGCCCATCGCGGGGCTCAGGAACCCACCCGGCGCGCGGGCCGGGATCCGCGCGTGCAGCTCGGGCTTGCTCGAGGGCGCCTCCTCGAACACGATCGCGTCCTGCGGCAGGCGCCGGGCGAGGGCCGAGAAGACGTGTGCCGACGTGAGCGGGCCGTCCGTCGCCGCCGGCGCGGGCGGCGGCTCGAAGACAGCGGCGGACGACGTGTCCCCGCGCGCGGCGAGACGATCGACGAGCGCCTCGCACGTCGCCGCGACAGGGGCTAGGACGACCAGCTCCGCGGCGCTGCGGTGCGCCTCGTCGGGGTCGTCCGTGATGACCGCGACCCGCGTCCCCGGCCCGTAGAACGGCCCGGGCGCGAAGGCGTACTGGCGGAACGCCGGTGCGCCGACGACGAGGACGGCGTCGAACGGCTCGAGGACCTCACGAAGCCGTGCTCGGTCGGACGGCAGGTGGCCCGCGAACCGCGGATGGTCCTGCGGGAACCCCGCTCGGGCGGTGAACGCCTCCTGCCAGACCGGTGCGTCGAGCCGCTCTGCGAGCTCGACGAGCGCGTCCCAGGCCCGTTGCCCGTCGGCGGCGGCGCCGACCACGAGGGCGGGCCGCTCGGCCGACTCGAGCAGCGCGACGAGCGCGTCGACCGCGGCGGGGTCGGCCGCCGCGGCGCGCAGGACGGTGCCCGCGGCGGCCGGCTGGTCGCCCTCGTCCGCGGCCGGTGCGAGCCAATCGTCCATCGGCACGACGACGATCGCCGGTCCGCGCCGGGTCGTGGCCGCATGCCACGCGCGGCCGATCGTGCCCGGCAGCTCCTGCGGCCTGACCGGCTGCTCGACCGAGACCGGGTACGTCCCCGCGAGACCCTCGAGGCGCCCTGCGAGGAACGGCTCGTGGGCGAGGTGCCGCCGGTCCTGCTGGCCGACGAGCACCACGAGCGGCGCACGGTTCACCCGCGCGGTGGCGAGCGCGCCGACGGCGTTCCCGAGCCCGGCCGTCGTGTGGAGGAGCACGAGCGCCGGCTCGTTCCGGGCGATTGCCCAGCCCGTCGCCATCCCGACGACGGACCCCTCGTGCAGCCCGAGCACGAACTCGAGATCGGACGGCAGGTCGACGAGCAGCGGCACCTCGGTCGACCCCGGGTTCGCGAACATCCGCGTGAGCCCGCGCGCGCGGAAGACCTCGATCGCTGCGTCGCGCACCAGGGCCCCGGGCATGCGCACGACCCTAAACGGTCAGGCCGGGTAGGTCGCGTCGGGCTGCTGATCCTCGCCGGGCGCGCCCGAGAAGATCTCCGTGACGAAGCCGAGGTCGCGCACGGTGTCGAGATAGGCGAACCGGATCCCCTTGTACTCGCCGCCGAGCAGCACGCCGTTGCCCCGCTCCGCCTGCGCCGTCACGGTCTCGTCGAAGCCCGCCACGGCGACCCCGACGTGGTGCAGCCCGCCGCCCGTCTCCGCGAGGAAGCGCGCGTAGACGCTCTCCTCGTCGAGCGGCTCGATCAGCTCCCACTGCACCCGGCCGACGTGCGCGAGCGCGAGGCGCCACGAGCGCTCCACGGGCTCGCCGTCCTCGCGCATGTCCGCCACGTTTCCCGGATCGAACCCGAAGATCTCCCAGGGGCCGATCCCGTAGTCGTGCATGTAGGTGCGCATCGCCGCGTCGAGGTCGGGCACGACGATCGCGATCTGGATCGTGTCCGTGAACACGGGCGGGGTCACACGGGCTCCTCTCCCAGGCCCAGCAGTCGCGCGGCGTTCTCCCTGAGGACGAGCGGGCGCACCTCGTCCTTGAACCCGGCCTCGGCGAAGTCCGCGAGCCAGCGGTCGGGGGTGATCAGCGGGAAGTCCGATCCGAAGAGCACCTTCGTCCGGAGCTGCGTGTTCGCGTACTGGACGAGCTGCGGCGGGAAGTACTTCGGCGACCAGCCGGAGAGGTCGATCCAGACGTTCTGCTTGTGCAGGCACACGGAGATCGCCTCGTCCTGCCAGGGGAAGGACGGGTGCGCGAGCACGATCTGGAGCTCGGGGAAGTCGGCGGCGACGTCGTCGAGGCACATCGGGTTCGAGTACTTGAGGCGGAAGCCGCCCCCACCCGGAACACCCGTGCCGATCCCGCTGTGCCCGGAGTGGAAGAGGGCCGGCAGACCTGCCTCGGCGATCGCCTCGTAGAGCGGGTAGGCGCTCGTGTCGTTCGGGAAGAACGCCTGGAGGTTCGGGTGGAACTTGAAGCCCTTGACCCCGTGCTCGTCGATCAGACGTCGCGCGCGCTCGACCGCGTCGGGGCGCGCCGGGTCGACGCTCGCGAACGGGATCAGCACGTCGTCGTTCGCTGCGGCGCCCTCGGCGATCTCCTCGTTGGGGATCGGCGCGATGCCGCTGCGCGACTCCCAGTCGACGGTGAAGACGACCGCGGCGAGGCTCCGCTCCCGGTAGTAGGCGGCGACGTCGTCGATCGTGGGCAGCGGGTGGTCGCTCCCGAAGTAGCGCGCGGCCGCCTCGCGCAGCTCGGCCGGCATCGGATCGTGCCCGGCCCGCGTGCGCTCGGTGTGGACGTGGACGTCGATCGCGGTGACGGAGGCGAGGTCGATCACGGCGAGACCGTACCCAGCTCCGCCTGGAGCGCCGTGCCCCAGGCGAGCACGTCCCAGTCCGCGCCCGGGGCGCCGATCAGCGAGACGCTCGTGGGCAGTCCGCTCCTCGCGCCGACGCCCGATGGGAGCGCCACGACCGGGAATCCGGTCCAGTCCCAGTAGTGGGTCAGTGACAGATCGTCGACGTCGCCGAAGGGCTCGTCGTAGCCGCTCCCGCGGAGCGGGGCGACGATCGGGATCGTCGGCTCGACGACCGCGTCGATCCGGTGCTCGGCCAGCCAGTCGCACCAGGCGCCGGTGTCCTCGGCCCGGCCCGCCTGGAGCGCGACGTACTCCTCGGCGGTCATCGCCCGCCGCTCGGCGTGCTCGAGCCGCGCACGGTTCGAGAACCGGTAGTCGTCACGCCGGCCGTCGAAGCGCCGGTGGTAGGCGAGCATCTCGGTCAGCACGAGATCGAAGAAATCGTCGAGGACGTCGAGCCGGGCCGAGGGAGGCGGCGGCTCCACGCGCTCGCCCGGAAGCGCCGCGACGGACCGCTCGAAGCCCTCGGCGACGTCGGGATCGAGGTCGGCGATCCGTGGAGAGACGGCATAGCGGCGGAGCGGCCGGCGCTCGCCTGGCGGCTCGGTTGCCGAGAGCGCGGCGAGAAGCGGCTCGCAGTCGGCCACCGTGCGGGCCATCGGGCCCGGGTGGTCGAAGCTTGGCGCCAGCGGGACGATGCCGCGGATCGAGAGCAGCCCGCGCGTCGGCTTGACGGTCGACGTGCCGCACTCCGCCGAGGGGATCCGGAGCGACCCGGCCGTGTCCGTGCCGGTCGCCGCCGGCACCTGCCGCGACGCGAGCGCCGCGCCCGAGCCGCCGCTCGAGCCACCGGCCGACCGCTCGAGCGCCCACGGATTGCCCACCTGGTCCGTGGTTCCGCCACAGGCGAACTCGTGCGTGTGCAGATGGCCGAGCAGGACCATCCCCGCGGCCGACAGGCTCGCCCACGCGTCGCAGTCCCGCCTCGGGACGTCGTCGAGAACCAGGCTCGAGGCGGTGAGCGGCTTTCCCGCCACCGCGTAGAGATCCTTGAGGCCGATCGGGATCCCGCAGAGCGGCGGTGCGTCTCCCCGCGTGAGGCGGTCATCGGCGGCCGCAGCGGCGGCCCGCGCGTCCTCCTCGTACACACGGACCCAGGCGTTGATCGAGGCTGGATCGCCGTCGTGGCTGTGCTCGCCGTCCCGTTCGCGGATCCGCGTGAGGCACGCCTCCGTCAGCTCCGCCGCCGAGAGCGAGCGCCGGGCCAGGAGCCGCGACGCCTCGAGCACCCCGAGCTCGGCGGCCTCGTCCATCGCGCGATCCTCGCACGTCGGACTCGACGGCACCGGCCGACGAGACCTCCCGCCTCGGCGTCCCGCCCTAACTCGTCGTCTCGAGGGACGTCCGATACCTGGACACCGGCCACTCGCCGGCGTCGCGGCTTGAAATCGGAATCCTCAGGCACTAAAGATTCCTCGTCGGGTATGCGGAGTTACGTCCCACATACTCGAACGCAATCGGGAGGCCCCACTCCAACGGCTCGACGAGAGAGCCACAGAACAGGAGGATGCGGATGACGTTTCGGAGGGCACTCACCGTGGGCGGGGTCGCCGCGCTGCTGGCGTCCGCCATCGCGGTCACGGGCGCCGGCGCAGGCCCGGATGCCACACCCACCGGCAAGGGCAAGGCCGGGGCGCTCGGCGTCTGCGGCCTCGGGAACGGAAAGAAGGCGACGGGCGCCCCGATCAAGCTCGGCGGCATCGACATGCTGATTCCCGGCGTTGACTTCACGACGATCGGCAAGACCGCCGCCGCGTACTTCAAGTGTGTCAACGACAACGGCGGAATCAACGGCCGCCCGATCACCTACAAGCTCTACAGCGAGGCGCTCGACCCGAACCAGGAGAAGGCGCTAGCGCGGAAGCTGATCGAGAGCGACAAGGTCGTCGGAGTCGTCGGCAACACGAGCTTCGCCGAGTGCGGCACGAACTGGAGGTACTACAAGAGCAAGGGCTTCGTCGTGATCGGCGCCGGGGTCCAGGCGGAGTGCTACAGCACGCCGTCGTACGCGATGGTGAACTCGGGCCCGCGCTACTCGAACGTCGGTGCGGCCCAGGCTCTGATCGCGGCCGGTGCGAAGAAGCTCGCGATCGCGTCCCCGGACACGATCTCCGCATACGCGGACGGCGGGCCTGCGCTCGTCGCGAAGAAGGCCGGGATCCCGGTGAAGATCTACCCGACCCACCTGCCGGTCACCGACGCGACCTCGCAGCTGCTCCAGATGTACCAGTTCGTCGGTGACGGAGGCGGAATCCTGCTCGACTTCACCCCGGACACCGCGCCGGCGTTCATGAAGGCGGCGGAGCAGCAGGGCCTCGTCAAGAAGGTGCTGTGGGGCTCGTCGACCCCGATCGCGAACACGTTGATGTCGAGCCAATTCTCGCCGTCGTTCGACGGGCGTCTCTGGATCGACAACGAGTTCTCGAACGTCGACCCGAAGGTCGGGCCCGACTCGGCGCTGATGTTCGCGATCCTCAAGCAGTACACGTCGCCGGAGATCGCTCCGCAGGCGTTCGCCCAGATGGGCTTCCTCGCAGGGAAGTTCGCGACGGCGGCGCTGCTGAGCATCAAGGGCCCGATCACCGCGAAGTCCTACAACGCGGCGGTCGTGAAGCTCAAGAACCAGAAGTCCGACATGCTCTGCAAGCCCTACTACGTCGGCGCGCTGCCGTTCCACATCCCGAACAACACGAACATCATCGTCGACTACAAGAACGGCAACGTCGTCGTGAAGAAGGGATGCACGGACTTCCAGGCGGTCGACAAGGCGATCGCCCAGACGCGCGCCTACGAGAAGAAGTTCAAGCTCAACACCGGCAAGTAGACAAGGGCAACGACCACCGACAGATGACGACAACGGAAGGCCTCGATGGCTGACGTCCTGGCGCTGAGCGTGTTCGGCGTCGACTGGCAGCTGCTCAAGCCCTTCATCGTGATCGGCCTGGCGTTCGGGGGCGTGTATGCGCTCTCGGGCGTCGGGCTGGTCGTGCTGTATCGGGCGACCGGGGTGCTGAACCTCGCGTTCGGCGCGATCGGAGCCGCCGGCGCCCTGATCGCGTACTGGCTGCTCAACCACACGAGCTGCCCCGAGTGGCTCGCATTCACGGTCTGTGTCCTCTTCGGCGGCGTCCTCAACCTCGCCTACGGGGTGATCTTCGGCCCCGCCTTCGCACGCCGCGATCCGCTCGTGAAGATGATGGGGACGCTCGCGCTCGCGCTGATCCTGCTCGGGATCATGGGCTGGCGTGCACCGGCGGGCGGGGCGTTCGCGCGTTTCCTCCCGCTGCCGAGCTCCGAGCACCATTACTTCATCGCGGGCACGAGCGTGAACCTCACCCAGATCATCTCGGTCGTGCTCGCCCTGGCGATCACCATCGCAGTCACGATCTTCCTGCGGTTCACCCGCCTCGGCACCGCGATGCGGGCGCTCGCGAACGACCGCGAGATCACGGCCACGCTCGGCGTCCCGGTGCGACGCGTCGAGGCGGTCGCCTGGTTCGGCTCTGGGCTCGCGTGTGGAGCGGCCGGGCTCCTCCTGCCCGACCTGCTCACATCGCTCGACTACGCGGCGCTCACCTTCCTCGTGATCTCGTCGCTGGCGGCGGCGCTGATCGGCCGGCTGCAGTCGCTCTGGGCGACGTTCCTCGGCGGCATGGCCGTGGGCCTCGCGCAGGCGGTGGTCACCCCGTATGCGTCGGTGACCGCGTACCGCGCGGCGGCGCCGTTCGTCCTCGCGATCATCGCGCTGCTCGTCCTCTCGCGCCATCGGGTCGTCGCGATCTCGCGTGCGGCCTGAGCTGTGACCACCGCTCCCGCAGCAGGCTCGGAGACCGGCGCGCGCGCACCGTTCGGCGTCGAGTGGCGGCTCGCGATCCGGGGCGTCGTGATCGCCGCGCTACTCGTCTTCGTGCTCGTCCCGCTCCCCTCGCTCGTCGGCTCCGACTGGCTGACGACGTTCGCGAGCACCGCGATCTACGCGATCGTGGCGCTCGGGTTCGGGATCCTGTACGGCCGCGTGGGGATGATCTCGCTCGGCCAGGTCGCCCTGCTGTCCGTCGGCGTCTGGATCGGGGCTCGACTCGCCTACGGGACGGGGATGCCGTACCCGCTCCTCCTGCTCGCCACGGGCGCGCTCACATGCGTGATCGGCACGCTAGTGGGGTTGCCCTCGTTGCGGCTCTCGGGTCTCTACCTCGCGCTGATCACACTGATGTTCGCGGGCGCCACCACGATCGTGCTGTCCGTGACCGACTTCCCGAACGGCGGCGGCGGGTTCAAGGGCAGGTCCGCCACCGGTGCGCTCACCACCGAGACCCCTCCCGTCCGGCGACCGTCGATCGCGGAGGGGGACGTCGACTTCTACCGCTACATCGTCGTCGTGGCGGCGCTGATGTTCCTGCTCGCCCTCGTCCACGTCGCGTCGAAGCCCGGGCGGGCCTGGGCGTCGATCCGCGAGAGCGAGCCGGCGGCGCTCGCGGCCGGCGTGAACATCACCTTCTACAAGATGTGGGCGTTCGCGCTCGCGTCGTTCATGACCGGCGTCGCGGGCTGCCTGTTCGCGTCGCAGGTGGGCGTGCCGCGAGTGATCACGTTCAGGACGCAGGACTCGCTGACCCTCGCGGCGACGGCGCTCATCGGAGGCGTCTTCAGCATCTGGGGCGCGCTCGTCGCCGCGGTCTTCAACCAGGTGCTCCCGTTCCTGTTCCAGGCCCAGTGGAGCATTGACACGAACTTCCTGCTGATCATCTTCGGGGCCGGCCTGCTGCAGGTGCTGCTGACCGCGCCCGGCGGGCTGGCGCAGCAGTTCCCACGGGACGTGGCGAATCTCGGTCGTCTCGTGCTGCGCGGCGCCCGCTCGCTCCGCGGGCCGAGGGGGACGGGCCTGTGATCGACGTCTCGAACCTCACGGTCCGCTTCTCGGGGATCACGCCGATCGACGACATGAGCCTCGTGTTCCCGGTCGGCACGTGCGGCCTGATCGGGCCGAACGGCGCCGGCAAGACGACGTTCTTCAACGTCCTCAGCGGCTTCGTCAAGCCGGCCGCCGGGACGATCACGGCCTTCGACGAGGATCTCCTGAAGATGGCCGACTTCCGCCGTGCGCGCTGGGGCCTCCGTCGCACGTTCCAGACCGAGATGGCGATCGAGCAGCTCTCGGTCTACGACAACGTCGCGATGATCCACGAGCACTCCGGGGCGAAGCGCTCGTCGCGCCGCGCGGACGTGCTCACTGCGCTCGAGTTCGTCGGTCTGGCCACACCGCCGAAGACGAAGGTCGGTGGGCTGAACGCACGGGAGCGACGTCTGGTGGAGCTCGCGCGGGCAGTCGTCGGGAACCCGCGGCTCGTCTTGCTCGACGAGCCGGCCGCCGGCCTGCCGGACGAGGAGACCGCGCATCTCTCGCAGGTCATCCGAAAGATCCCCGATGCGTTCGGCGCGCTGACGATCCTCGTCGATCACGACATGAGCCTCGTCTCACGCTGCTGCGCGACGACGGCGGTGCTCGACTTCGGCAAGCTGATCGCGCTCGGCCCGACCGCCGAGGTGCTCCGGGACGAGCAGGTGATCAAGGCGTACCTCGGCACCGAGGACGACGTCGCTCCCCTCGACGCCACGGAGGCGGAGGCGGAATGAGCGCGACCGCCGAGCCCCCGACCGCGAGCGACACGCCGGCGCTCAGGCTCGACGGGCTCAGCGTCTCGCGCGGCCGTCCGGTCGTCCGCGACGTGTCGCTCGAGATCCCGGCCAACGCGATCACCGCGTTGCTCGGCCCCAACGGCGCGGGCAAGTCGTCGCTCGTGCTCGCGGTCGGCGGCGTGCTCCGCCCGACCGCCGGGCGCGTGCTCGTCGGCGATCAGGACATCACCCGACGCCGCCCCGAGGCGATCCGGGCGGCCGGTGTGGCGATCGTGCCGGAGGGGCGGCGCCTGCTGGGAGACCTCTCGGTCGAGGACAACCTTCGCGTCGCCACGTACGCGCTCGGCCGGTCGCAGGCGCGCGAGGGGATCGACTATGCGCTCGAGCTGTTCCCGCCGCTCGAGCGCCGCTGGAAGGCCTCCGCCCGCACGCTGTCGGGCGGCGAGCAGCAAATGGTCGTCCTCGCGCAGGCGCTCGTCTCCCGCCCGAAGGTGATGCTCGTCGACGAGCTCTCCCTCGGCCTCGCACCGCTCATCGTGCAGCGCCTCGTCCCGATCCTTGCCTCGGTGGCGGAGAGCGGGGTCGGCGTCCTCCTGATCGAGCAGTTCGCGCACGTTGCGCTCGGGCTCGCGAACACTGCCTACGTGATCGAGGGCGGCCGGATCCGCTACCACGGAACCGCGGCCGAGCTCAAGAGCCGTCCCGAGCTCCTGCACAGCGCCTACCTCCGCAGCGAGTCGGAGATCCCGGGCGACGACTCCGGATGAAGGCCGCGGTCACCGAGGCCCCCGGGGCGATGCGTGTCATGGACGTGCCGGACGCGGGCGAGCCGGAGGACGGCGAGGTGCTCGTCCGCCCCGAGGCGGTCGGCCTCTGCGGCTCCGACTTCCACTACTTCCTCGGCCATCTCGGGGACGCGGTCGGGACCGATCTGTACCCGCGCGTGCAGGGGCACGAGTTCGCCGGGGTGATCGAGGCCGTCGGCTCGGGCTGCCCGCCCGGGCTGCGCCTGGGCGAGCGCGTGGCGGTCTGGCCGGTGACTGCGTGTGGGCACTGCTACCCGTGCCGGATCGGCCGGCGCAACGTGTGCGCGAACATCAGCCTCGTCGGCATCCACCGCGACGGCGCGCTGCAGGAGCGCGTGCGAGTGCCGGCCGACCAGGTGTTCGCCGTCGGCGACCTCGACCCGGCCGCCTCGGCCCTGATCGAGCCCGTCTCGATCGCGATCCGGGCGATCGTCCGCTCGCGGATCGAGGCGGGCGAGAAGGCGGTCGTCCTCGGCGCCGGCCCGATCGGCCAGGCGCTGTCGGCCGCTGCCCTCGACCGCGGCGCGTCCGTCTTGCTCGTCGACCGCGTCGCGAGCCGCGTCGAGCGCGGCAGCGCGGTCGGCGCCGACCTCCTCGCGCTCGAGGCCGACGACGACCTCGTAGCCGCGGGGCGCGAGTGGGCCGGCGACGAGGGCCCCGAGGTCGTCTTCGAGGCGACGGGCGTGCCGGAGCTCGTGCAGACGGCCGTGCGGCTCGTCTCCCAGGCGGGCCGTGTCGTCGTCGTCGGACTGTCCGCCGACGACGCCCCGCTCCGCGTGGGCGACCTCGCCTTCCGCGAGATCGACGTGCTCGGCGTGAGCTGCTGCAACGGAGCCGAGTTCGCCGAGGCCGCCTCGCTCGTCGCACGCCGTCGGGACGCGCTCGCGGGGCTCGTCACCCACGAGTTCTCGCTCGAGGCGGCGCCCGTGGCGATCGACTATGCGATCCGTCATCCTGCCGAGGTCATGAAGGCAATGATCCGCCTGGAGGGCGCATGAGTGCGCTCCGGGCGCTGGACGAGCAGCGGGCGGCGGCCGTCGAGGCGCTCTGCGAGCTGATCGTGCCCGGCTCGGGTCGCGTCGGGCCGGTCGTCTACGTCGATGCGCTGATCGCCGGGATGCCGCCCCCCGTGCGCGACGGTGCCCTCGCCTCGATCGACGCGCTCGCGCCCGCGGCGGCGGAGGGCGCCGAGGCGCTCGCCCAGCGGGCCCAGACGCCGGAGTTCGGCTTCGTCCGGGCCCTCGCGATCGAGGCGTACTACTCGGACTTCGTCGCGCCGGGGGCCGACGGGCCAGGTGCGTGGGCGGAGATCGACTTCAACTCGCCGCTCGCGACGCGCCTCGCCAAGGACTGGTCATGGCTCGGGATCGCATGAAGGCGGCCCACGACGTGGTGGTGGTCGGCTCGGGCGCGGGCGGCGGCGTGATCGCCGGTGAGCTCGCCCAGCGGGGCCGCGACGTCCTCCTCGTCGAGTGCGGGCCGCACCTCCGTGGGCACGACTTCACGCGCTTCGAGGCGAAGGCGGCCCACGACCTCTTCTGGCCCCTCCGCTTCGCGCCGCTTCCGGACGGCGAGCTCGTCACCTTCCTCGCCGGCCGCTGTGTCGGCGGCACGACGACGATCAACACGAAGGTCGCGTTCCGCGCGCACGAGCGCGACGTCGCGAAGTGGCACCCGGCGAGCGGGCTGACGAGCGACGGCAGCACGCCGTTCTCGGTCTCAGACCTCGAGCCCTACTACGAGCGCGTCGAGCGCGTGCTCGGCGTCCGCGAGCGCGCGGACTGGGAGAAGAGCGTGCGCACGGTCGAGCCGGCGTTTCGCGCGCTCGGGGCGGACCTCGAGCCCGTCGACGCGTACACCGACCCGAACTGCGCGAGCTGCGGATCGTGCATCCAGGGCTGCGCGTCGAATGCCGGCAAGTCGACGATGAACACGTACATCGCCGACGCGCTCGCGCGCGGGCTCCTCGAGCTCCGCGCCGACACGACCGCCGAACGCGTGCTCGTCGAGGACGGCGCGGCGACGGGAGTCGAGCTCGTCGACGCCGCGGGCGAGCGGCAGACGGTGCAAGCGCGCGCAGTGGTCGTGGCCGCGGGCGCGATCAACACACCGCAGATCCTCCTGCGCTCCGGGCTCGAGAGCCCGGTCATCGGGCGGCACCTCGGTCTCCACCCCGTGCGGCTCGTGTACGGGCTCTTCGACGAGCCGCAGGACGCCCACATGGTCTACCCGATCTCGGCGCACTGCCTGAAGCACCAGCACGACGAGGACGGCGGCTTCGTGATCGAGGCGTCGACGATCCAGGACCCGATCGCCTTCGCGACGACCATCGGGGACGAGGACGGCCCGTTCTGGGGCCCGCGCCTCGTCGAGGCGGTAAGGCAGTTCCGGCACTGGGTCGGCTTCCTCGCGATGGCGAACGACGACAACAACTCGTCCGTCTCGCTAAGTGAGGGCGGCGAGGAGCGGATCGCGGTCGACCTCCAGCCGGTCGAGCGCGAGCGCGTCGACGCCGGCCTGCGGTTCAGCCGGGAGGTGCTCGAGGCGGCGGGGGCGACGCAGGTCTGCTGGACGGGGCTCACGTCGACGCACGCACAGGGCGGCTGCCGGATGGGCGACGACCCGGAGCGGTCGGTGGTCGATCGAAACGGCGAGTCGCACGAGGTCAGGCGGCTCTTCGTCGGCGACGGCTCGCTCGTGCCCCGCACCCTCTCCGTGAACCCCTCCCTGACGATCATGGCGCTCGCGACGAGGCTCGCCGAGCATCTCGACGCCGACCCGAGCGGCTACCTCGACGCACGGGCGGCGCAGGTGGCATGAGGGCCGCGCTCCTACGCGAGTACCACCGCCCGCTCGAGCTCGTGGAGCGTCCCGAGCCCGAGCCGACGTCGGCGCGGAGCGTCGTCGTCAGGATCGGCGGCGCCGGGGTCTGCGCGACCGACCTCCACGCGATCGACGGCCTGATGGAGCCGGCCGGGCTCACGACGCCGGTCGTGCTCGGGCACGAGAACGCAGGCTGGGTCCACGGCGTCGGCGACGACGTCACCACGACGGCGGTGGGCGACGCGGTGCTCCTCTACCCGGCGTGGAGCTGCGGGCTCTGCGTCCCGTGCCGGCGCGGCCAGGACGTCTTCTGCGTGCGCCACCAGTTCACCGGGCTCACCCGTGACGGCGGCTTCGCGGACTTCGTCCTCGCCGACGAGCGCTCGGTCATCCGGCTGCCGGACGGCGTCGAGCCCTCGGCGGTGGCGCCGCATTCCGACGCGGGCATCACGGCCTACCACGCCGTCAAGAAGCTCGTCCCACGGCTCGAGCCGGGCAGCACGGCGGCGGTGATCGGCATCGGCGGCGTCGGCCACATCGGCCTCCAGCTCGTCAAGGTGCTCGGCGGCTCGAGGGTCGTCGCGATCGAGACCGACGAGCGTCGCCGCCGCCTCGCACGCGAGCTCGGCGCCGACGAGGTGCTCGGCGAGGAGGCGAACGTCGCCGATGCGGCGCGCGAGCTGACGGACGGCGCCGGCATCGACGTCGTCGTCGACTTCGTGGGGACGGACGAGACGCACGCCGCCGCGCTCGGGATGCTCGCCCGGCAGGGCGTCTACTCCGTCGTCGGCTACGGCGGCACGATCACGCACCCGTCGGTGGGCTTCGTCGCGGACGGAACTTCGCTCGTCGGCAACCTTGTCGGGAACTGGATCGACCTGTGGGAGCTCCTCCAGCTCCATGCACGCGGTGAGGTGACACTCCGCAGCGAGACGCATCCGCTCGAGGAGGTGAACGAGGTGCTCGACAAGCTGCGCGAGGGCGAGGTCACCGGTCGGGCGGTTCTCGTACCGTGACGAGCCTGCAGGAGCGGATCTTCGACGTGACAGGGACCCGCGTCGTCGTCACCGGGGCCGCGAGCGGGCTCGGCTTCGCCATGGCCGAGGTGCTTGCGGAGTGCGGCGCGCGGGTCACGCTCGCCGACGTCGACGAAGGGCGGCTCGAGGCGAGCGCCGACGGGCTCCGCGCACGCGGGCTCGATGCGCGGGCGGCCGTCGTGGACGTCGCCGACGAGGAGGCCGTGGAGTCCCTCTTGGACGGCGTCGTCGCCGAGCAGGGCGGCGTGGACGTCGTCTTCGCGAATGCGGGGCTCGCGGCCGTGCCCGGGTTTCGCTCCGAGAACGGGCAGACGCTCGACACGATCGAGCGCGCGGACTGGGACCACGTCCTCGGCGTGAACCTCACGGGCGTCATGCACACGATGCGGAGCGCCGCGCGCGTGATGAAGACGCAGCGCGCCGGCCGCATCGTCGTGACGGCCTCGAACGCGGGCCTGCGGATCGAGCCGATGGCCTGCTACGGCTACCACGCGAGCAAGGCCGCGGTGATCCACCTCGTCCGCGCCGCGGCGCTCGAGCTGGCGCCGCACGGGATCCTCGTCAACGCGGTCTGCCCCGGGCCCTTCTACGGGACGCTGATCGGCGGCGGCGTCACGGAGCACCCGAGCGAGGAGCTCCGGAAGCAGTGGGAGACGTTGATTCCGCTCGGTCGCATGGCCCACCCGGACGAGCTGAAGGGCGTCGTCCTCCTCCTCGCCTCCCCCGCCTCGAGCTTCATCACCGGCTCGGCGCTCGTGGTCGACGGCGGCTCCCTCGTCCAGGCGTGATGCCGCCGATCAGGATCGCCCGATGAGCACGCCGACCGGAAAGCCGATCGCGCAGGGCGACGTTCTCTGGTCGCCTCCGGCGGACGCCCGCGAGCGGTTCGTGATCGGGCGCTACCTCGCGTGGCTCGAGCGGGAGCGCGGCCTCTCGTTCGCCTCCTACGACGAGCTCTGGCGCTGGTCGGTCTCCGATCTCGAGGGGTTCTGGTCGTCCGTCTGGGAGTTCTTCGAGATCCGCTCCCACACGCCGTACGAGCGCGTGCTCGGCTCGCGGGCAATGCCCGGGGCGGAATGGTTCGCGGGCGCGCGCCTCAACTTCGCCGAGCACATGGTCGGCCGCGACGAGGACGTGGACAGGAGCGCGGTCGTCGCGTACTCGCAGACGCGGCCGACGGTCGAGCT
>Ga0075428_100005148_pt1 | contig 14539 bp, 9 predicted proteins | sample RhiMetdeltSRZDD2_FD_75291 | JGI IMG/M metagenome (GOLD analysis project Ga0075428, IMG submission 75291) | Populus rhizosphere microbial communities from Tennessee, USA - Rhizosphere MetaG P. deltoides SRZDD2 | ecosystem: Host-associated > Plants > Roots > Rhizosphere > Soil | place: USA...
GTGCGCGGTCTGCCCCGTTCCGAAGAGAACCACACCGGCAACGGCCTGGCCCTCGACCCGGCAGGGAACACCCTGCTCATCGCCTACGGCGGGAACACCAACAAGGGCGCACCCTCACACAACTTCGCCAACCTGCCGGAGTTCGCGCTGTCGGCCGCGATCCTGTCGGTCGACCTCGACGCCATCGGCAACACCACTTACGACCTACCCACGCTCGACGACGAGGACCGGCCAGGCACCCCCGACGCCAACGACCCGTTCGGCGGCAACAACGGCAAGAACCAGGCCCGGCTCGCCCCGGGCGGCCCGGTCCAGGTCTACTCCCCGGGCTTCCGCAACCCCTACGACCTGGTGCTCACGAGCTCCGGGAGCCTCTACACGATCGACAACGGCGGCAACGCTGGCTGGGGCGGCACACCGCAACCCGACTCGGCCTCTGGGACCTGCACCAACGACCTCCGGGAGGGCACCGACACCGACGGCGACACCCTGATCCGCGTCACCGGGCGCGGCTTCTATGGCGGCCACCCCAACCCCACCCGGGCCAACCGGGCCAACACCTTCAACGCCACGAACGCCCAGTCGCCGGTCGCTACCGGCGACCCGATCGAGTGCGACTACCGCACCGAGGCCGAGCGCGGCGCGATGGCCAGCTTCGCGTTCTCGACCAACGGGCTCGACGAGTACACGGATTCGGCCTTCGGCAACGCCATGCGCGGTGATCTCATCGCGGCCTCCCACAACGACGCGATCTACCGCATCCAGCTCAGCGACGATGGCTCGGCCGTCACCTCGAGCACGGTCCTCTTCTCGTCGGCGGCCCAACTCCCTCTGGACGTGACGGCGCTGGGCCCGGACGATCCGTTCCCCGGCACGATCTGGGTCGCCGACTTCCTCGGCAACAGCGTCGTGGCCTTCGAGCCCGAAGGCTTCAACTGCACCGGCGGCGACGACGTCGCCCTCGACGAGGACGGCGACGGCTTCACGAACGCCGACGAGATCGACAACGGGACCAACCCCTGCTCGCCTGCCGACCACCCGCCCGACGCCGACGGCGACCACCTATCCGACCTCAACGATCCCGACGACGACAACGATGGGCTGCAGGACACGTCAGACCCCTTCGCCGTCGACGCCGCCAATGGACGAAGCACGTCGTTGCCGATCGTGTTGACGTGGGACAACGACGCTCCCCCAGCCGGAGGACTGCTCGGCCTGGGCTTCACCGGGCTCATGACCAACGGATCCAGCAACTATGCGACGCTCTACGACCCCGGCAGGATGACCGCGGGCGGAGCGGCCGGGGTCGTCACGGTCGACGAGGTCACCGACGGCGAGGCGCTCGGCACCACGAACACCCAGGAGTACGGCTTCCAGTTCGGCATCGACGCCGACGACACCACCTCGCCGTTCGTCATTCACACCCGTCTGCCCGCCCCGTTCTCCGGTTCGAGCCCATCCGGGGACCAGTCCTACGGCGTCTTCATCGGGACCGGCGACCAGGACAACTACCTCAAGCTCGTGGTCGCCGCCAACGGCGGCGCCGGCGGGTTCCGGCTCGTGAACGAACAAGCCGGCACCCCGTCAACGGTGGCGGTGAGCGGCCCCCACTGGCCCGGACCCTCCGTCGTCGACCTGTTCCTGCGCGTCGATCCCATAGCAGGAACCGCTCAGGCCAGCTACGCGCTCGACGGCGCCGCGCCCAGCGCCATCGGTGGCCTCCAGTCGCTGCCCGGGTCCTGGTTCACGGGCTCGACCGGCCCCGCGATCGGGCTCGTCTCCACCTCCGCCGGCCCCGCGCCGCCTTTCCCTGCCACCTGGGACTTCCTCGCCGTGCAGCCGGCCGGCGTCGGCTCCCTGCCACCTTCCGCCACGATCGCTGTCGGAGCCCCGGCCCTGAACTCCAGCACGTTCACCAGTGGGTCGTTCAGGATCACCAATTCCTCGGCTGCCGGCCATCAGATCGCCAGCGTCCGCTTCGACCTGTCCACCAGCCTTCTCCCCGACCTCGTCTTCGACCCCGACGGCAGCGCCGGCGACACCGTCGCCAAGGGCTTCACCGTCGACAGCAATCCCGGCGTCGGAAGCATCGGACACAGCTACGGCGGCGCGCACGACGGCGGGTTCGACGTGCTCAGCACCACGTTCACCGACTTCGGACCGGGCGAGACCCTCACATTCTCCCTCGACGTCGACCCGACGAGCATCAGAGGCGCCAGCGCGCCAGGCCCGGGCGAGTCCGGCAGCGTGTCGGGTCTCGAGCTCACCGGCGCATCGGTCACCGTGACCTACGAGGACGGAACGTCCCAGACCGGCTCGCTGTTCCGGACGGCCGGGAGCCTCGGACAGTCGCAGATCCGCCTGGACGGCACGTCACGACCCACACCGTCGCTGGCCGTCGTCGGGATCGCTTCCACTCCTGCCACCGTAAGCCAACTGAACCACGTGATCCGGGTCTCGGGAACGCCTGGCGCCTCGGTGCGGCTCCTCGCCACGGAGGCCGCGCTCTTCACAGGAGGCCTGCCCGGCGGCGGCTTCGACATCGACCCCTACGAAGCCAACAGCGTCGTCGCCGTCACCGAGACGGCCGCCAGCATCGGACCGACCGGCTCCGTCGACATCCCGGTCACGCTGCGGTCGTCGGTCGCCGGCGGCGGCAACAACCGCTTCGTCGCCGTGATCGATGCCTCAGGGGCCACCGGGCCCACCTCCGAGCTGGTCGTCCTCCAACTCCAGCCCTGATCCCCCCGGGAGCCACAGAGACAGTCAGCTGGTTCGCCCGGCTCGAGACCCTGGAGCACGAGCGCTGTTCCTACAATGCTTCTCTGACGGACGCGAACTCCCGGGGAGACGACGTGGTTCGATCTCGGGCATCGGTGGGGGAGCCGTTCGAGCGGAACGAGCTCAGAACGTTGCGTACGGGGACAGACTCGATCTCACCATCGGCGAGCACCTCACCGACCTTCGCCGGCAGTGATCCATCGGCCTCGACCAACAGCACCCTGTCGTCGACGATCCGATGGTCGGTGCCGTAGGGTCGCACGGCAGGGCGTCAGGCGAGCTCGGCTTGGAGGATTTCGGCGCTGGGGCGGCGGGCGCCGAGGCGGGCGGGGATGGTGGTGAGCGCCGCCACCACGAGCACGGTCAGTGGCACCACGGCGAGCAGCTGCCAGAGCGGCGGGTCCGCCGTCTCGTCGGAGCTGAGGGCGGCGAAGAGCGCCAGGCCCCCGGCGATGCCCAGGACCGCGCCGGCGAGCGCGGGCAGCACCTGCGCAGCAGAGAGTGCCGCGCTGACCTGCTGAGGCGTCGCGCCGAGGGCGCGGGCCAGCGCCGAGGAGTGCTTCGCGTCGAGCGCTGTCGCCCAGGTGACGAAGATGGCGTTGACGGCCGCCAGAGCGGTCAGGGTGACGGTGATGACCAGCAGCACCTGGTTCGCCTTGTCGATGGTCGGATCGGTTCCACCCACGAGCTGGGCATCCTGGTGGAGGGTCGCGCGGGCGGCCAGCGCGGCGACAATCCCGGTGACCGTGATGAGGATGCTGACCGCGCTCAGCACGATGCGTCGCGGCCGACGGGCGGCGATCCGCAACCCGAGGAGCAGGGAGACGGGCAGGCGAGCCGAGATCGCGATCAGCCAGGGCATCCGCCGGGGCTGGTGCGCCACACCGGCCAGGGCGCGCACGGTGCTGGTACGGGCGGCCCGCACGGCGGGCACGAACGTGGCAACGACCGCGACCCCGACCGCCATCGCCGCCACCTGGACGGCCGTGGACAGGGTGAGCGATGGTGCCCCGGCGCTCCCCAGGAGGCCGGCACCGGGATCGGTCAGCAAGGGCGCGGCCAGCCAGCCCGCCGCCAGCCCGGCCGCCGCCGCGAGCAGCGCCACGACCAGGTACTCGGTGAGCAGCACGACCGCCACCAGGCGCGGGGTGCCGCCGACTGCCTTGAGGAGTCCGACGCGTCGGGTCTGGTCGGCCATCCGACCGCCGACGAGGACCGCGACGCTGGCCACGGCGAGAAGACCGAGCAGCCGGCTGCCGATGAGGAGAACCTGCTGCTGGTCCTTAACCACACTGTCGTGATCGTCACGTATGTCCTGCCACGATTCCAGGATCTCGGTGCCCGTCGACGACGAGAGATGCTCGTCGACGAACGCCGGCGCGTCGGCCGGATCGGCCAGCTTCAGGTTCACGACATAGGACAGGGTGTCGTCGGCCGGGGCGAGTCCCCGGGCGTCGGCATCGGTGAGCCAGACCAGACCGGGCTCGACCGGCGCCTCCGAGAAGTGTTCGTCGTCGACCTGTCCCCCAGACAGCGACTGGTCCTCAGGCGGGGCATCCTCCATGGCCTCGGCGAACCAGGGGCAGAACGGGGCGAAGCACACGTCTGGATAGGGCCTCGCGGCGGCGGTGACCGCCACACCGACCACTCGGAACGAGCGTTCGTTCGCAACGCGACAGTCTGCTGGACCGGTGAGCGTCGGGAACGTGCACAGACGGGTCCTCAGAGTGATCTCATCCCCTTCGCCGACACCGAGCGCGTCGGCGAAGCCCGCCTCGACCACTACGCCACCGTCACCTACCCAGCTGCCTTGGGTCAGCTCGGGCCGGTCGACGGAGGCCTCTGCGGGGTCGCGCCCCACCGCCCACACCCCCGCCGCACCGCCGACTTCCTCTCCCCGGGGTGTACGCCTCGACCCTGTGACGCCATCGGCCTCGAGCTCGGCTCCGATCACCGGGTACGGTCCACCGTGGTCGATGACGCCGGGAGCGGCGGTCAGGGCCTCCAGGCCAGCGAGATCGGCGGACTGGCCAGAGGCGGGATCCGGGGCGTAGCTGGCGACGACGTCGGGGCCGGCGGTGGCCTCCCGCGTGTGCTGGTAGGGGTTGTTGGTCACCCCTCGCAGTACGAGCCCCATGGTCAACACGGTGGTGGCCGCCATGATCGCCAGCAGCAGGAGCGCGGCCTCGACGGGGCGTCGCCGTAGGTTCCGGGCGGCGAGGCGGCCGACGAGCAGGACCCGGCCCACGGTTCAGCTCTCCAGCCCGGCGAGAGCGGCGAGCTGGCCGGTGGTGCCTCCGGTCAGTCGGGTCTCGTCGACGAAGGCGCCATCGCGCATGGAGATCAGCCGGTCGGCCGTGGCCGCGATGCGGGAGTCATGGGTCACGATGACCAGCGTCTGTCCCGCCTCATGCAGACTGTCGAACAGCCTCAAGACCTCCACAGTGGCGGCACTGTCCAGGTTGCCGGTGGGTTCGTCGGCGAACACGATCAGCGGTTCGTTGCTCAGCGCGCGGGCGATGGCGACACGTTGACGCTGGCCCCCCGACAACGCCGAAGGCAGGAACCCCGCCCGATCGGCGAGCCCGACCCGCTCCAGAAGCTCCGCGGCCCGCCCGCGGGCCACCCGGGGTGAGCGTCCCGCCAGCAGCGCAGCCAGCTCGACGTTCTCCACTGCGGTCAGCTCCTCCATCAGGTGAAACGCTTGGAACACGAACCCGACGTCACTGCGCCGCATCCGGGCCAGGGCCTTCTCCCCGATGCGGTCGATGCGCCGCCCGGCGAGCCACACCTCGCCGCCCGAGGCTCGGTCCAGACCACCCAGCAGGTGCAGCAGCGTGGACTTCCCGCAGCCGCTGGGCCCCATCACCGCCACCGTCTCACCCGGAGCGACATCGAGGTCGACCCCGTCGACAGCGCGCACCAGTCCGTCGCCCTGGCCGTAGTGCTTACGCAACCCCCGGGCACGTAGCACGGGGGTGTTGTCGGTGTCGCTCACGAGCCCCTCCTTCGGCCGGTCCAGCTCTGCTCGCATGCCTCCAGCCAGCGCAGGTCCGCCTGCAGCCGCAGCACGATCCCCTCCAACAACAGCTCGGCGTCCGAACCCTTCGGCTCCGCAAGGGCGGCCCGCTGGGCGTCACGCAGCCGGCGCAACAACTCACGGCGCTGCGCGTCCACGATGCTGAGCGGGTCATCAAGCCCAGCGGCCGCCGCCGCCACGAGCTTGAGATGGAACTCCGCCAGGTCGGGCTTGGGCCAGCTCACCTCCGCCAGCCACTCGGCCACCCGCTGCTGACCGTTCGGGGTCAGCGCGTACACCTTCCGGTCGCCGCGATCCACCAGCCCCTCGGCTCGGTCGGATACCACCAAGCCCGCCTTCTCCAGCCGGGTCAGCGTGACATAGACATGTCCCGGGTTCAGCCCCTCCCCGAGCGGACCCAGCGCCTCGCGCAGCCGCGCCCGCAGCTCGTAGCCGTGAGAGGGCTCCTTGGCCAACATCGCCAGCACCACTTCCTGCCGCATCGACCCTCCAAGATAACGGTTAGCCTTAGGGTAACGGTTATCCCTGGCGAAGGCAAGTGACATTCCATTGGCCGGGCCGGCCACGGACGGTGATTCGACCCATGAAGTGATGCTTCGGATGGGGCCGGCTCAGCAGACGTCGGTGCCCGGCGGGGGTGGGTTCTCCATCTGCTCGACGCTGACGTCGCAGACGTTGGTCGGCGCCTGGATGCTGTTGGGCACGCCGATGTCGCTGAAGCGCACCGAGGCGGTGACGGTCTGAGTCAACGTGCGCGCCTCCATCGGCTCTCCCGCCACCTCGCTCACCATCACGTCGAACGTGTTGGTCATCTCGAGATCGATACGACGCACCACGCCGTCGCCGTCGACCCAGACGTCGAGGCCGGTCAGGGTGCCCTCGCTCATCGTGGCCTCGCCGAGGCTGAGGCCAGACGCGTCGACGTTGCCGGGTGTCGTCGCCTGCAGGTGTGTGACCTCGAATCCGTCGATGTCGTCGTCGCCGACGATTTCGAAGCCGGCCCCGGGTTCGAGCCCGGCGAGCAGCGAGCGGGGGTCGCCGGTCCAGTCCGACCGGGACGGCCCGATGCCGGTCTGGTGGAACCAGGGCGTCGATGCGTCGTCGCCTACATGCCAGTACAGCTCGCCGTCGACGATGCGCCGCTCCCCCGCGTAGCCCTCGCCGTCGGATCCGAGCAGGATCTTGACGCCTACGTCCTCTCCGGCGAAGCGGTACTCGTAGGTGTCCTCGGTGCTGCCGTCCTCGCCCTCTAGCGCCACGGTGAGCGAGGCCCGGCCGCTGTCCAGCGCCTCCTCGGAGGCGGCGGCGGCGCGGCGCACCACGTCGGCCGCCGACGGCTCGGTGCCACCGAACGGCGAGGCCACGAGGAGCCCGGCGACGATGGCGCCCAGAGTTGCCACCGCCGCGACCCGGAGGAGCGCCCTGCGCGGGGTCCGCCGAGTGCGCCGCCGACCGGTCGTCCCGTCGAGGATCGTCTCAAGGATGAGCTGGTTGGCCGGGGCATGCGGATCGACCAATGAGTCGGGCGCCTCGGGACGGGCCTCCCTCAGCTCCATCAGCAGCGGGTCGCCGGTGAGCGGATCGTCGGCGAACGGCGCCTCAACCGACTTGTTCATGGTGATCCTCCTCGGGGCTGGTGGCTTCACCGACGTACTGTCCCGTGGACGAGGGGCGTTGCGGCGGGTGAGCAGGCGGGTCGGCCGCGAGCTCGGCGAGCCGGTCGGCCAGGCGTCGGCGGGCGCGGTGCAAGCGGGCGCGGATCGTGCCGTCCGGGCAGCCGAGGACCGTGGCGACCTGGCGGGGCGTGAGCCCGTCCCAGGCCACGAGGCGCAGGATCTCCTGGTCGTCCTCCGAGAGTCCGCCGAGCGCCCGCCGCAGGATGACGCCGCGCTCATCGGGCTCAGGCGGCGGTGGGGAGCTCTCGGGCTGGGGCAGCGAACCCAGCGCCGACGCGTACCGCCGGGCCGATCGGGCCTGGTTTCGCCGCACGTTGCCCGCCACCGCCAGCAGCCAGGGCAGAGCGTGGTCGATGGGCACTTCGTCACGGCGCCGCCAGGCGACCGCGAAGACCTCAGCAACCAGGTCGTCGGCATCCGTGCCCTGGATCGCCCGGTGGAAGGCGTAGCGCCGAATCGCGGAATGATGGGCCTCGAACAGTGCGTGGAAACGCGCGACGGCGTCCATACCCTCTACCTGTCCGCGGGCCGCCGACCGTTGCACCGGCCCCAGCACAGCCGACGGCTGGGGGCGCCTGCGTCGTCGAGCAGCTCAACACGTTGCCCGGTGATCCATCTCGCGGTCGACAGCAGGCCCGGTAGCGTGCCGGCATGACCGTGCTGACCCCGGCGGCCCGTGACGTCCTCACCGCCGGTCGGCTCGCTCATCTCGTGACGATCAACGCCGACGGCAGCCCACAGGTCAGCATCGTCTGGGTCGGAGTGGACGGCGACGAGATCGTGAGCGGCCACCTCGGCGTGCGCCAGAAGCTACGCAACGTCGAGCGCGACCCCAGGGTGGTGCTCTCGCTCGAGACCGGGCGCCGCAACGCCACGGGTCTCGATGAGTACCTCGTCGTGCGCGGCATCGCCCGCGTGACCCAGGGCGGTGCGCCCGAGTTGTTGCAGCGGCTCGCGCACGTCTACCTGAGCTCCGACACGAAGTTCCCGCCCATGGACGACCCGCCCCCCGGCTACGTGCTGCGCGTCACACCCGACAGCATCGGCGGCGTCGGGCCCTGGTCGAGCTGACGCTCGCCGACACCAGCCCCCGACGGGCGCGGTGCGACGCGTGCCTGTTCCAGCGCGTGGACTTCGACCCGCGGGCGACGCGGAACGGGTCACCGACGGCGACAGTGTTCGGTAGCCACGACGGGACGCACCGAGGCCATTGCCTCCAGGCTGAGGAGAGGCAAGCCCTCGCCATCTCCGGATCGCGAGGCCGACCCCAGCCTCGGTCGATAGACGTACGGCTCATCATCACATCGGCGCGGTCACGGTTGGCGCGCCGAGACGTACGTTTGGTCGATGCGGGCACGATTGTTGGGTCCGCGGTTGCGATGGTGGGCACACCCGGTTGCCGGGCTCGTGGCTGTCGCTACCTTTGCCGTCCCGTGCGCCGTCTCCGCGTCAACCGCTGCGGCGATGCAGGGTGCCGCGAGCCCGGCAGCCCGGCCGGTGCAGGAAGTCCGGCCCATCGACACGACCGAGTTGGGGCTGTCGGGACCCACCGGTGTCGCCTACCTCCCCGACGACAACGCGTTGGTGGTCGCGGCCCGGCGCGGAGGTCGGACACAGCTGATCCGCGTCACGCCGGTGGGGGACTTGCTCGGATCCCTCCTGCTGCCCGACGCCGAGACGACCACCTTGACCGCCAATCCCGCAACCGGCAGCCTCGACGTGATCGCGGGGCAGGACCTGCTCACCGTGCCCGCGGATCAGCTGTCCGTGCTCGCGCCCCAGCCCGGCCGGGTGTCACTCGGTGTCGCGGGGCTGAGCGGCCCAGCCGGAGCGGGGTTCGACGCATCGGGGGGCTTGCTGATACTCGACTCGACGGCGAGAACGATCGTTCGCGTCCGGGATGGCGATCCCGCTCGAGGTGTCACTCGAATCTCGCTGGGACGGCTCGGAGGTGCGGCACTGCTTCGGGGCTTGGCGTTCAATCCCGCCGACGGTCTCATCTACGTCGGTAGCCCTAGGGAGCAGTTGTTGTACGGGTTGGACGGCTCGGGGGCGGTGCGAGCCCGCTATGACCTCTCGCCGTTGCGTCTCGCCGACCCGCAGGGTTTCACGTTCGCGCCCAGCGCCGACAGCACCGACGATCGCGGGACCCAGCATCTCTACATCGCTGACGGCGGCGGTCAGCTCTCGCTGGGCGGTGTGATGGAAGCCTCACTTTCTACGATCGCGTCTGCCGGCACCGCTTCGGTAGTAGGTGCGACGTTGGTGCAGCGGATCGCCACCTCGGCTTGGAGTCCAGCGAGCCCCGACCCGTCGGGCATCGTCTACCTCCCCACGGCCGATCGCCTCGAAGTGGTGGATTCCGAGGTCGACGAGACCACCGGTGCCGGCTACCACAATGTGAACCTCTGGCAGGTAACCAGAGCCGGCGCCGTCACCGACACCGGCACCACGTGGTTGCCGGCGCCCGCTTTCTCCAAGGAGCCCACCGGTCTGGGATTCGACCCGGCCTCCAGGACGTTGTTCATCTCAGACGACAGCGCCCGCAAGATCTGGATCGACAAACCCGGACCCGATCTGCGCTTCGGAACCGCGGACGACCTCGTCACGTCGATCGACACCACTCAGTACGGCAGCTTCGACACCGAAGACCCCGAGTACGACCCCATCACCGGTCACCTGTTCTTCATCGACGGCGTGAACGTCGAGGTCTATGACATCAACCCCGTCGACGGCGTCTTCGGCAACGGCAACGACATCATGACCCACTTCGACGTGGGCCAGTACGGCCCCACCGACATCGAAGGCCTCAGCTCCGACCCTGCTCACAACACGCTGCTCGTCGGCGGCCGTCTCACCAAGCAGATCTACGAAGTCACGAAGACCGGTGCGCTCGTCCAGACCATCGATGCCTCGGGCATCCCGGGCATGCGCTACATCTCGGGGCTCGCGCAAGCACCCGCCAGCGACGATCCTGTCCGCAAGGACTACTGGATCGTCGACCGCAACACCGACAACGGCGCCAATCCCGCCGAGAACGACGGCCAGATCTTCGAGCTGAGAACCGCAGCAAGTGGCAACACCGCCCCTGTCGTCAACGCGGGCCCCGATCAGACGATCACCCAACCCACCGGCTCGGTGAACGTGAGCGGCACGGTCAGCGACGACGGGCTGCCTGACCCGCCCGGCACGACGACGCACACGTGGCACCAAGTCAACGGACCGGCCGCCGTCAGCTTCGGGGATGCGAGCGCCCTGACCACGACCGCATCGGGATTCACCACCACAGGCGACTACACGCTGCGACTCATCGCCGACGACGGTGCCCTCAGTTCCAGCGACGGGCTCACCATCCACGTCGCCGCGGCCGACACGCCGCCAGCCGCCCCGACGAGCCTCGGAACCAACGTCACAACGATCAGCGTCGACCTCGACTGGGCGGACAACAGCGAGGCGGACCTCGCCGGCTACAACCTGTACCGCAGCGCACAACCGTCCGGGCCGTTCACGAAGCTCAACAGCGTTTTGCTCACCGGATCGCAGTACCGAGACCTGTCGGCCCCGGCAGGCACCTCCTACTACCAGGTGACCGCCGTCGATCTCGCCGGGCACGAGTCCGCGCCGGCCCTGGCATCCGCCCTGCGCACGATCCTGTTCCGATCAGCGGCGTCCCAGGTAACGAGGGGCGCTTCGACCCTTGCGATCCCCACGCCAGCCGGCATCACCACAGGCAACCTCCTGGTCGCAGCGGTGGACGTCCGCGGCACGCCCACGATCACGCCACCACCAGGATGGACCGTCGTGCGCGTCGACACGAACGCCTCCGCGATGCGTCAAGCGATCTACATCAGGATCGCGACCGCTACCGAGCCCTCGTCGTTTACGTGGAGCTTCTCCGCCAGCATGAGCGCGGCGGGCGTCATCGCCGCCTACCAGGGCGCCGACCCAACCACGCCGGTTGACGCCTCCAGCGGACAACCCAACCCGGCCTCAACCTCGATCACCGCACCCGCCCTCTCCACAACCGTCTCCGGCGCGCTGCTCATCGGCTTCTTCGGCACGGTCGGCAATCCCGCAACGACGCCACCACCCGGAATGATCGAACAAGCAGACGTCCTCCAGAACGCAGGGAAGAACAAGATCAGTCTCGAGGCCGCTGACACACTGCTCGCCGCCACCGGCAGCTCGGGAGCACAGACCGCAACCGCCAGCCAGGCCAGCGCCAACATCGGTCAACTGATTGCCATCCGACCGCTGACCTAGCACAGCTGTCCGTGACGACGGCGATGACGGGCAGCGGGAGACAAGAGACGACCGCGTGCTTCCCGGTCGGTTCCCCGGCGGCGCGGCCACATGTTGGCTGCCCCGCCGAAAAATCGAGAATGCCGCGGTTGGAAACCTCGCCCGTCGCCCGGTTGACCCGATCCACATCGCCCGTCTTGGATGACGGGTTCTTGGATTCTTGGCCGAGGCGGCTCCGGCCTCGCGCGCGTTCGTCGCCGATACGCCGGAGATGCGGTATCGCTAAGGGCTTGCCAATCGCCGTGTCTTAGGGTGCTGAACCGGCGGCTGACGGAGCCGGCAGAACGGCGGTCATAGCGATCGGAGGGCCGTGATGGTCACGGACTCATCACGGGCGGCAACCGCACCGAACTCCGCCGCCGCGGCAACGGTCGACGCAGTGAAGGTGTATGGCAAGTGGCTCGACCGAGGTTCGTGCCCTTGGCCAGCAACGCCAACATCGCCTCCCGCATGGGTGCCTTCGATCCTCAGCTAGTTAACAGGAACCTACAACCGTTAGCTAGGCTGGTCAATGACACAGCACCAAACCCGGGCATCCTGCACGAGGGTCGGACGTGTGGATCCGTGCGGTCCAACCCCCAGAAGGTCCGTGCGACGACCGAAGTAGGGGTGCCACTGAAGCGGGAACAGCTCGTCTAACCTGCTGCGACGCAGCATCTGCACCCACCCAAGCCGCGCCTACGAGGTCGCCTCCACCAGATCGCCTTCCTCGTCTCGATCCCGGCTGGGGTCACTCTCGTCGCACGCGCCCGCGGCGCGGAGGCACGGGTGAGCGCCGGCGTCTTCGCCGCCACCCTCACGGCGCTGTTCGGCGTGAGCGCGATCTACCACCTCGGCCAATGGTCCGTCGGAGCGCACCGCCTCCTCAAGCATCTCGACCACTCCATGATCTTCGTCTTCATCGCCGGCACCTACACACCCGTTACCCTGCTCGCGCTACGACCGCCCTGGGGCATCACGCTTCTCCTGCTCGCCTGGACCGGCGCAGCTATCGGCGTGCTCATCACCGCCTTGCGCCTCGACCGGTGGCACCGCCTCGGATTCGCCCTGTACCTCACGCTGGGCTGGCTCGGCGCCATAGCGGCCCCGCAACTCGCCCACCAGCTCTCCCGAGTGGAGCTCGCTCTGCTGGTGACCGGGGGCGTGCTCTACACCGTCGGCGCCGTCGTGCTCGCCCGCAAGCGACCCGACCCCCACCCCTTGATCTTTGGCTACCACGAGGTCTGGCACGCCTTCGTCGTCGGCGCCAGCGCGTGCCACTTCGCCCTCATCCTCCTCCTCGTGCAGCCTTGACCCCGAGAGCCCCCATCAGTGGGACGAGCGGCGGAGCCCGGCCCTGGCGAGTCACCCTTGGGCGAGGATGTCGGCGGCGAGCTCCCGTGTCCTGAGGTCCGGGTCGCTGGCGGCGGGTCCGGTGACGATGGCCGCCGCCTCGGGTGGCCAGGCTGATCGAGGCCACTCCTCGAGCACGTTCAGCGACATGTTCCGTTTCGCACGACGGGACTCTCCAGCCCGACGAACACCAGGTCTGCCCCGACGCCGGGGTGGTGCCGCGGGGCTTGGAGCGTCCAATCGATGCCCACGTGCGCGACCCCGAGTGCGTCAGCTGGCCCGGTGGCGATCTCATCCAAGGGAAGGAGCGTGCGGGCGAGCTCGGCGAGCTGCTCGGCTCGTGCGGCGTCAGCTTGCTCCCACGCATGGAACCAGGACCATCCATGGACTGGATCTCGTCGGACTTGTCGACGTGGATCTCGAAGGTGTCGATCCCGCGCCGACGGGCCGCCCGTTCGGCGCGCCAGAACTCCGCAGGATCATCGGAGAGGAGCGCGACAGCGATGCGATCATCCCACCCGTCCCGACCCAGGATCTCGTCACAGCGCGACTCCATGGCCTCGCGACGGGATGCCGTCCAACCCCGTGTCGCTCTCGCGTCCCAATCAACGTCGCTGGCCAGGAAAGACTGGATCGCGTCTACCGCATGGAAGTCGCCCAGGGTTTCAGCGCCGGTCTGCATCAGCACGAGGAACGCTTCGCAGGCATCGGCGCCGGCCGCGTAGTCGTCGAGATCTTCGGCCGGCCCGCCTGCCACCAGCGCCTCCGGGATCTCGCCCGCCGCCGTCGACAGTTCACGGTCGACATCGCCGCGCTGCAGCGCCTCCGACCCTGGCTTCTCTCGACGCCCGGCGCAATCGAGATCAATGGGCGCCCGATCGACCGGGGCAGTGGCTGTGCAATTCCAGGGCGGCTGGGCCTTATGCTGTGAGTTGGTCGTCCCTTCGGGTTGATGGCCGTCTCGCGGATGCCGTCGATGCGAGCTGGTGTCGCGCCCTGGGACCGCGAGGCATCGAACCGACCAGGAGATGAAGACTGGACCAAACCACCTTCGCGACGCTCGTCGCGTCCAACCTCACCGAGGAGAGAGCCGAGGAGGTGCGTCTGCTCGAGGCCGACCTCCCGCGCTGGGAGGCGACGCTGCGGAGCCTCCTCGCGGACACCGAGGGATCGATCGCGGCCCTCCAGCGCTCGAGCCGAGACGAGCGGACCCAGGCCCTCGCCGATCTGTCCGCGGAACGCGACCGGCTGAAGGCCGCGTTGGGCCGCTTCGCGCCGCAGGAGCCCGACCCACGCCGACGATCCCGCCAGTCCGGGCGATCCACCCGCGATCCGGCGCCGTCCGGCAACGACGACTCACGGCAGGCTCTGCGCCTGCAGGCTTCGTGGACTGCTGGGCAGGTCGTGG
>Ga0075428_100005151_pt1 | contig 14535 bp, 12 predicted proteins | sample RhiMetdeltSRZDD2_FD_75291 | JGI IMG/M metagenome (GOLD analysis project Ga0075428, IMG submission 75291) | Populus rhizosphere microbial communities from Tennessee, USA - Rhizosphere MetaG P. deltoides SRZDD2 | ecosystem: Host-associated > Plants > Roots > Rhizosphere > Soil | place: USA...
GCGTGGTCCACGCGCTCGGCTGCGTGGCCCAGATCGCGTTCCTTGCGCGGATTCCATCGCTCGAGCAATGGGCCGGCTCGCGGCGGCGTCTCATCCTGCTCGCGACCCTCGCGAGCGGCGCCGCCTTTCTCAGCCTGGCGGCGACGACGTTCTGGCCGATCGTCGTCGCGGGAATCGTCGCGGGGATGGCGTTCAGCCTGCCGCGCATACCGCTCTTCAACGCGGCGATCAACCAGCACGTGGACTCGTCCGAGCGGGCCACGGTGCTGTCCTTCTGCTCGATGGTCCGCACCCTCGCGATCGTCGTGATGAACCCCCTCACCGGCCTCGTGGCCCAGCGCTCGCTCGACGCCGCCCTGCTGATGATGGGCGCCTCGCTGATCGTCCTCGCTCTCGCGTCGCGCGTCGGGGACGAGCACCTCGCCGAGTTGCAGCACACGCGCGATGGCTGACGCAGGTGCGACACGACTGGTCGCCTTGCTCATGGCGCCGCTCTCCCTGACGGTCGCGGCCGTCGAGCCGACGCGCATCGACGTCGACGGGGGCGTGATTGAGCTGCGCGTCGCGTCCCCAGATGCCATGCCGCCAATCGAGATGCTGCAGCGCTGGACGGAGCACGCCGGCCACGCAGTGGCGATTGCGTTCGGACGCTTTCCGGTCGCGCGCGTACGGGTGGAGGTGGTGCCCGGCCGCCCGCGCGGTGGAGGGCGGACCTGGTGCCAGGGCGACGGCCCGCACGTCAGGGTCGGCGTCGGGCGCGCCACCGACGACGCGTCGCTCGCCGACGACTGGGTGCTCACGCACGAGCTCGTGCACCTTGGCTTTCCAGACATGCCCGCCGATCACGCTTGGATGGAGGAGGGCCTCGCCACGTATCTCGAACCAGTGGTCCGAGCCCGAACCGGCCAGATCACCGTGGAGAAGGTATGGTGGGACCTCGTCGAGGGATGTCCCCGAGGTGTCCCGTCGCGGGCCGTCGGTCTGAACTCGACGGACGAGTGGGGCCCGACGTACTGGGGCGGCGCGACCTTCTGGCTGCTGGCGGACGTCGAGATCCGCGCGCGCACGCGCGGGCGGCACAGCCTCGACCAGGCCCTGCGCGGCATCCTGGCCGCCTTCCCCGAAGGCACCTGCGATTCCGGAGACGTGGCGGGCGTGGTCGCAGCGGGTGACCGCGCCACCGGCGTGGCCGTGTTGCGAGAGCTGCACGAACGGCTGGGAGAGCGCGCATTTCGACCAGACCTCGCCGGGCTCTGGAAGCGCCTGGGCGTGGTCCCCTCAGCTCGGGGGGTGGCCTTCGACGACGCCGCTCCGCTCGCCGCCGTGCGGCGAGACATTACGGCCCCGCCTTTGCCACCGACAGCCGTTCCCTAGCCCCCTCCCGCGGGTTTATGATTTCGCTGGCCGCGATCATCGCGTGCTTTATTGCGCGACCCCGAGCGGCCCGGGGGCGCCGGAGTTCGAAGCATGTGGCTCGTCCTCTTTCGTCTCGCCGTGATTCTGGTCCTGACCCACTCGGGTTACGTCTACAGCCCGTTTCCGTCGAAGCCCCTGATCGGTGCCGCGCTCGGCTTCGTGGCGGCGATCGCCGTGATCAGCCTCGAGACCAAGACCCGCGCCGTGCCGGGCCACCAGCTGGTCGGGGCCCTCGCCGGGAGCGTGACCGGCCTCCTGGGCGCCCACCTGACCTGGGGCGCGCTGCGCGGGGTGGAGATCGCCGGCGAGCACTTCTTCCACGTGCTCGTCGTCGTGCTCCTCATCTATATGGGGCTCGTGATCGGCGCCCAGCACGGCGAGTGGTTCGAGCCGGCGCGCATCATCGCGGCGTTCCGCGACTCCTCGCGCCTCCACCAGTACAAGATCCTCGACACCTCGGTGATCATCGACGGCCGCATCGCAGACATCTGCGAAACGGGGTTCCTGGAGGGGACGCTGGTCGCTCCCCAGTTCGTGCTGCGGGAGCTACAGCAGGTCGCCGACTCGACGGATTCGCTCAAGCGCAACCGTGGCCGCCGCGGCCTCGACATCCTGCAGAAGATCCAGAAGATGGGGAACGTCAACGTCCAGATCGTGGAGACCGATTTCCCCGACATCAAGGAGGTGGATCTCAAGCTCATCGAGCTGGCGCGCAAGCTCGGCGGCAAGATCGTGACCAACGACTTCAACCTCAACAAGGTCGCGCAGCTCCGCGGCGTCCCGGTCCTCAACATCAACGAGCTCGCGAACTCCCTGAAACCCGTCGTCCTTCCGGGCGAGGTGATGCGGGTGTTCGTCCTGAAGGAGGGCAAGGAGCCGGGCCAGGGTGTGGGCTACCTCGACGACGGCACGATGGTCGTCGTCGACCAGGGCAAGAAGGCGCTCGGCAAGACGATCGAGGTCGCGGTCACTAGCGTGCTCCAGACCACCGCCGGCAAGATGATCTTCTGCCGCTGGCCGGACGCCGGGCCGGGCGAGGACACGGGGCGCTTCCGCGCGCTGGGACGACCGCGCACGGACCGCTTTCCGGCCGTGAGCCCCACGCCGCTGCCTGGGGCCTCGCCCGAGGCGCCGCGGCCGGCAGCGCCCGAGGCACCGCCGGCCGAGCCGGCCCCCAAGGGCGACTGACCCGCGGCGTTGCGCCCGCTCGTCGCGCTGCCGTTGATCCTCGCCGCGACCCTCGTGCTGGGCGGGCCGGCGCTGCTCGGCGGGCTGTTCGATCGAAGCGGGCGCAGCGCCCACGCGATCGCGCGCCTGTGGGGCCGCATCGTGCTCTGGGCCTGCGGCGTCCGCGTTCTCGTCGAGGAGCGCTCGGGCATGCCGACGCCCGCCGTCTACGCCGCGAACCATGCGAGCGCGCTCGACATCCCGTTGCTGTTCGGCTATCTGCCGGTGTCGTTCCGGATCATCCACAAGAAGTCGCTGTCCCTGGTTCCCTTCATCGGCTGGTTCCTCTTCCTCGGCGGGCATGTCGCGATCGATCGCGGCAACGCCTTCAGGGCCCGGCGTAGCCTGGAGCGCGCCGCGTCACGCATCCGCCAGGGGACGAGCGTCGCAGTGTTCCCCGAGGGCACGCGCAGCGGCGACGGCAGCGTGGGTCACTTCAAGCGCGGCAGCTTCAGCCTGGCCATGAACGCCGGCGTGCCCATCGTGCCGGTCTCGCTCGTGGGCGTGAAGGCGGTGGCGCCAATGGGCGTGCTCAGCGTCCGGGCGGGTGTCGTGCGCCTGGTCGCGCACCCGCCCGTGGCCACCTCTGGCCGCAGTGCCGAGGAAGCCGACGTGCTCGCCGAAGAGGTGCGCCAGATGGTCGCGGGGGCATGCGCACGAGCGTGATCGCCGGGGCGATGGCCCTGGTCGCTCCGGCCCTCGCCGCCAGGGAGCCTTCGTCCGGCGCGCTCAAAAGGGTCGTCGAACGCGCGCTGGACCGCCCGGCGTTTGCCGCCGCGTACTGGGCGGTGGAGGTGCGCAGCCTGACGAGCGGCCGGGTGCTCTACGAGCGCAACGCGCGCAAGAACATGACGCCCGCCTCGACGCTGAAGCTGGTCACGACGGCCGCAGCCCTCGACGCATTCGGGTCAGACGCCGTGGTGCGCACCACGCTGGAGAGCGCCGGCCGCCTCGACGCGATGGGGCGTCTGCTCGGCGACGTGTACCTCGTGGGACGCGGAGACCCCGTGCTGGCCCGGCCCGGAGCCGACGGCCGCACCGGGTTCGACGTCCTGGCGGATGCGCTGCGCGACGCCGGGGTCAAGCGGATCGAGGGCCGCTTGGTGGGCCACGAAGGGCTCTTCAAGGACCGGCGAGGCGAGGACTGGGAGTGGGCGGACCTCGTCTGGTGCTACGGCGCCGAGGTCTCCGCCCTCTCTTGGCGGGACAACTGCGCCGCACTGAAGGTCGGCGCCGGCGAGCAGGTCGGTGAGCCGGTCGTCGTCGAGCGCGTGCCCGAATCGCGCTACTACGCCGTCGTGTCGACCGCGATCACCAGCCCGGCGGGCTCCGAGAGCGACCTGCGGCTGGAGCGCGACGTGGGCTCGAACCTCGTACGCCTCTCGGGTTCGCATCCGATCGGCGCGGAGCCCCAGGAGCTCGACGTCGCCCTCGAGGACCCCGCGCGTTATGCCGCGACCGCCTTCGTCGAGGCGCTCGAGACGCGGGGCATCCGCGTTGCGCTGGGCGCGGCGTCGGCGTCGGACCCGCTGCCCAACGAGGCGCGCGTGCTGGTCAGCCACGATTCGCCGCCGCTCGCCGAGATCGTCAAGCAGATCAACAAGTCGAGCCAGAACCTGTACACCGAGATGCTGCTGCGCCTCCTCGGGACGCGCGTGAAGGGGGAGGGCAGCGTCGCCGCCGGTCGCGAAGCCGTTGGCGATTTCCTGAAACGGCTTCACATCGGCGAGGGAGCGTCGCTCCGGGACGGCTCCGGCCTGTCCCGCACCGACCTCGTCACGCCTCACGACCTCGTCGATCTCCTCGTGGCCATGGACCGGCACGCGCTGGTGGCCGCCTTCCGCGACAGCCTCCCGGTCGCCGGAGTGGACGGCACGCTCGAGAGGCGCCTGAAGGGCACGGCCGCCGAGGGGCGCGCCTTCGCGAAGACCGGCACGCTGCGCCAGTCGAACGCGCTGGCCGGTTACGTGCACGCCAAGAGTGGCGCCCGCTTCGTGTTCTCCATCGTCGTGAACCATCACACGGCGCCCAGCCGCGACGCGGTCGACGCCATCGACGCGGTCGTCGAGGCGCTCGCCAGCTACTGAGCCAGAATAGGCGGCACCATATGAGTGGGTTCTGGCTCGTCGCAGGATTGCTCCTCGCCGGCGCCCTCCGCGTCCCGAATCGCCAGGACGTCTTCGCAGACCGCGTGCTCGTGGGTGGCAGGATCATCACGGTGGACGCTGCCGACTCGGTCGCCGCGGCCGTCGCGATCAAGGACGGTCGGATCCTGGCCGTGGGCACGAACGCGCAGGTCCTGGCGCTCACAGGGCCAAGCACCGAACGGATCGACCTGCATGGCTTGACGGCCACCCCCGGCCTGCTCGACGCGCACTGCCATTTCGCCGACGGCGCGGTCGACCGGCTCTACGTCCTCGATCTCAGCTACCCGGGCGTGAAGAGCGTCGGCGATGTCGTCGCGCGGCTGCAGACGGAGCGTTCGAAGCCGGGAGAGTGGATCCGGGGCCGCGGCTGGGACGAAGGGAAGCTGGCGGAGCGGCGCTACATCCTGGCGAGGGACCTCGATCAGGTCATCCCGGATCGTCCGGTATGGCTCTCCCACACGATGGGCCATTACGGCGTGGCGAACAGCGTTGCGTTGAAGAAGGCCGGCATCACGCGCGACACCCCCGACCCACCAGGCGGTACGATCGATCGCGACACGCAGGGCAGCCCGACAGGCGTGCTCAAGGAGGCGGCCCAGGCCCTCGTTGAGCGGCTGATCCCGCCGATGGCCGAGGAGCAGCGGCGGGAGGCGATCCGCGCTCTCGCACGCGAGTTCAACCGAGAAGGCATGACGGGCCTGAAGGACCCAGGGATCGGACCCGAGGTCTGGGACGCGTACCAGCGCGTGCTGGCCGAGGGCGCTCTCAGTGTCCGCGTGTTCGCGCTCTGGCACGGAGGCGAGTCGCTCGAGGAGACACGGCAGATCGTCGAGAGGATTGGACCCTTCACGAAGCCGTATCGGAGCGTCGGGGACGCGCACCTCGTCTCGGGCGGCGTGAAGCTCTACATGGATGGGAGCGGAGGCGCCCGGACCGCCTGGCTCCACGACGAGTGGAACAAGAACTGGAGCGAGGTCGACGTGGGGAACCGGGGCTACCCGGCGGCGGATCCCGATCTGCGCCGAGAGCAGATCCGCCTGTATCACGACTCGGGAATCCACGTCAGCACCCACGCGATCGGCGATCGCGCCATCGATTGGGTGGTCGACTCGTACGCCCTGGCGCTCGAAGGGAAACCGGTGGCCGGACTTCGCCACGGGATCATCCACGCCAACATCCCGACCGATCGCGCCCTCGACCGGATGGCTGAGCTGCAGAAGAAGTACGACGCCGCGTATCCAGAGCCCTCTTCGACGTTCATGTGGTGGATCGGCGACACCTACGCCGGCAACTTCGGTCCTTTACGCTGTCCCAGGCTGAACCCCTTCCGCTCTTATCTGGATCGGGGCATGCGCTGGGCCGGCGGCTCCGACTTCGGCGTGACACCGTTCCCGGCGCGCTTCGGTCTGTGGGCCGCCATGGCGCGCGAGACCCTGCTCGGCGTGTACGGATCCAATCCCTATGGGAGGGACCAGGCGATCGACATCCGCAATGCACTGCGCTCGTACACGATCTGGGCCGCGCGCCAGATGTTCCTCGAGGACAGCATCGGATCGATCGAGGTGGGGAAGCGCGCCGATATCGCGGTCTGGGACAAGGACCTGTACGCGGCGCCGATCTCGGAGATCAAGGACCTCGAGTGCCAGATGACGCTGTTCGACGGACAGGTCGTCCACCGTGCCGCGTCGGCGAAGATCACGGTGACCGCGAGCCGGTGAGCGCCATCGAGCTGACCATAGCCCCGGAGCTCGCGGGCCGCGTGCGGCTCGGTGTGCTCGTGCTGGATGGCGTCGCCGTGCACGCCTCGGACCCGGCCCTCGCCGCTGAGGTCGACGCGTACTGCGCGGAGCTCGCCGCACGCCATGCCGGCGTCGCGAGCGGGTCGGTTCCAGGCGTCGAGGAGGCCCGCGGGCTGTACAAGGCCCTCGGCATCGATCCCACGAAGACGCGCCCGTCGAACGAAGCCTTGCTCCGCCGCGCGCTCAAGGGCGAAGCGCTATATCGCATCAACACGCTCGTGGACGCCCTGAACCTGGCCTCGCTGCGCGCACAGCTGCCGTTCGGGCTCTACGACCGTGCGAAGGTCGAGCCACCGGTGACGCTCCGCCGTGGCCAGTCCGGCGAGAGCTACGAAGGCATCCGCAAGGGCCCGGTCAGCGTGGATGGGCGGCCGGTCCTGGTCGATGCCCGCGGCCCCTTCGGCAATCCGACCTCCGATTCGGCGCGCACGTGCATCACGTTGCAGACGACGAGCACGCTGGTCGTGGCCTACGCCCCAGCGGGCTATTCGGATCGCCGCCTGGGCGAGGTGCTCGATGAGACCGAGGCGCTTCTCACGCGCTATTGCGGCGGGACTCGGGTCTAGCCGACTCCGGACCTCCGCGGCCGTCCGCGCCCACTAGAATCCGGACATGAGCGCTGTCGTCGATGATCGGCTTCCCGCAGCCGAGGAGCGCATCCTCGAAGGCCTGAGCGACGCGCAGCGCGAAGCCGTGCTCCACGGCGGCGGCCCGCTGCTCATCATCGCCGGCGCCGGAACCGGAAAGACCACCGTGCTCACGCGGCGCATCGCCCACCTCATCGCCAGCAAGCGCGCTCGGCCCGAGGAGATCCTGGCTCTCACCTTCACCGAGAAGGCCGCCGTCGAGATGGCCGAGCGCGTCGACCAGCTCATTCCGTACGGCTACGCCGAGACCTGGATCTCCACCTTTCACGCCTTCGGCGACCGCGTGCTGCGTCAGGCCGCGCCCGAGGTCGGGATGCACGCCGAATTCCGCGTGCTCACGCGCCCCGAGCAGATCATCTTCCTGCGCGAGCGCCTGTTTCAGCTGCCGCTCGAGCGCTTCCTGCCCCTCGGCGACCCCACTCGCCATCTCGACGCGCTGCTCGGGCTTCTGAGCCGAGCCAAGGACGAGGACGTTTCGCCGGAGTCTTACCAGGCCTATGCCGCTGCACTCGCCAGCCACGCCGTGACCGCAGAGGAGCGAGACGAGGCCGAGAAGCAGCGCGAGCTTTCCGCGTTCTACGCGGCGGTTCAACGGCTGCTGGCCGAGGCCGGCGTGGTGGACTTCGGCGACCAGATCTCGCGCACCCTCGAATTGCTGCGCCGCAGCCCGGCGCTTCTCGCGAAGCTGCGCGGCCACTACCGCTACATCCTGGTGGACGAGTTCCAGGACACGAATCACGCGCAGCTCGAGATGCTGCGGCTCATTGCCGGAGACGAACCGAACCTCACGGTCGTCGGCGACGACGACCAGGCCATCTACCGTTGGCGCGGCGCAGCGGCGGCGAACCTTCTGGCTTTTCGAAGCCTGTACCCGGGCGGCCGCGAGGTCGTCCTGGTGGAGAACCATCGCTCGACGCAGCCGATCCTCGACGCGGCGGCGCGGCTCATCTCCTACAACAACCCGTATCGCCTCGAGGTCGTGGCCGGGATCGACAAGCGGCTGCGGTCGCAGCGAACGGGGGGCGCGGCGGTTCGCCACTTGCATTTCGACACGGGCTCAGCGGAGGCCGATGCCGTGGCCGCCGCGATCGAGACGAAACTCCACGAAGGCCGACGCCCCCGCGACGTGGCGATCCTCGTCCGCAGCAACGGTGATGCCGACGCCTTCCTGCGGGCACTCAACGTGCGCGGCATCCCGCACCGCTTCAGCGGCAGCCGCGGGCTCCACGCTCGCGAGGAGGTGCGGCTGCTGGTCTCGTTCCTGCGCGCGCTGGCCAGCCCCGACGACTCGGTGCCCGTCTTCTACCTCGCGGCCTCCGAGCTCTACCACGTACCCGAGGTCGACCTGCTGCGGCTCAACCGCTACGCCGCGCGCAAGTCTCGTCCGCTGCTCGAGGTGCTCCGCGGTCTGGCGCGGAATGAAGAGCTCGCCTCCGTGTCGGGCGCGACGCGCGACGCCGGGGCGCGGCTCATCGCCGACCTCGACCGTGCCGCGAAGGATGTGCCGCGTCTCCGCACCGGCGAGGTGCTGTACCGCTTCCTGCAGGAATCCGGCTGGCTCTCCCGGCTCTCGCGCGATGCCACGCCCGGGAACGAGGCGAAGGTCCGGAACATCGCGCGCTTCTTCGACACCGTGAAGGCCTACGGCGAAGTGGCGGAGCACGACCGCGTGCCGGCCTTCGTCGCGCACCTCGACCTGCTGCGGGAAGCGGGAGACGACCCGGCGGTCGCCGAGGCTGATCCCGACGACGACGCCGTCCACGTTCTCACCGTGCACAAGGCCAAGGGCCTCGAGTTCCCTGTGGTCTTCCTCGTCGCGGGTGTCGAGCAGAAGTTTCCGCTGCGGCGGCGCGGGGAGTCGATCCCGCTGCCCGACGCCCTCGTCAACGAGGCGCTCGGCGGCGGCGACGCGCACATGCAGGAAGAGCGGCGCCTCTTCTACGTCGCAATGACACGGGCCAAGGACGAGCTGGTGCTCACGTCGGCGGGCGACTACGGCAACGCGCACACGCGCAAGCTGTCGCGCTTCGTGGTCGAGGCGCTCGATCTGCCGTCCGCGCAGCCTCAGGTGCGCAGGAGCCAGGCCCTCGAGGCGCTGGCCCGGCAGGAGCCCGTGCCGGAGCCCGAGCAGGGGCTGGACCGCCCGATGCCGGCGGACGCGACGCTCGTGCTGTCGTTCAGCCACATCGACGACTACGAGACCTGCCCGCTGAAGTACCGCTACGTGCGCGTGCTGCGAGTGCCGCTCCTGGCACATCACCGCGTCGTCTACGGCAGTGCCATCCACAAGGCGGTGCAGCAGATGTTCAAGGCCCGTATCGAAGGCCGTGGCTTCACCGAGGGCGATCTGCTGGCGACGTTCCGCGCGGCGTGGGTTTCCGAGGGCTTCCTCTCGCGCGAGCACGAGGAGCGGCGCCAGGCCTCCGGCGAGGAGACGCTGCAGCGTTTCTTCCGTCAGGAGCTGAGCGCGCCCTGGGCACCCACCGCCGTTGAGCAGGACTTCACGTTCTACCTCGATCGCACCAAGGTGGTGGGCCGGTACGACCTGGTGATTGAGCAAGCGGGCCAAGTCACGATCCTGGACTTCAAGACGGGCGCGGTCGCGGACCAGGAAAAGGCGGAAGAGCGCGTGCGCGACAGCCTCCAACTCGACCTGTATGCCCTGGCCTGGCTTCGGTCCACGGGCCGGCTCCCCGACTGGGTGGAGTTGCGCTTCCTCGAGTCGGGACTCGCCGCGGGGCGGAGGCCGACGAGCGAGGACGCGACACGCACCGAGGAGATCGTGCGCGGCGTCGCATCGCGGATCCGCCGCCGGGAGTTCCCGGCGAAGCCGTCCTGGAATGCCTGCGGAGGCTGTCCCTTCCGCGACATCTGTCCGCACACCGCGCGGGGACCGGAAAGGGAGGCTTGATTGGGCGGCAGCGGCCAGGCCGGCTATTCGAAGCGGAGCCGCCTCGACAAGCTCGGCGTCAAGCCCGGCGCGCGGATCGCGGTCGTGGGCCTGGGCGACGCGGGCTTCCTCGCGGAGCTGCGCGGGCGCACGAGCGCCGTCACGAGCGGTCGAGTCCCCAAGGCCGCCGACCTGATCTTCATATATATGGACCGGACGGCGGACCTGCCGCGGCTCGAGAAGGCGCGGATGGCGATCGCGCCGAACGGGGCGGTGTGGGTGATCTGGCCGAAGGGCCGCAAGGCATTTCGCGAAGACGACGTGCGTGCGTTCGGGCCGACCGCTGGTCTTGTCGACATCAAGGTCGTCGCGTTCTCCGAGACCCTCAGCGGACTGAAGCTCGTCGTACCCCTTCGCGACCGTCGTTGAAGCACGGAAGATGAGCGACGTTCGAGGCTGAGACTTGGCGCCCGCGCGCGGGCCGAGTAGGCTCGCGGCCATGAGTAAACACGTCGGTTTCGCCGGACTCGGGATCATGGGCAGTCGCATGGCGCGGAATCTGATGACGAAGGGCCACCCGCTCACGGTCTGGAACCGAACCGCGGAACGCGCGCGTCCGCTGGCCGACGCCGGCGCTTCGCTGGCCGACACGCCGCGCGCGCTCGCGGAGGCAACGGACGTCGTCGTATCCTGCGTCGCCGACCCCGCCGCCCTCGAGCGCGTGGTCTTCGCCGCCGACGGCGTCCTGGCAGGCGCCCGGGCCGGTTTCCGTTTCATCGACGCGTCGACGGTCTCGCCCGACGTCTCGCGGCGCGTGGCGGAGGCGTTCCGCGCGAAGGGCGCCGATGCGCTCGAGGCGCCGATGACCGGCTCCAAGAACGGCGCCGAGAATGGAACGCTGCTGTTCATGACCGGCGGCCGGCCCGAGACCCACGAGGAGTTGCTCCCCGTGCTCATGGCCATGGGCTCGAAGGCGATCTATTGCGGCGAGAGCGGGCAGGCGTCGGTGGCGAAGCTGATCGGCAACACGATCATCTCGTTCATGCTCGAGGGCCTCTGCGAGGGCCTCGTGGTCGGCCGCAAGGCCGGCCTCTCCGTCGAAAAGCTGCTCGAGGTGGTGATGGCCTCCGGCTTTGCATCGCCCTACTACGCGTTCAAGGGTGAGGCGATCGCGAAGCGCGATTTCGCGACGCACTTCTCGATCGACCTGCTCGTGAAGGACCAGACGCTGATGCTCGCCGAGGCGGCGAAGCAGCATGCTCCGATGCCTGGCCTCGCCGCGATCCGCGAGGTGCATCAGGCGGCTCGCGGACAGGGCCTCGGCGGGGAGGACATCGCGGCCGTTGTGAAGGCCCTGGAGAAGACGGCGGGCATTTGAAGCGCGCGATGCGCGGCTCAAGCACTGGAACTGAGTCCGGACCTGGTCCGGCAAGCTCGTCGGGCATGCTGACGCCATGGACGGCGTGGTCCTGCTGGTGGTGGCGCTCGCTCTGGTTCTGGGCCTGCTGGTGCTCGGCGGAGCGCTGGGCGGGCTTCGCGCCGAGCTGCAACGCGTGGCGCGCACTCAAGAGGAGCTGCGCCGCGACGTCCAGGGCGCCCGCGAGGCGTCGCTCTCGCAGCTCCATGCCGCAGCGACCGGCCTCCGGAGCGAGCTCGCCGTCGCCCAGCGCGCACTCGCCGAGGTCAAGGCCGTCGAGACCGCGCGTGCGATCCTGGCGGAGCGCGCCGGCGAGTCGCTGCGCCGCCTCGAGGCCGTCATCGCCGGCTCGGCCACGCGCGGAGCCGCGGGTGAGCGGATCCTCGAGCGCGCCCTGTCGCAGCTCCCGCCCGATCTCCTCGAGCGCAACGTCCCCTTCGGAGGCCGCGTCGTCGAGTATGCGTTGCGGCTGCCGGGAGGCCGGCTGCTCCCGATCGACAGCAAGTGGAGCAGCGCCGCAGCCCTCGAACGCCTGGCCGATGCGGACGCTCCCGAGGAGCGGCGGCGGCTCGTCGACCAACTCGCCCGGGAGCTGCGCAGCCGCGCGCGCGAGGCCGCGCGCTACCTCGATCCCGAGCGCACTTTCGGGCTGGCGCTGCTGGCCGTTCCCGATGCGGCGCACTCGGCTGCACCTGAGGTGCATGCCGAGGGGTGGCGCGACGGCGTCCTGGTCGTGCCCTATTCGTTGACGCTGCCCTACGTGCTGGCGCTCTATCGTCTCGCGCTGCGCCTGGGCGCCGCCGCGGACGGCTACCAGCGGCTGGAGCGCGTGCAAGTCATCGAAGACGCCCTGCAAGCCATGGAGGGCGAGGTGGAGGGCCGGCTGTCCCGCGGCCTGGTGCTGGTGCAGAACGCGCGCGACACCCTGCGCGGCCGCCTTGCCGAGGCTCGGGCAGCTGCCGCCGCCGCGCTGCGCGGGACGGAGGGGGCGCTGCAGACAAGTCGCGCGGATTGACCTCAGCCCTCGCCCGCCCTTAACCTTCCCAGCACGCCTCCGACGGAGGCGATTTTCATGAAGGCGCTGGCCATCATCGTCGCGGCTGGAAGAGGTGAGCGCATGGGCGTCGCGCGGCCCAAGGCCTTCCTCGAGGTGGGCGGTGTCCCCATGCTGCTGCGCGCGGCGCGCGCCTTTGACGCAGCGGACGCCGTGGGCACGCTGGTCGTGGTCGTCCCCGAGGGAGAGATTGACGCCGCACGCCGGATGCTCGCCGCGTTTCGGAAGCCGGTCCTCGTGGTCGCGGGCGGCGATCGCCGGCAGGATTCCGTCCTCGAGGGGATGAACCAGGCCCCGGTGGGCTTCGACGGCGCCGTGCTCGTCCACGACGCCGCTCGTCCCTTCGTGGAGCCCGGCTTGATCGAAGCGGTGGCTCGCGCGACCGAAGCCCACGGAGCGGCGATCCCGGTCATCTCCGTCGTCGACACGATCAAGCGCGTCCAGGACGAGCGTGTCGCAGGGACGCTGGAGCGAGCATCGCTCGTAGCCGCTCAGACGCCACAGGGCTTCCGCTACGCGCTGCTCGCCCGCGCGTACGAGGAAGCGTGCCGCGCCCGGATCACGATCACCGACGAGGCGATGGCGGTCGAGCGCCTCGGTATGCCGGTCGCCATCGTCCCCGGCTCGCCGCGCAACCGCAAGCTCACGACACCCGAGGACCTGGCCTGGGCGGAGGCGGTCCTGCGCCTGGAGGCGCACGCGTGAGCTTTCGCGTCGGCAGCGGCTTCGATGCCCATCGCCTCGCGCCGGGACGCCGCCTCATGCTCGGCGGCGTCGAGGTTCCGCATGACCAGGGCCTGCTCGGTCACTCGGACGGCGACTGCGTCGCGCACGCGGTCTGCGACGCGCTGCTCGGCGCCGCCGGCGCGGGCGACATGGGCCTGCACTTCCCGAGTCGCGACGAGCGCTGGAAGGATGTCTCGGGCGTCGACTTCGCCCGAGAGAGCGCCCGCATCGTCCGCGAGCGCGGTTACGAGATCGAGAACGTGGATGCGACCGTCATCGCCGAGGCCCCCGCCCTGAAGGTCCACCTCGCAGCGATGGGCGGCGCGCTTGCGGCGGCGCTCGCAGTCGCCGCGGACCGCGTCTCGGTCAAGGCCAAGAGCAGCGACGGTCTCGGCGCCGTCGGGCGCGGCGAGGGCATCGCGGCATTGGCCGTGGCGCTGCTGCGCCGGAGCCAAGGAAGCACGTGACCATGCAGTTGATCTGCGGCATCAACCCCGTCCTCGAGGCGCTCGGCGCCGGGACTCGGCACTTCGACCGCCTGCTCGTCGTGAAGGGCATGCGCAACCGCCGCGTCTCGGAAGCGATCGCCCGCGCCAGCCAGCGCGGCGTTCCGCTGCGCTTCGAGGCCCGCGAGACCCTCGACCGTATGTCCGGCGGCCTGCCGCATCAAGGCGTGATCGCCGTCGTGTCGGCGAAGGGCGTCCTCGACCTCGACGCGCTCCTCGCCGAGGTCCGCGAGCCGGCTTTCATCGCGGTCCTCGACGGCGTCGAGGATCCGCGCAACCTCGGCGCGGTGCTGCGCACGATCGAGTGCTCGGGCGCCGACGGTGTCGTGATCCCGGAGCGGCATAGCGCCGGCCTGTCCGAGGCCGCGGCGCGCGCCTCGGCCGGCGCCCTCGAGCACGTGAGGGTCGCACGCGTGGGCAACCTGGCCCAGGCCATCGAAGCGATGAAGGCGCGCGGGCTGTGGGTCGTCGGCTTCGACGCCGAGGGCCGCGAGCGCTGGGACACGGTCGATTTGAAGCGTCCGATCGCGATCGTGCTCGGCGGCGAAGGACGCGGCATCCGCCGGCTGATCCGCGAGAAGTGCGACCACCTGGTGTCGCTGCCGCTGTTCGGCCACGTCACTTCGCTCAACGTCTCCGTGGCCGCTGGGATCGCACTGTACGAGGTGGTCCGCCAGCGCGGCATCGTCCCGACGCACGTCCGCCC
>Ga0075428_100005152_pt1 | contig 14529 bp, 11 predicted proteins | sample RhiMetdeltSRZDD2_FD_75291 | JGI IMG/M metagenome (GOLD analysis project Ga0075428, IMG submission 75291) | Populus rhizosphere microbial communities from Tennessee, USA - Rhizosphere MetaG P. deltoides SRZDD2 | ecosystem: Host-associated > Plants > Roots > Rhizosphere > Soil | place: USA...
CCGGGATAGCTGTTACCAAAGGGTTCGGGCCCGTCGCGGCGTCCTGACTCCGTCATACCGACCTCATGGCTGCAGGGTACCTGCGTAATTCGTTGAACGGCTTCTTCGTCGCGGCGGCCCTATTCTGGCGAAAGCGCTAGCCGCAGCGTTTACCGGCAACGACCGCGGTTAACGCCGACGTAACTACGCGTCAATTACCGTGGCGAAATGCGAGGCGTCATGCCGCGAACGATGGGCGTCGAGGAGGAATTCCACCTCGTCGACCAGAAGACCAGACGGCTGACGGCGCGCGCGCCGGAGCTCTTGGGCGTGTTGTCCGACAGCTACGTCGCCGAGTTGCAGCGCTGCGTGGTCGAAATGAACAGCGGCGTGGTCGACACGCTCGACGGACTGCGCGCCGATCTGCAGAACCACCGCAAGGTGCTTGTCGACGCCGCCGCCAAACTCGGCATGGGCGTGGTCGCCGCTGGGGCGGTGCCGCTGTCGGTTCCCGCCGAAATGCAGGTCACGCAGACTGCCCGCTACCGCCAGATGCTCGCCGATTACCAGCTACTGGCTCGCGAACAACTCATCTGCGGCACCCAGGTGCACGTCGGCGTGGCCGACCGCGACGAGTCGGTCGTCGTGGCCAACCGGGTGTCTGCGTATGTGCCAACACTTTTGGCGCTGTCCGCCAGCTCGCCATTCTGGTCCGACGGCTCCGACACCGGCTACTCCAGCGTGCGAACCTTGGTGTGGCAGCGTTGGCCGACGACGGGTCTGGCCGCGCCGGTGTCCTCAGCCGCCGAATACGACAAACTTGTGGCCGAGCTGGTGGCAAGCGGAGCAATCACGGACGACGGGATGGTGTACTTCGACGTCCGTCCGGCCGTCGCCGCGCCCACGCTGGAACTGCGGGTGTGCGACAGCTGCCCCTCGGTGGACACCATCGTGTTGATCGCGGGGCTGTTCCGGGCATTGGTCGAACGCGAGTTGGAGGGGTTCCGGGCGGGTGTCCCTGCCGTCGAGGTTTCGCCGCCGCTGGGCCGTGCGGCGCTGTGGCGGGCGGCCCGCTCGGGTCTGGAGGGCGATCTGGTCGACATCGACGGTCCGGTCAGCCGGCCCGCCGGAGACGTTGTCACCGAACTCATACGCTCGCTGCGACCGCAGCTGGAGGCGGCGGGGGACTGGCAGATGATTGTGGAGCTGACCCGGCAGGTGCTGATCGCTGGCACGTCGGCGGCCCGTCAGCGACGGGCTTTGCGTCGCCGCGGCCGGCTAACCGATGTCGTCGATCAGCTGATCGCCGAAACCGCGGGCAGCTGGCCGGACACTGCGACGGCCGTAATCGAAGACCCCACACTGCTGTTCGGCTATCAACCCGACCGCGAGTACGACCCAGCCGACAAGGCCGCCGCCGTCAGCTACGACGAGGCCGTCGACCCCACTGGGCGGGCGCGGCCCCGCTACGAAAAGATCCTGCACGCCGTCGCCGACCTCGGGGTCGCGGTGTTGCGGTCCCGGGAGGGCGACATCGAGCAGGACCAGCGCGCCGAGAGCATCACGTTCAGGGTCAGCGGACAAAACCGCGCCCAGGTGTTCCCGCTCGACCTGATGCCGAGGTTGGTCCCCGCCGACGAGTGGGCAGTACTCACTGCCGGACTGGGTCAGCGGGCCAAAGCGCTCAACGCCTTCCTGCGTGACATCTACTCCGAGCAGGCCATCCTCGCCGACGGCGTCATCGGGATGCACACGCTGGACCGGGCACCCGGATTCCGGTCGACGGGCCGGCTGTCGCGCGACCCCGTGCGCGCCCACGTCAGCGGTACCGACCTGGTTTGCGACAAGGCCGGCAACTGGATGGTGCTCGAAGACAACCTGCGCATCCCGTCGGGCACCGCGTATGCGATCGCGAACCGGCGGTTGCTCACAAAGCACCTGCCCGAGCTTGAGCTGCCCGCTGAGCTCGGCGACGTCGACCAGGTGCCGGCGATGCTGCTGGAGACCCTGCGTGCCGCGGCGCCGCCGGCGGCCGGCGACGAACCGTCGGTGGCGCTGTTGTCCGCTGGCTGGGAAGACTCTGCCTGGTTCGAGCACACCTTCCTGGCCGAAGAGCTGGGCATCCCGCTTGTGCAGACCTCGGACCTGTCGGTCCGCGACGGGAAACTGTTCCGCCACATCGGTTCTGACGTTCACCCTGTCGACGTGCTGTACGCCCGGATGGACGAGGACATGCTCCTGTCGTCCGCCGGATACGACGCCAGCGCGTTGCGGCCCGGTCTGCTAGAGGCGGTCACCAACGGGACGCTGACCATCGCCAACGCGCTGGGCAACGGCGTCGCCGACGACAAGGCCGTCTACGCGTACGTGCCGGCGATGATCAATTACTACCTCGGTGAGAAGCCCGCTCTGGCGCAGGTGCCGACGTGGATCTGCGCCGAACGCGCGCAGCGTGATTACGTGCTGGACAACATCGCCGAGTTGGTGGTCAAACCGATCGACGGGCACGGCGGTACCGGCGTGGTGATCGGGCCGGAGGCCGCCGCCGACGCGCTGGAGGTCCGGCGTCGCGAGCTGCAGAGCCAACCGGAGCGCTATATCGCCCAACAGGCGATCGCGCTGTCGACCCACCCGACATTCGACGGAGAGGGAATGTATCCGCACCACGTCGACCTGCGGGCGTTCGTGCACCTGCGGCCCGGGTTCGACGATACGGTGACGGCACACGTCATGCCGGCCGGGCTGACCCGGGTGGCAGCACGCGGATCCCGCATCGTGAACTCATCCTCGGGCGGCGGCAGCAAGGACACCTGGATCTTGACTGGTGGCCAACACGACCAGGCGGCGCCGTAGAACGGAAGGCAACATGTGCGGCATCTGCGGAGAAATCCGCTTCGACGGACAGTCGGCCGACGTGGCCGCGGTGACCCGGATGACGGCTGCCATGGCGTCCCGCGGCCCCGACTCCGACGGCGTCGTCGCGCACGGCCCGCTCGCTTTCGGGCACAGGCGCCTGTCGATCATCGACCTGTCCGCGCGGGGCGAACAGCCGATGGTCGACAGCGAGCTCGGGCTGACCCTGGTGTTCAACGGCTGTATTTACAACTACCAGGATCTGCGTAAAGAGCTCGAAGCTGTTGGCTACCAATTCTTTTCGGCTGCCGACAGCGAGGTCGTAATCAAGGCGTTTCACCGGTGGGGCACGGGTTGCGTGGACCGCTTCAAGGGCATGTTCGCCTTCGCCATCGCGGACCGCGAAACCGGCGTCGTCACATTGGCGCGCGACCGGCTCGGCATCAAGCCGCTCTATCTGGCCGAAACGCCCGGCCGGTTGCGATTCGCGTCAACCGTGCGCGCTCTACTAGACGCGGGCGAGGTGGACACCGAACTCGACCGCTATGCGCTGCACCATTATATGAGCTTTCATTCTGTGGTGCCCGCGCCGCGCACCATCTACCGCGGCGTGCGCAAGATGCCACCGGCGACCGTGCGGGTAATCCAGCCCGACGGCGCACACGTCGACACGGTCTATTGGACGCCGCTTTTCGAGCGCGATCCGGCACGGGCGTCCTGGACAGAGCGCGACTGGCAGGAGGCACTGATGGACGCGCTGCGCGCGGCGGTGGAACGGCGGATGGTCGCCGACGTCCCCGTCGGCGTCCTGCTGTCCGGCGGCATCGACTCGTCGATCGTGGTTGCACTGCTGGCCGAGCAGGGACAGCACGGCCTGGCGACCTTTTCCATCGGCTTCGACTCGGCCGGTGACGAGTCCGGCGACGAGTATGTCTACTCCGACCTGATTGCAACGACTTTCGACACCGACCATCACCGCATCCACATCGACGGCTCGCGGCTGCTGCCCGCGGTACCGAAAACCATTGCAGCGATGAGTGAACCGATGGTCAGTCACGACTGCGTCGCGTTCTATCTCCTGTCACAGGAAGTGAGCAAGTCGGTCAAGGTGGTGCAGTCCGGCCAGGGCGCCGACGAGATCCTGGCCGGCTACGACTGGTACCCGCCCCTGGCCAACGTGGCGCGCGACCAGACCTCCGAGGCGTACGCCAAGGTGTTCTTCGACCGCGGCCACTCCGACGTGCTGGCAATTTTCGCACCGGAGTATGCGATTGTCGAGGAAGACCCGAGCCGCCAGTTCGTCGTGACCCACCAGTCCGCGCGGGGCGCCGAGACGGCCGTCGACGCCGCGCTGCGGTTGGACACCCAGGTGATGCTCATCGACGACCCCGTCAAGCGGGTGGACACCATGACGATGGCGTGGGGCCTGGAGGCCCGGGTGCCATTCCTCGACCACGACTTCGTCGAGCTGGCCGCCAGCTGTCCGGCCGAGCTGAAGCTCGCATCAGGCGGCAAGGGGGTGCTCAAGGGCGCGTCGCGGGGGCTGCTGCCCGCCGAGGTGATCGACCGCACCAAGGGGTACTTCCCGGTGCCCGGCATCCGGCACTTGCACGGCGACATGCTGGACATGGTCCGCGACGCGCTGACCAACGACGCCGCCCGGACCCGCGGCCTGTATCGCGAGGAGACAGTCGACGCGCTGCTGGCCGCCCCGAACAAGACGCGTACCACGCTCGGCGCCAACGCGCTCTGGCAACTTGCAGTGCTCGAAATGTGGTTGCAGAGTATGGAAAATTAGTCCCGTGGGACAGCAGGTGCGCGCAAACTATGGCGCGTCGCTGTCGCCGGATGCCACCGCGTTCGCCCAACTTGTCGACGACGGCGGCTTCCCGCGTGCCGTGCAGCGATTCCTGCGCGGTTGGCGGGCGAGTTCGTCGCGCGAGGTTGAACTGCCTGTTGAGGGCGCCGTCACCCGTGTCCTTCATTCCGCCGACGGCCACTGGTTGGCCTGTGAGGTCGCACCCGACGGCGCCACCCGCAGCCAGATCTGGGTCGTGACAACCGATCCCGACGACCGCGACGCGCGCCGCATCGACTATTGGCCCGCAGGCGCCCAGGAAGGCACCGCAGAACTGATCGCGTGGGACGGCACCCAGGTCGCCGCCATCCTCACCGGTGAGGATGGCGTCGGCAGCTCCTGTCTGATCGATCCGTCCGATGGCACCACGGTGGTGCTCGACCGCCGTTCCGGTGGCAGGCTCGTCGACGCGTGGGCGGGCGCGTCGTTGGTGCGGGTCGGGCCGCGCGGCTACCGCGACCTGATCATGCTTCGCGGACTCACCGAAATCGCGCTGCTGCCATACGATCCCGGTTCCACCACCGATGCAGGGATCATCCTCGACGACCACCATCCGCGCCGGCTGCGCGCAGGGCTGGAAGGAGAACGCACCGAGCTGTACCAGCCGGCGAAGCTCTACGGGATCAACAGCCCCGAGGGCTACCTGCGCGCCCTCATCCGCAGCGAGAACGGCGCCGACCACGCCCGCCTATTGGAGGTCACCTCGACCCCCGACGGGGTGTCGTATCAGGTGCTCGCCGAGCGGCCCGGGTACGAACTCGACGAGTTCACCGTAAGCGACGACGTCTCGACAGTGGCGCTGTTGTGGAACATCAACGGCACCAGTGAATTACAGATCCTCGAACTCCCGGACAACACGCTGCACGACCCAATTCCGTTGCCCGGCATGGTCGCCAGCGAGCTCAGCATCAGCGCCGGTGGGTCGATGGTCGCGATGACGGTCGAAGGCCCATCGTTGCCGCCGACGGTCGAACTGGTTGATCCCCGCACCCGGGAATGGGAGCCCGTCGACAGGGAGCCGAGCAGCGGGCCCGTCGCTGCCGATCCCACCCTCGAGACCATCACGGCGCGCGACGGGCTGGAGTTCACCGGTTGGTTATTCCGGCCGCCGCCTGGCGTCGAACCGGTCGGCGCGATGCTTTTCCTGCACGGCGGACCGGAAGGGCAGGGCCGTCCGGGCTATAACGAGTTCTTCCCGCCCCTGCTGGAAGCGGGCATCACCGTATTCCTGCCGAATGTCCGTGGTTCCGGGGGGTTTGGCCGAACGTTCATGCACGCCGACGACAAGGAGCGGCGATTCGCGGCGATCGATGATGTCGCCGACGCGGTGCGCTATCTGGTCGACTTTGACCTCGCCCCCAGAGACCGCGTCGCATGCACCGGATGGTCTTATGGCGGGTACTTGACGCAGGCGGCGCTCACGTTCCATCCGCAACTATTCGCCGCGGGGATCAGCATCTGCGGCATGAGCGATCTGAACACGTGGTATCGCAACACCGAACCGTGGATCGCCGCGGCCGCCCACCCGAAGTACGGCCACCCCGTCAGCGATCGGGACCTGCTCGACCGGTTGTCACCGCTACTGCGTGCACACGCAATGACTGCCCCGTTGCTGTTGGTCCACGGTCTCAATGACACCAACGTCCCGCCCACCGAATCGGAGCAAATGTACGACGCGTTGCGTGTTCTCGGCCGCCGCGTCGAACTGCTGGTCTTCGACGACGACGGCCACGAGATCGTCAAACGAGAAAACCGAGCTGTGCTGGTCAAGGCCATGAAGGACTGGCTCACCACGGCGTTCGCGGCCACCTCTATTTCGTAACCAATCCGTAGCTGCCGGAAGGTTTGGACAAATTGTCCGCCGGGTAAACCGGACCTGCGCGTCAGTCTCTGGCGCAATACACGGATGGAGGCACAGCATGAGAGGTGGCGGAATTCTCGGTGTCATTGTGCTCGTCTGGTTGCTGATCGGGGTGCTAGCCGCCTACCAGCGCGATTACTTCAAAAGCGGCGAAAACAATTGCGCGACAGCAGGGTCCATCGCCCTCACGGTGGTCGTAGGTCCCTTGAATTACGCAGGCGTCAACCCCAAGGTGGCCAACTGCAACCTGCCCGAACCGAGCCAGTAGTCAACTGGCAGTTATTAATTGATGAAGAAATGGAGTAAACCATGATTGTCCTCGGAGCCATTCTGCTCATCCTTGGGCTGATCTTTGGCATATCGATCCTGACCTACATCGGCGTAGTGCTGATCGTGGTCGGCGCCATCTTCTGGATCCTCGGATCTATGGGACGGCCCGTCGGCGGCAGGAGAGCTTGGTACTAACGCTCGGCACGACCGGCCGAGGTCAGCGCTGCGACCGTCATAGCCCGTAGGACGGCGCGCGAACTGGCCTCGGCCGTTTTCGTGCCACCGGGTTTCACGCTGTGTGGTGTCGAATTCAACAACCCGAACGTCGCGTGCGCCATCAGGCGTGCGTCGGCTTCGCTGAGGGCGTGATCCAACTGACGCAACACATTCACCCAAATCTCTACGTATTGCCGCTGCGCCTTACGCACCTGCCGCTTGGCCGTCGGTGGCAGATGACCAAGGTCGCGATCCTGGATGCGGATCAAGTCCGACTCGCCCAGCGCGAAGTCCAGGTGAAACTCGATAAGTCCGTCCAGCGCTTGTTCAGGATCGCCGGCCTGTGCGACGACGTCGGTAGCGCCGGCCAGCAGTCGCGTGCTGATCCCGACCAGCAGCTCGACAAGTAGCGCCTCTTTGTTGGGGAAGTGCCGGTAGATCGCGGGTCCGCTGACGCCCGCGGCAGCGCCGATGTCTTCCAGTCGCACCGCGAGATATCCGCGCTCGGCAACAAGGCGTTCGGCCGCGGCGATCAACTGGCTGCGGCGATCCGATTTCGCCCGGCTGCGCCGGGTGGTGGCCGGCGTTGATGTCGCCATCTGACCCTTCCGGCTCGCTAGTGGACACTTGAGTTAATCGCGACTAACATACCATGAGTTAGTCGTCATTAACTCAAACGAACGGGTTGGCCTTCGATGACAACGCGGGTCTCACATCGCGAGGAGCACCTCGCCCTGGTCGAAAAGTTGCGCGCAAAGCTGGCCACCGGGGCGCTCGGTGGTCCGGAACGCGCGCGCGAGCGGCATGTCAGTCGCGGCAAGCTGCTGCCCCGCGACCGCGTGGATGGTCTGCTCGACCCTGGCAGCCCCTTCCTTGAACTTGCGCCATTGGCCGCCGACGGCATGTACGACGACGAATGCCCCGGCGCCGGAATGATCGCAGGAGTCGGCCGAGTATCCGGTCGCGAATGCATGATCGTGGCCAACGACGCGACGGTGAAGGGCGGCACGTATTACCCGATTACCGTCAAGAAGCACCTGCGTGCGCAGGAGATCGCCGGACAAAACCGGCTGCCCTGCATCTACCTGGTGGACTCGGGCGGCGCGTTCCTGCCCCGGCAGGACGAGGTGTTCCCCGACCGCGAGCACTTCGGTCGCATCTTCTACAACCAGGCCAACCTGTCGGCCCAAGGCATTCCGCAGATCGCTGCTGTGCTCGGGTCGTGCACAGCCGGCGGTGCGTACGTGCCGGCGATGAGCGATGAGGCCGTGATCGTGCGCAACCAGGGCACCATCTTCCTCGGCGGCCCACCGCTGGTGAAAGCCGCGACCGGCGAGGTGGTGACGGCAGAAGAGCTCGGCGGCGGCGACCTGCACTCCAAGACTTCCGGTGTCACAGACCATTTGGCGCACGACGACCGCGACGCACTGCGGATCGTCCGTCGCATAGTCGCCACATTGGGACCACGCACAGAGGTGCCGTGGGAGGTGGCGCCGACGGTTGACCCCATCGCCGAGGGGGCCGAGCTGTACGACGTCGTCCCCGTCGATCCCCGGGTGCCTTACGACGTGCACGAGGTGATCACCCGGATCGTCGACGGCGGCGAGTTTGCGGAATTCAAGGCCGACTACGGCAGCACATTGGTCACGGGATTCGCCCGCATTCACGGCCATCCCGTCGGCATCGTGGCCAACAACGGTGTGCTGTTCAGCGAATCCGCCTTGAAGGGCGCGCATTTCATCGAACTGTGTGACAAGCGGATGACTCCGCTGCTGTTCCTGCAGAACATCTCGGGCTTCATGGTCGGCCGCGATTACGAAGCGGGTGGCATCGCCAAGCACGGCGCCAAGATGGTGACCGCCGTCGCGTGTGCGCGGGTGCCGAAGTTGACCGTCGTCATTGGCGGCTCCTACGGCGCCGGCAACTACTCGATGTGTGGGCGCGCGTATTCACCACGTTTCCTGTGGATGTGGCCCAACGCGCGCATTTCGGTGATGGGTGGCGAGCAGGCTGCCTCGGTGTTGGCGACGGTGCGCGGAGAAATGACCGCCGACGAGGAGGAAAAGTTCAAGGCGCCCATCCGTCAGCAGTACGAGGACCAGGGCAATCCGTACTACTCGACGGCCAGATTGTGGGATGACGGTGTGATCGACCCCGCCGACACCAGAACCGTGTTGGGGCTGGCGCTTTCGATCGTCGGCCAGGCACCGCTCGAATCGGTCTCCTACGGCGTATTCCGGATGTGACGCTGATGACCTCAATTCTCGCTTCGGTCCTTCCCTCCGCTCCTCGCTGCGTTCCTCGCTGCGCTGCGGTACTCGCTGCGATGCTCACGAAGGGCCTCCGCTCGTGACGACCTTCGACACTGTTCTGATCGCCAACCGCGGCGAGATCGCGGTGCGGGTGACCCGCACGCTGCGGGCGATGGGTATCCGCTCGGTCGCAGTGTTCAGCGACGCCGATGCCGGCGCCCGCCATGTCGCGGAGGCGGACGTCGCAGTCGGCATCGGGCCCGCGCCCGCACGACAGAGCTACCTCAACATCGACGCCGTCGTCGCGGCTGCGAAGCGCACTGGTGCCCAAGCAGTCCACCCGGGATACGGATTCCTTTCGGAGAACGCGCAATTCGCGGCTGCACTACAAGCCGCGGGCATCGTGTTTATCGGCCCGCCTGCCGCGGCGATCCAGACGATGGGCGACAAGATCGCGGCGAAGGCCGCGGTGTCTGCGTTCGGCGTGCCGGTGGTGCCCGGCGTGTCCCGACCCGGACTCACCGACACCGATCTGATCGCCGGCGCTGACGAGGTCGGCTATCCGGTGCTGATAAAGCCGTCGGCCGGCGGTGGCGGTAAGGGCATGCGGGTGGTGCACGAGCCGTCGGAGTTGGCCGTGGCGCTGGCCAGCGCACGCCGCGAGGCAGCGTCCGCGTTTGGCGATGACACGCTGTTCCTCGAGCGGTTTGTGTTGAACCCCAGGCACATCGAGGTCCAGGTGCTTGCCGACGGCTACGGCAACGTTGTCCATCTCGGCGAACGCGAATGCAGCCTGCAACGGCGGCACCAGAAGGTCATCGAGGAAGCGCCCTCACCGCTGCTGGACACGGCGACCCGGGCGCGTATCGGCGCGGCCGCATGCGACACCGCCCGCAGTGTCGACTACACCGGCGCGGGCACCGTCGAGTTCATTGTCTCCGCGGACCGGCCCGACGAGTTCTTCTTCATGGAGATGAACACCCGCCTTCAGGTCGAACACCCCGTCACCGAAATGGTCACGGGCATCGACCTGGTCGAACAACAAGTGCGCATCGCGGCTGGTGAGAAGCTGCCGATCGAGCAGGACGACATCACCATGACCGGCCACGCCATCGAGGCTCGCGTGTATGCCGAGGATCCCGCGCGCGGGTTCTTACCTACCGGCGGCAAAGTGCTCGACCTCGCCGAGCCCGAGGGGCCAGGCGTCCGGGTGGATTCCGGCCTCGCGGCCGGCATGCTCATCGGCAGCGAGTACGACCCGATGCTGGCCAAAGTCATTGCCCACGCCGGCGACCGGCCCGCCGCACTGCGTGCGCTCGACCGAGCGTTGGCAGACACCGCGGTACTGGGCGTCACGACCAACATCGAGTTCCTGCGCTTCCTGATCGCCGACCCCGACGTCGCCGCCGGGCGCCTCGACACGGGGCTGTTGGACCGCCGAACCCCCGATTACGTTCCTGCACAGCATGGCGACGATGAGCTGATCGCCGCGGCCGCCTACAAATGGTTGCGCGGCTGGCCGACGCCAGTCGGTGACTTATGGGAAGTGCCGTCGGGTTGGCGAATCGGGGAGGGGGCGCCGACGACGTTTCGGCTGCATGCGGGCGAGCGCACCGACCACGTGTATCTCACCGGCACACCGCAGGGCGCGACGGCCCGCGTCGAGCACGGCGGAAGCCATTCGCTGACAGCGTCTCTCGACGATGACCGGCTGGCGGTCACGCTGGACGGGTTGCGCACCGACTACCTCGTCGCCGCCACCGACCATCAGATCTGGCTGTCCGGCGGCGGTCGCACCGCGATGGTCGAGGAGATGCGGGAAGCACCCGTGCGCCCCGACGATGAACACAGCGGCGATGCCGAGCTGACCAGCCCGATGCCCGGTTCGGTTGTGGCCGTTGGCGTTGAGGACGGCCAAAGCGTGGACGCCGGCACGGTCGTCGTCACCGTCGAAGCCATGAAGATGGAGCATGCGCTGTCCGCGCCCGTCGACGGCGCAGTTGAGCTTCTCGTCGCCGTCGGCGACCAGGTCAAGGTGGGCCAGCCGCTGGCCAGGATCACCGCAAGTACGAAAGAAGACGAATCATGAGCGATTTTCTGGCCACCGGAACACTGCCGGATCACTACGAACAACTCGCCAAGACCGTCCGTGACTTCGCCCAAAGCGTGGTCGCGCCCGTCTCGGCCAAGCACGACGAGGAGCATTCGTTCCCGTACGAAGTCGTGTCGGGGATGGCGGACATGGGGTTGTTCGGCCTGCCGTTCCCCGAGGAGTACGGCGGCATGGGCGGCGACTACTTCGCGCTGTGCCTGGCCCTCGAGGAACTCGGCAAGGTCGACCAGAGCGTGGCGATCACACTGGAGGCGGGTGTGTCGCTGGGCGCCATGCCGGTGTACCGGTTCGGCAACGAAGAGCAGAAGCAGGAATGGTTGCCGCTCTTGGCAAGTGGCAAGGCGCTCGGTGCGTTCGGGCTGACCGAGGCGGGCGGCGGAACCGATGCCGGTGCCACCAGGACCACCGCCAAGCTTGACGACGGACACTGGGTCATCAACGGCTCCAAGCAGTTCATCACCAACTCGGGCACCGACATCACCAAACTGGTGACCGTCACCGCCGTTACCGGAGACACCGGTGGCAGGAAAGAGATCTCGTCGATCCTGGTGCCGGTGCCCACCGAGGGCTTCACCGCGGAGCCCGCGTACAACAAAGTCGGCTGGAATGCCTCGGACACCCACCCGTTGTCGTTCGACGACGTCCGGGTGCCCGCCGAGAATCTGCTCGGAGAGCGCGGCCGCGGGTACGCCAACTTCCTGCGCATCCTCGACGAGGGCCGGATCGCCATCGCTGCGTTGTCGGTCGGTGCCGCCCAGGGCTGTGTCGACGAGTGCGTGAAGTACGCCAAGGAGCGCCAGGCGTTCGGTGCCGCGATCGGCACCTATCAGGCCGTCGCGTTCAAGATCGCACGCATGGAGGCCCGCGCACACGCCGCCCGCACTGCGTATTATGACGCCGCCGCACTCATGTTGGCTGGCAAGCCGTTCAAGAAGGCCGCGGCGATCGCCAAGCTCGTCGCCAGCGAGGCCGCGATGGACAACTCTCGGGATGCCACCCAGGTGTTCGGCGGCTACGGCTTCATGAACGAATACGCCGTTGCGCGCCATTACCGTGACAGCAAGATCCTCGAGATCGGCGAAGGGACAACGGAAGTGCAGCTGATGCTCATTGCCCGTGAGGCCGGTCTGTGACCGACAAACGCATCGTCGTCCAGCGCGGGCTGTGGTTCGAGGAGTTCGAGACCGGCGTGCTGTATCAGCACCGCCCGGGCCGCACCATCACCGAAGCCGACAACGTGCTGTTCACCACGCTGACGATGAACACCCAGGCGCTGCACCTCGACGCCGCGTTCTCCGACGCGTTGCCGCCGTTCAACCAGCGGCTGGTGAATTCGATGTTCACGCTCTCGACGCTGGTCGGTCTGTCGGTGGCGCAGCTGACGCAGGGCACGATCGTGGGCAACCTGGGCTTCGGCGAGGTCGCGTTCCCCAAGCCGCTCTTCCACGGTGACACGCTGTACGCCGAGTCGGAGGTGACGGACAAGCGGGAGTCCAAGAGCCGGCCCGGCGAAGGTATCGTGACGTTCGCACACACCGGCCGCAATCAGCACGGCGACATCGTGGCGACCGCATCGCGAAAGACCATGGTTCGTAAGAAGCCGGAGGAGTGATGGCGTTGACGCAGACCGGTCCGGGGTGGTTGTTCTGCCCGGCCGATCGCCCCGAGCGATTCGAAAAGGCCGCCGCGGCAGCCGATGTGGTGATCCTCGACCTCGAAGATGGCGTTGCGGCCAAGGATCGGGAAGCGGCCCGCAGGGCGTTGATCGAGACGCCGCTGGACCCGGACCGCACCGTCGTGCGCATCAATCCGAGCGCTACTGCCGACCATCAGCTCGACCTCGAAGCGTTGAAGCGCACTTCGTACACGACCGTGATGCTGGCGAAAACCGAATCCGTGCAACAGGTCAGCGCGCTGCTGCCGCTGGATGTGGTGGTGCTGATCGAAACGCCGCTGGGAGCGCTGCACGTCGTCGAATTGTCGCGCCTTGGCAACGCTATCGCCCTGATGTGGGGTGCCGAGGATCTGTTCGCGGTGCTGGGTGGGACCGCCAACCGTCACGTTGATGGCACCTATCGCGACGTCGCTCGGCACGTGCGGTCGCAGACGCTCCTGGCGGCCAAGGCGTACGGGTGCATGGCGCTGGATTCGGTGTTCATCGACATCAAGGACCTCGACGGTCTGCGTGACGAGGTCGACGACGCGGTGGCGGTCGGCTTCGATGCGAAGGTCGCGATCCACCCGTCGCAGGTGGCGGTCATTCGTGCCGGCTATGCGCCCACCGCGGAGCAGGTGGAATGGGCGCGACACGTGCTGGCGGCAGCCCGCGATGAGCGGGGCGTGTTCCAATACGAGGGCTTGATGGTCGATGCCCCAGTACTTCGGCGCGCCGAACGGATCGTCGCGCTCGCGCCGAACGATCGTGGCTGGTAGCGATCCTGGAGATGCGGGTCCTCCCGCGGAGTTTGGCGGTTCGGGCGACGTCGGTCGGTGTGCATCGGCACACCGCATAGTGCTGCTTTCGGAGGGAACGCTGCCGGTGCCCGCGGAGCGGGTGGGCCAAATGATTCTGGTCAAGACCAGGGAAGCATCGGCCTCACGGCGGGCCTGGTGGGGTATCCGCGGGTGTCAACGCATGATCAGCGCTGGGATCTGTGCCGGAAGGTGGCCCGGTTGAGCGGTTGGGCGAGCGGTGGAGGTGGCCGCTGTAGACATTAGTCAACGTCGGCGCGTTTACCAGATCGTCGATCAGGTCGTCCTCGGCGGTGATGGCGTTGAGCACCAACGAAACTGGATCATTGACAGCCTCTCGGCGATCGCGTGCGCCGACGGGCTCACTTGGTCACCTCCTGGCTCTTGCCGACGACGGTCACGCCGCCGTCGGAGACGACGAATCCGCGCGCCCGGTCGTGATCCTTGTCCACCCCCACCTGCGCCCCCTCGGGTACCACTACGTCCTTGTCGATGATCGCGTTCTGTACCACGGCGTTGGCGGCGACAACGGTGTTGTCCATGATCACTGAGCGTTCCACTATGGCGTAGTCCTCTATCCGCGCGCCGGGAGACAGTACTGACTCGCGCACCAGCGCCCCAGAGACGATGACGCCGTTGGAGACCACGCTGTTGA
>Ga0075428_100005155_pt1 | contig 14526 bp, 15 predicted proteins | sample RhiMetdeltSRZDD2_FD_75291 | JGI IMG/M metagenome (GOLD analysis project Ga0075428, IMG submission 75291) | Populus rhizosphere microbial communities from Tennessee, USA - Rhizosphere MetaG P. deltoides SRZDD2 | ecosystem: Host-associated > Plants > Roots > Rhizosphere > Soil | place: USA...
GCTCGGCGAGGGAGCGCTCCGGCCGCCCGGGCCGAAGCCCGGGAGCTGATCGCCGCGACCGCCGCGGGTGTACACTCGAGGGTGCCGGCAGCGGAGCGGGACTCGTGCGGTGCGGAGCCAGCGGAGCGGAGCGGGGGATGGGTGCGGAGGCGCGCCGCAGCCCCGCGCTCGCCCTGCTCGTGGGGGCGCTCGCGCTGGCGGGCGCGGCGGCGTCCGCGCGCGCGCAGGAGCCCTTCGGATACGCCGTCGTCGCTCCCGATTTCTCCGTGAACGGCGCCGGGACGAACGTCGATTCGATCGCCTTCTGGGAGGCGCCGGATCCCGCCGACACGCTGCTCCTCGTGACGGCGAAGGGCAACCAGCGCGTCGAGGTCTGGCGCTTTCCGTTCGCCGGCAACCAGCAGCCGGCGCTCCTGCACGCGAGCTTCGGCACCGGCACGCAGGTGAACGGCGTCGCGGTCGACCCCGCGACCGACCGGCTCTTCATCGCGGTCTCGTCGCCGGAGTCGACCGTGAGCCTCTTCTCGCTGCCGGGGCTGGGCTTCCTCGGCGAGTTCATCGCCGGGGCCGTGAACCTGCGCAGCGAGCCGAACCTCGCGCTCCTCGACCACGCGAGCGGCTCCCGCTGGCTCTACGTCTCCGCCGACACCGTCGCGTACGTGCGCGACGCGGCGAGCGGGGCGGCGGTCGGCCAGTTCACGCCGACCGCGGGCCTCGAGACGATGGCCGCGGACGACCTCGCGCAGGTGATCTACATCCCCGACGAGAACGGCCGGACCGGCGTCTACGCCTACGAGCCGCTCGGCGCGCCGCACCTGCGCGCCGGCACGAACCGCTTCGGCGCCGGGGTCTTCGACGCCGACGCCGAGGGCATCCTGATCTACCGCTGCCGCGCGGCGGGCGGGGCCGACACCGGGGCGGGCTGGATCGTGGTGTCGGACCAGCGCGCGGACCACACCGAGTTCGAGTTCTTCGACCGGCGCAGCTGGCGCCACCTCGGCGCCGTCGAGCTCACCGGCGTCTCGAACACCGACGGCATCGGCTCGACGCAGCGCGCGCTCCCCGGCTGGCCGCAGGGCCTCTTCGCCGCGATCGACGACGACACGAGCACGGCGGGCGTCGGCTGGCACCGGATCTTCGCCGCCACCGGCCTCGCCTGCCCCTTCGCCCCCGAGCTGCCCGCGCTCGCGCCGGGCGGCCGGGGCCTGCTCGCCGCGCTGCTCGTCGCCGCCGGCATCGGCAGCCTCGCGCTGCGCGCGCGTCGCCGCTGAGCCGCGCACTACCCGGGCGGCGCGGCCCCGACGGCGATCCGGCCGCCCTCGCGCACCTGCGCGGGCGTCACCTCGACGCTCCACTCGCGCTCGCCCGCGCGGACCCGCCAGGGGCCCCGCGCGCGCACCGGAGCGTCGCTGGGCGTCGGGTGCGGGACGCGCAGCCGTGCGATCCCGTCCGCGTCGGCGCGCGCGCGGGCGCGGAAGGCGAGGGTGCGCCCGAGCGGCGAGACGAGCTCGAGCTCGGCCCGGACGACCGCGCCCGGTGTCGCCGGCACCTCGAGCAGCGCGCCCTCGACCACCTCGAAGAGCCGGTACGCGGGCTCCTCCGCCGGCGGGAGGCCGGCGGGGAAGAGGAAGAAGAGCGGGCTCCCGCGCTCGGGGCCCTCGTCGAGCAGGCGGAAGTGCGCGAGATGCGCCTGCCCGCGCGCTGCGGAGCCCGCCTCCCGCTGCAGGCGCCAGTCGAGCGCCGGCGGCGCGAGCGAGCCGTGGTTCATCGTCACCACGTAGGGCGTGCGGAGCTCGTGCGCGATCTCGAGCGCGCGCTCCTCGGAGCGCGCCGCGAAGAACTCGAGCACCGCCTCGTAGCGCGCGCGGTCGACGTACGGGCCCGCGTTGCTCGCCGGCGTGGCGCGTCGGCCGAAGTACCCGATCGCGTAGCCGAGGCTCGGCGGCGCGAGGACGCCGAACGCGGGCTTCGCGAAGGGGTCGCGCTCCGCCGCCGGGTCGGGTGCCGTCTCGCGCAGGCGCTCGGCGAATCGGCGCAGCGAGCCCGGGCCCGAGCCCGCCGCGGCCGATCGCGCGCGCTCGGGCTCGCCCCAGAGCGCGATCGCCCCCCTCGCAGCGGGCAGGTAGATCGCCGAGACTGGGATCCAGAGCAGCGCCGCGCCCGCGGCGAGGGCGGCGACGTTCGCGACCCGCGCCGGCAGGAGCCGGCGCGCGAGCAGGCCGCGCGCCTCGTGCACGAGCAGCGCGAAGCCGAGCGAGCCCGAGGCCGCGAACTCGGTGCCGAAGCGGACCTGCGCGATCGCGAGCGCGCCGAGCGCGCCGGTCCAGCCCGCGAGCGCGAGCGCGGCGCGCCGCCGCGCGGGGTCGCGCGCGAGGGCGAGCGCGGCGAGCGGCACCAGCGGGATCGCGTACGCGAAGCCGCCGTAGAGCACGCTCGGCGCGCGCCCCTGCACGCGCGACCCCGGAGCGAGCCAGGCGAAGAGCGGGCGTTGCTCGAAGTTCGACCGGCCCGAGTGGTCTTCGCGGGTCAGGAAGGCGGCCGCCGGGAGGAAGGCCGCGCGCGTCGCCGGCAGCGCGAGCAGTCCCACGAGCGCGAGCGTCGCGAGCGCCGCGACGCGCAGCGCGCGCGCTCCGGGTCCCGGCGCCGGGCGCAGCCGCTCGGCGACGGCGAGCGAGCCCGCGACGCCGGCGAGCGCCGCGAGCACCGCGACCTGGAGCCAGGAGAAGGTCGTCGAGGTGAGCGCGGGACCGCCGGCCGCGACCTCCGCGGCAGCGAACGGCGCCGTCACGGCCGCGCCGGCGGCGAGGCCCAGCGCGTGCGCGGCGAGCCAGCCGCGGCCCGAGAGCACGCCGAGGCCGAGCAGCACGCCGTCGCCGATCGCGACGTAGAGCAGGCTCCCGCTCCACGTGAGCACGAGCGCGGCGCGCGTCGCCGCGAGCGCGCTCCAGAGCCACGCCGCCCGCCAGCCCGAAGCAAGGCGTGCGAGCCGCAGCGTCTGCGCCAGCCAGAGCGCGCCGAGCAGGCCCACCGCCGCGTGGTGGTCCGGGCTGCCGAGGCGCGTGAAGTTCACCGAGACGGGGAGCAGCGCGAAGATCGCCGCGGCCCCGAGCCCCAGCGCCGGACCGGCGAGGGCGCGCCCCGAGGCGACGATCGGCAGCACCGTGAGCCCCGCGAGCACCGGCGAGGTCCAGGCGGCGACCCGCTCGAAGCCCGCGGTGCCGTCGGCGAGCGCGCGCGCGGTGGCGCCGAGCAGCCAGTCGAAGAGCGGCGGGGCCGGCACGACCGCGCCGGCGGGGTAGCCGAGGTAGGGATCGAAGCGCAGCAGCTGCGGGAAGTGCAGGAAGGTGTAGAGCGCGCGGCGCGCGCGGTAGGCGCCGTCGAAGGGCAGGAGCCACACGCTCCCGTCGCCCGGAAGGATCGGCGCCCACTCGAGCGCGCGCACCGCGACGGCGAGCAGCACGAGGAGCGCGGTGGCGACGCGGGCGAGCAGCGGGGACATGGCGGGAGCCGGCAGGCTACTCGCGCGCCGTGGCTGGCGCGAGCGCGATCCGCACCGCCTTCAAGGCCGCGGGCCGGGGGCCGGCGCCGTGCGCGGGTCGCGCTTGCGCTGGCTCATGGCGCGGAAGTAGTCGAGCAGCGCGCCGAGGTCCGCGTCGCTGAGCCCCGGGTGCGGCGGCATGCTCGTGATGCGGAAGGATTGCGGGTCGCGGATGAAGGCCGCGAGCTGGTCGGCGTCGCGGTACTCGACGATGCTGCGCGGGACGTTCAGCTCGGGGCCGACGCTGCCGCCCTCGCCGTTGATCGCGTGGCAGGCCGCGCAGTCGCGCTGGAAGAGCGCGAAGCCCCGCCACGGCGGCGATCCCGCGGGCTCGCCGGTCGGCGCGGTGTTGGGGTAGCGCGCCTCGAAGGGCGCGATCTCGATCGCGACCAGCTGGTAGGGCCAGGGGTAGCGGTTCGCGTCGGCCTGCGAGGCACCCGTCCACACCAGGTAGAAGGGCCCCGCGTCGACCTGGCGGCGATCGATCAGCTCGAAGTCCCGGCCGTCGGGGGTGCCCGTACGCACCATCTTCCGCACGTCGCCGAAGGCGAGCCAGCCTCCAGGCTCGGCGAGCAGCGCCGCCGAGGCGGGCTTCGCGTAGCCGTCGCGCGCGAGGAAGAAGACGTTGGCGTCGCCGAGCGAAGCGGGCGCGGCGCCGAAGCCCAGCTCGAAGACCTTCGCGAGCGGGCATGCGAAGTACTCCTTGCGAGAGTCGCCGTAGTAGGGGTCGTGCTCGACCACGATGTTCTGCGGGTGGCACTTCTCGCGCAGCGCGGCCTTCGGGATCTCGCGCACGAGCTTGCCGTCGCGCAGGAAGCGCAGCGAGTCGCCTCCCGCCGCGGCGGCGGAGCCGGAGCTCCCCGCGGCGAGGGCGAAGCACGCGAGCAGCAGCAGGCGCGAACGTCGCATCGATCCCCTCTCCTTCATCCGGCGCGCCGGATCACGACGAGGCGTCCGACGAGCTCCTCGGGCGGCGGCGCGTCGGGCACCGCGAGCTCGATGCGCGCGCCGACGCCCTGCACGACGCGCACCCCGTCGCGCGTTCGCACGAAGCCCTTGACGCGCAGCGCGGCGCGCCGGCGCAGCCGCGCGAGCAGCTCCTCGGGCGCGACGCCGGCCTCGACCGCGAGCTCCTCGCTGGCGAAGCGCTCGTGGAGGTGGCCGGGGTGCGCGGCCGCGGCCTCGGCGCCCGCGGATCGGCGGAGCGCGCGCGCGCCCCCGGGATCCGGCGGGAAGAGCAGCGCGGGGTCGACGTCGGCGTGTACCGCGCGCAGGATTGGCGCCTCGGGCTCGATCTCGCGCAGCTGCGCCTCGAGGCGCGGCACCTGGCGCGCCTCGAGGCGGTCGAGCTGGTTCAGCACCAAGAGGTCCGCCGACGAGACCTGCTGCTCGAAGGTGCCCTCGAGGTCGCGGCCCGCGGCGAGCTGCTCGGCGTTCACCACCACGACGGTCGCGTCGTCGGCGATCCAGCCCGAGACCGGCTCGCGCCAGAAGTTCAGCTGCGTGTCGTAGGGCAGGGCCACGCCCGAGGTCTCGACGATCACGCGGTCCGGGTCGACGCGGCGGCGCAGCATCTCGAGCGTCTCGACGAGCTGGTCGGAGAGCTTGCAGCACACGCAGCCGCCGCGCAGCTCGACGTAGTCGTCGCGCATGCGGCCGAGCAGCGCGGCGTCGATGCCGAGCTCGCCGAACTCGTTCGAGACCAGGGCGACGCGCACGCCCTGCGCCTGCGCGTCGGCGAGGAGCCGGCGCACCAGCGTGGTCTTGCCCGAGCCGAGGAAGCCCGAGACGACGAGCGCGGGGATGCGCCGCGTCACGCGGGCCGCCGCGGGTCGAGGTGGAAGAAACCGACGTCCTCGCCGCGGACGGCGTCCGAGAAGCGCGCCGCGCTGCCGACGCCCGGCGCCCCCGCCGCGCCCGCCGCGAGCGCGATCCCGAGCCGGCGCAACCGCCGCATGCCGCCTCCCCCGCGTCCGGGCGTCAGGCTCCGGCGTCCGCGAGCGGCGCGTCGCGCAGCTCGGCGTACACGCCGAAGTGATCCGAGGGCCAGACGCCTCCCTCCTCCGCGTCGCAGACGACGCGGCAGGCGGTGATCTCCCCGAGCCCGTCGCGGCGGGGCAGCCCGGCGAAGACGTAGTCGATGCGGCGGTCGGGCTCGCGCTCGGCGCGCGCCCACGGGTTTGCGTTGCTCCAGGTCGTGCCCGGGCCGGGGCCGCCGGCGCGGCGCCAGGCGTCGAGGAAGCAGACGCTCCAGCCGCCGAGCGACTGGAGGCCCGTCACGTAGCGGATCTCCGCGGAGTCGGGCTCGGCGTTGAAGTCGCCGGCGAGGATCGGCGGGAAGCCGTCCTTCGGCCGGCGCCGCAGCGCGAAGTCGCAGAGCGCCACCACCTGCTGCTCGCGCACCCAGCCGTGGTGGAGCTTCCAGTGCAGGTGCGTCGAGGTGAAGGAGACCGGGCCGCAGGGCGCCGCGACCGTCACCGAGAGCGCGCTGCGCGTCTCGCCGTCGCCCGCGTCGGGGAGCGCGATCTCCTCCTGGGAGGCGATCGGGAAGCGGCTCGCGACGGCGTTGCCGAAGCTGCCGCGCCGCGCCTCCTCGCCCGCGCGCCAGAACGGCGATGCCGCGGCGAACGCCACGTCGTAGCGGCGCGCGCCGAGCAGCTCCGCCACCTGGTCGAAGCCCGGTAGCAGGAGCGCCTCCTGGAAGGCGATCAGGTCGGGCGCGAGCCGGTCGATCCAGCCGCGCAGGAGCGCCGCGCGCGCGGGCCAGGGCCCCGCGTCGTGCCACAGGTTCAGCGTGAGCACGGAGAGCGGCATGGCGCGAGCGTCAGCCGCCCGCGATCTCGGCGACCAGCGCGAGCGAGGCGAGCGCGTCCGGCTCCGGGAGCCCCGGGATCTGCATGCGCACGAGCAGGTGCGTCATGCCGAGCTCCTCGCGGTAGCGCGCGATGCCGTCGGCCACCGCTGCCGGCTCGCCGACGATCGCCCACGCGTCGACCGGCTCCTCGGCCGCGCGGCGCAGCGCGGGGCTCGTCGCGCGCACGAGCGCCTTCGCCTGGAGCGCGAGCGCGTCGCGCACCTCGCGCACCCGCGCCGCGTCGCGGCTCGCGTAGACGGCGCGCAGGATCGGCACCGCGAGCGGCTCGCCGCGCGCGGCCTCGCTGCGCGCGTCGCGGTGGCGCGCGTAGTTCTCGCGCAGCCGCTCGAGCGGCTCGATCGGCGACGCGAGATAGGGCAGGCCGAGCCGCCCCGCCTGGGCGATCGCCTTCGGGCCGAAGGCGGCGACCCAGACCGGCGGGTGCGGGCGCTGCAGCGGCAGCGGCGCGAGCAGCACGGGCTTCGGCGCGCCGCCGGCGGCGTCGGCCTCGAAGGCCACCGGCTCGCCGCGCCAGGCGTCGACGATCAGGCGCAGGTTCGCCTCGAAGCGGTCGCGCTTCGACGCCGCCGGCACGCCGAAGGCGGTGAAGAGCGCGCCGCGGAAGCCGCGCCCGACGCCGAGGATCACGCGCCCGCCCGAGAGCCGGTCGAGCACGGCGACCTCCTCGGCGACGTGGATCGGGTGGCGCACCGGGAGCAGCAGCGAGGTGGTCGCGAGGCGCAGCCGCGTCGTGCGCGCGGCGGCCGCCGCGAGCAGCAAGAGCGGCGCGGGGATCGACCCCGCCTCGCCGAAGTGGTGCTCGGGGAGCCAGAAGGAGCCGTAGCCGAGGCGCTCCGCCACGGCGGCCTGTCCCGCGAGCCCTGCGGCGTCGCCGCCGGCCTCGGGGATCCAGGGGGTGGTGCCGAGCTCGAGCGGAGGGCGGTCGCTCACGCGCCGGAGGCTACCGCGCTCGCCGGCCCGGGGCCGCACGCGAGCGAGCGCGCGGCGCGACGGAAAGCCGTTAAGATCTCGGGTCCGAGAGGAGATCCGCGGGCGTGTCGGAACCGGTGTCGGAGCGGACCAGGGACCCGGAGCAGCAGGCGCTCGAAGCGCGCGTCCGGAGCTACGTCGGCCTCGAGGAGGGCCCGCCCTTTACCTGCCCCGACGCCGTGAACGAGCCGATGATCCGCCACTGGTGCGAGGCGATGGGCGACGCGCTCCCCGTCTACGTCGACGCGGAGCGCGCGAAGGAGTCCGTGCACGGCGGGATCGTCGCGCCGCCCGCGATGCTCCAGGTCTGGGAGATGCGCGGCTACGCCATGCACGACCCGAAGCTGCTGGCGCCGAACCGGCAGCGCGAGCTCCACGGCGTCTTCGACGCCGCGGGCTACACGGGCGTGGTCGCGACCGATACCGAGCAGGAGTACCGCCGCTACCTGCGCCCCGGCGACCGCGTCACCGCGCAGACGCGCATCGAGGCGATCTCCGAGCAGAAGACGACCGCGCTCGGCACCGGCTACTTCATCGTCACGCGCACCCGCTTCACCGACCAGCGCGGCGAGGAGGTCGGCTCGGTCTCCTTCCGCGTGCTGAAGTTCCGGCCGAAGGTGCCCGCCGCCGGCGCGCAGGAGCACACCGCCGGCGCGCAGGAGCGCACCGCCGGCGCGCAGGAGCGCGCGTGAAGCAGCGCACGCTCGCGAGCGTCTCGGTCGGCGAGGAGCTCCCGCCGCTCGCGATCCCGCTCTCCACGAGCCTGATCGTGAGCGCGGCGCTCGCCTCGCGCGACTTCACCCCGGTCCACCACGACCGCTCGGCCGCGCAGGCGGTGGGGATGCCCGACGTGTTCATGAACATCCTCACGTCGAACGGGCTCGTCGGCCGCTACGTCACCGACTGGGCCGGCCCCGACGCGCGGATCCGCGGCGTCAAGCTGCGCCTCGGCGCCCCGAACCATCCCGGCGACACGATGACCTTCGGCGGGCGCGTCGCTGCGAAGGAGGGCGACGAGGTGAGCGTCGAGGTCGTCGGCCGGAATCGTTTCGGCAGCCACGTGACGGCGACGGTGCGCGTGGCGCTTCCCGACTGAGGCGCCGCGCGCCGCGGATGACCCGCGGCGACCTTTGCGGCAGACTTCCCGATCCGGACCAGGAGGAGACAGCGATGCGCGAGGCGGTGATCGTCGAGGCCCTGCGGACCCCGATCGCACGGGGCAAGCTCGGTCGCGGGGGGCTCTCGGGGATGCACCCGGCGCGGCTCCTCGGGCGGATGCAGCAGGCCGTGGTCGAGCGCGCGGGGATCGCGCCGAAGGACGTCGAGCAGGTGATCGGCGGCTGCGTGACCCAGGCCGGGGAGCAGGCGGGAAACCTCGCGCGCAACGCCTGGCTCACGCGCGGCGACGGCTGGCACACCGGCGGCACGACGATCGACACGCAGTGCGGCTCGGGCCAGCAGGCGAACCACCTGATCTCGGCGCTCGTCCGCTCGGGCAACATCGACGTCGGGATCGGCTGCGGCGTCGAGGTGATGAGCCACGTCGGCCTCGGCGCCAACGTCGTCCACGGCCCGGGCTTCTTCCTGCCCGAGGGCTATCCCTGGGACCAGAGCCCGAGCCAGTTCGACTCGGCCGAGCGCATCGCGAAGAACCGCGGCATCACGCGCGCGGACGTCGACCGCTTCGCGCTCGACTCGCAGCAGAAGGCGGCGCGCGCGCGCAGCGAGGGCCGCTTCAAGCGCGAGATCCTCCCGGTCGAGGCGCCCGCGCTCGGCGACGACATGAAGCCGACCGGGACGACGCGCGTCGTCGACCAGGACGAGGGCATCCGCGAGACGACGCTCGAGGGTCTCGCCGCGCTCAAGCCGGTGCAGGAGGGCGGGATCCACACCGCCGGCAACTCCTCGCAGATCTCCGACGGCGCGGCCGCGATCCTGTGGACTACGCCCGAGAAGGCGAAGGAGTACGGCCTGCGCCCGCGCGCGCGCATCGTGCAGGGCGTGGTGGTCGGGACCGACCCGTACTACCTGCTCGACGGCCCGATCGACGCGACGAAGGAGATCCTGCGCAAGACCGGGATGAAGCTCTCGGACTTCGACGTGGTCGAGATCAACGAGGCCTTCGCCGCGGTGGTGCTGTCGTGGGCGAAGGTCTTCGAGCCCGACATGACCCGCGTGAACCCGAACGGCGGCGCGATCGCCCTCGGCCACCCCGTCGGGGCGACCGGCTCCCGACTGATCGTGACGGCGCTGCACGAACTCGAGCGCCGGGACGGAACGCTCGCGTTCGTGACGATGTGCTGCGGCGCCGCCGTCGGCACCGGCACGATCATCGAGCGGCTCTCGTAGGCCGGCCGATGGCGAAGGAGCTCGACGGCAAGGTCGCGATCGTCACCGGGGCGGGCACGGGGCTCGGTCGCCTGCACGCGCTGGAGCTCGCGAGCATGGGCGCCGCGGTCGTCGTCAACGATCTCGGCGCCGCGGTGGACGGCGCCGGGCGCGACGAGTCGAAGGCGCGCGCGGTGGTGGAGGAGATCGAGAAGGCGGGCGGGCGCGCGCTGCCGCACTTCGGCGACGTCGCCGACTGGAAGACCGCCGAGGCGTTGATCCAGGCCGCCGTCGGGGGCTTCGGCGATCTCCACATCCTGGTGAACAACGCGGGCTTCACCCGCGACGCCACGCTCTTCAACATCGGTGAGGAGGAGTTCGACTCGGTGGTGCGCGTGCACCTGAAGGGGCACTTTGCGCCCTCGAAGTTCGCGTGCATCTACTGGCGCGAGCGCGCCAAGCAGTCCGGCGGCACGGTCTACGGGCGCCTGGTCTCGACCGCCTCCGAGGCCTTCCTGTTCGGGAACCCGGGCCAGCCGAACTACGCCGCCGCGAAGGCGGGGATCACCTCCTTCACGATGGGAATCGCGCAGCTGATGCTCAAGTACGGAGTCACCGCCAACGTGGTGATGCCGCGCGCGCGCACGCGCATGACGATGCAGGGCCCGAACATCGCGATCTTCAAGCAGCCCGAGTCCGGCTTCGACACCTTCGCCGCCGAGCACGTGCTGCCGCTCTTCGCCTACCTCTGCACGCCGCGCGCCGCGCGCGTCTCGGGGCACCTCTTCATCGTCTGGGGCCGCGAGATCAAGGTGATCGGCCGCCCCGAGCCGAGGCAGGTCTTCCACGTCGACGAGGCCTGGAGCGTCGACTCCGTGCACGCGAAGCTCGGCCCGTACTTCGAGAAGCTCGAGCCCGTGAAGGACGGCTTCAGCGTCCCGCCGCTCTGAGCGCGGCCTCTCCCGCCGCTCTGGTCACCGCGGCGCCGGCGGCGCTGCGGGCGGAGTTCCTCGGGAGCGGGGGCGAGTACTTCCGGATCTGGATCGTGAACGTCGCGCTCACGATCGCGACGCTCGGCTTCTACTCGCCGTGGGCGAAGGTCCGCCGCGCGCAGTACTTCCACCGCAACCTGCGCGTCGCCGGCGCGGGCTTCGACTTCGACGCGAACCCGTGGGCGATCCTGCGCGGGCGGGCGCTCGCGATCGCGCTGCTCGTCGGCGTGCAGCTCGCGTCGCGCACGAGCGCCGCCGTGAGCGCGGTCGCGGGCCTGCTCTTCGTCGCGCTGCTGCCGTGGCTGGTGACTGCGTCGCTGCGCTTCCGCCTCTACCACACGCTGCACCGCGGGCTGCGCTTCTCCTTCCACGGCAGCGTCGCCGAGGCGTTCCGCGCCTTCCTCGCCTGGCCGCTCGCGGCGGCGCTCTCGCTGGGCCTTCTGCTCCCCACCGCGATCCAGCGCCGGCAGCGCTTCGTCTACGCGGGGAGCGCTTTCGGCGGCACGCGCTTCGAGAGCGCGGTCGCGCTCGGCGCGATCTACCGGCTCTGCTTCGGCACGAGCTGGATCGCGCTCGGGAGCGCCGCGGTCGCGGGGTGGGCCACGAGCTCCTGGCTCTCCGCCGCGGGCCACCGGATCGGCGAGGTCGCCCCCGACGCGGCGGGCGCGGCGCTCGTCGCTCCCATCCTCGGCGGCGGCGCGCTCTTCGTCGCGGGCCTGGTGGTCGCGGGAGCCTACCTGCAGGTGCGCCTCCACAATCTGGTGTGGAATGACCTGCGGCTCGGACCGCATCGCTTCCGCAGCCACCAGACGCTCGGGGCGTGCCTCGCGCTGCAGCTCGGGAACCTCCTCGGCGTCGTTGCGACGCTCGGGCTCTTCCTGCCCTTCGCGGAGGTGCGCAGCGCGCGCTGGCGGGCGGCCTGCACGGAGGTGGTGCCCGGCGCGAGCCTCGACGAGATCGCGGCGGGGACCGCGCAGGCGCAGGGCGCCGCCGCGGACGAGCTCGCGGAGATCTTCGGCTTCGACGTCGGCTTCTAGCCGCCAGGTGGGCCATGGTGCGCGCGCGCTACTTCGACGGCCGCACCTCGCGCGCGCGCGAGGTGGTGCTGCGGCCGCAGGGGACCCTGCTCGTCGTCGAGGGCGAGGGGGTCCGCGCCCTGGTGCCGCCGCAGCAGGTGCGGGTCGGCGAGTCGCTCGGCCGCGCCGGACGCCGCCTCGGCCTGCCCGGCGGTGCGAGCTGCGAGGTCGAGCCGGGGCCCGAGCTCGATCTGCTGCTCGAGCTGCTCGGGCATCGCGATGGGCGCGTCTCGCGCTGGCAGCGCAGCCTGCGCATCGCACTCGCCAGCGCGGTGGCGACGCTCGCGGTGCTCGGCGCGGGATACCGCTGGGGCCTGCCCTGGGCCGCGGCGCGCGTCGCCCGCGCGCTCCCCGAGGCGTGGGTGCAGCAGCTCGACACCCACACCCTCGACACGCTCGACGAGAACGTGTTCGGACCCACCGCGCTCCCCCGCGAGGCGCGCGAGCGCGTCGCCGCGCGGCTGGCCGCGCTGCGCCCCGCGCGGGGGGAGCTCCCGCCCCACGGGCTCCACTTCCGCGCGGGCGGGTCGCTCGGCGCGAACGCCTTCGCGCTGCCGGGCGGGGAGATCGTCGTCACCGACGAGCTCGTGCTGCTCTCGGAGCGCGACGAGGAGCTGCTCGGTGTGCTCGCCCACGAGCTCGGGCACGTGCACGAGCGCCACGCGCTGCGCGGCGTGATCCAGAGCTCGGTGGTCGGCGCGCTCGTCGCCGTCTGGCTCGGCGACGTGAGCAGCCTCGCGACGGCGCTCCCCGCCGCGGTGCTCGACGCCCGCTACTCGCGCGACTTCGAGCGCGAGGCCGACGACTACGCGGCGGAGCTCCTGCGCGCGAACGGCGCCGACCCGATCGCCTTCGCGGAGTTCCTCGCGCGCCTCGAGGCCGCCGACGGCGGCGGCGGCGGGCCGGCGCCCACGCTGCTGGCCTATCTTGCGTCCCACCCCGCGACGGCGGAGCGCATTCGCCGCCTGCGCGGCGACCGCTGAAGGGGCGAGGGGATGGCCGGCGGAGGAGGAGCTCCGGAGCCCGGGGCCGGCGAGGGCGGGCCGCCGGGCCCGGCCCGGCGCGCGCCGAGCCGGGCGTCGCGGCTCGGACCGCTGCTCCTCGGCGCCGTCGCGCTGCTCGTCTGCGGCTCGATGGCCGCCGCGGCGATCGCCTGGCTGCGCCAGCCCGGCTACATCCGCAACGGGAACTACCAGCGCGACCCCGTCACCGGCCACGCGCGCAGCCCGAACTGGTCGAAGACCTGGGACTGGCCCGAGCACCCGCGCGGGAAGATCGAGTTCCGCACCAACAACCTCGGCCTGCGCGAGGACACCGACACCTCCGTCGAGAAGCCGCCCGGCGTGCGGCGCATCCTCGTAACGGGCGACTCGCACACGGAGGGCTCGGTCTACAACCCCGAGTCCTGGGCGAACCGTCTCGAGGCGCTGCTAGAGGCCCAGGCCGCGCCGGGCGTCGGCTACGAGGTGCTGAACGCGGCCTCCGGCCACTTCGCCGCGCAGCGCTATCTCGCCGTCTTCGAGAAGTTCGAGCGGCTGCGGCCCGACGCCTTCGTGGTCGGCTTCTACACCGGCAACGACTTCCTCGAGGCGATCGCCTTCGCCGAGAAGGAGGGCCTGCTCGAGACGCCGCCGCGTCCCGAGGGCTACGACGAGATCGAGCGCTTCAAGGAGAGCGACGGCTCGCTCTACCAGGCGATCGGCCAGGCGGTGAACCAGCTCCACTTCTTCCACGCCTTCCCGCAGCTCGAGCAGACCGCGCTCGAGCTCACCGAGGCGGCCTTCCGCGAGATCCACGCGCGCGCGCGCGCCGCGGGCGTCGAGTTCGCCGTGGTCCTGATCCCGACCAAGCTCGACGTCGAGTGGGAGACGGACGCGGAGCGCAACGAGGCGATGAAGCAGGGCCTGCACCTCGGCGACGCCGACCTCGCCGTGAACCGCGAGCTCAGCGCCGCGCTCGCGCGCTGGCTCGACGCCGAGGGCATCCCCTGGGTCGACGTCACCGAGCCGATGCGCGCGGTCCCCGGCCCGTACTACTGGATGCAGGACTACCACCTGAACGTCGCCGGCCAGGACCTCGTCGCGCGCGAGGTCTTCGCCCGCCTCGGCCCGCGCCTCGCCGCGGCCTCGGCGACCTGGTAGGCGCGGGGCACGGCTCGCGAGGGGTCGCCGGAGGAAGGGATGGGAGCCTCCGCGAATGGCTCGGCCGCCAAGCTGCCCCGGGGCAATCCAGCATCGAAGCGCCCGTCACCCGACGGTCGGTTCGCGGGAATCGATGGCGGCCTGCGCTTGATTTCGCTCCGCCTCCCATCCCTTCCTCCGGCGCTCCCTCGCAAACGGAGCCTCGCGAGTCAGGCGGGCGTGAAGAACGGAACGACCTGGGTCCACGCGTCGATCGTCGGGTAGCCGAGCGGCTTGAAGACGGCGCGCACCGGGAGCTCGGGGCGCAACGCGTCGAGCTCGCAGTCGACGAAGCGCGTGACGAGGCGCACGGCCGGGTCCTCCGCGAGCGCGACGAGTCCGGTCGCGAAGGGGACGAGGGGGGCGAGCTCCCGGAGCAGCGGGCGGCGCACCACGGCGAACGAGAACAGCGCACCGCGTCCGGAGGTGAGCGCCCACTCGAGCTCGGGGCTCCCGCAGGCGCGGCAGCGCTCGGGCGGGTACCACTGGAAGCGGTCGCAGCGGCGGCAGCGCGGGATGCGCAGCTCGCCGCGCGCGGCGGCGGCGAAGAAGGGCCGCGTCGGGAGGA
>Ga0075428_100005159_pt1 | contig 14522 bp, 15 predicted proteins | sample RhiMetdeltSRZDD2_FD_75291 | JGI IMG/M metagenome (GOLD analysis project Ga0075428, IMG submission 75291) | Populus rhizosphere microbial communities from Tennessee, USA - Rhizosphere MetaG P. deltoides SRZDD2 | ecosystem: Host-associated > Plants > Roots > Rhizosphere > Soil | place: USA...
CGCCGACGCGTACGGCGCGGGCGAAGCCGACGCGCTGCTCGGCCGCGCGCTCGCCGGCGTGCCGCGCACGGACTACTCGCTCGTCGGTGCCGTCGGCCATGACTTCTACGAGGGCGAGCGCGAGGGCGCCAAGGGCTTCCCGCGCTTCACGGACCCGCGGCTGCGCGGCCCCGAGGGCTACCGCGACTACCTGCGCATGGCGGTCGAGCGCAGCCTGGAGCGCTGCGGCGTGGACTCCTTCGACCTGCTGCTGCTCCACAACCCGGATCGGCGCGGCTTCGAGTCCCCCGAGGTGTGGGAGGCCCTGCGCGAGCTCCGCGACGACGGCCTTGCAGGGGAGCTCGGCCTCGCCCCCGGTCCGGCCAACGGCTTCACGCTCGACGTGATCGGCTGCCTCGAGCGCTACGGGGAGCTGATCGACTGGGCGATGCTGATCCTGAACCCGTTCGAGCCCTGGCCGGGGGAGCTGGCGCTCGGAGCGGCGGCAGAGCACGAGGCGAAGGTGCTCACGCGCGTGGTGGACTACGGCGGCCTCTTCCACGACGACGTGCTCCCCGGGCACGGCTTCGACGCCCACGACCACCGCGGCTTCCGCCCCGAGGGCTGGGTCGAGGCAGGCCGCGAGCGGCTGGAGCGCATCCGGCCGATCGCTGAGCGTCACGGGCTCACGCCGCTCCAGCTCGCGTGCGTGTGGAACCTTTCCCACGACGCGGTCCGGTCGGTCGCTCCGACCTTGATCCAGGAGCCGGGTCCGGATGCGAAGCCGATCGAGCGCAAGCGCGAGGAGCTCGCCGCCGTGCCGGCGGAGCCGCTGCTGAGCGACGAGGAGATCGCCGAGATCCGCGCGGTCGGCGACAACCGCGGCTCGATGCTGCTGAAGGGCGCCACGCCGGACCACGAGGGCGAGGAGCGCCCGGACCGCTGGGAGCTCGGGCCCGAGCAAGCCGAGCTGGCGGCGCGCTGGGGCATCGACCCCGAGCGGGACCTGCGCAAGAGCGTCGCGCCGGTCTAGCGCCCTAGGGGCGGTCGAGCAACTCGGCGCAGCGCTGGAGGGCCTCGGTGTCCTCCGGACGCGCCTTGTCGAGGCAGTCCGCGTACTCCTTGAAGTCCTGGGCCTCCGGGCTCGTGCCGTCGGTGGTCGTCGGCTCCGGAGGCAGGCTGCCACCGCCACCGCCGCCCACGACGCCGTCGATGCCCGGCGTCCCGCCGAGCGATTCGGTCAGCGCCGAAAGTGGTCGCGGGTTCGCGGGCGCCTCGATCTGCTGGTCGCCGTTGACCTTCGCCAACTCCACCTCGAACTCGATCGAGCCGGACTCGATCCCGCCCAGCGACTGGCGATTCTCCTCGGGCACCTGGAACTCGACCTTGCCCGCCACGCGCCGGATGATGTCGTCTTCCTTGCCGACGTAGACGTGGAAGGTCGGGTCGCGCACCACCTCGCCCACCTTGCGGATGTCCTCCTCGCTGAGCGGCTTCGGAGGCGTCTGGCCGGTGGCGCCTCCGAGCGCCGCGCCGGACTTGCGCACGAACGTGTTCAGGTTGCGCATCACAGCCTCGACATCGAGCTTGCCTGAGACGTGACGGGTATCGACCCCGGCCACCTCCTCGTCGCCCTCGTCCTTGGCCTCCCCCAGCCAGCTGCGCAGATCGAGCCCGAGCGAACGCAGCGAGCCGCGGCGGTTCTTGTTCTCCGCGATCGCGCGGTTGGCCTTCGCCACCTCGGACTTCGGCTGCTCGTAGTAGATGTCCTGGAACTTCACGAAGGCGCGGTCGCCGGTGGAGAGAAAGCCGGTCGTGACGGTCTGGCCGCCGCCGTCCGTGCCGACCTTGAGGTCCACGTCGACGGACGGCAGCTTGCCGTCGTTGGTCCGAAACGGCCCTGAGGCTGTGATCCGCACTGGCTTGTCGAGCCCCGGGCTACCCTTCAGCTGGATCGACGCATCGAGCTTCAGATCCGCGCTCGTGATCGACGAGCTGAACGCCTTGTCGAGCACGTCCTGGACGTTCTCCTTGTCGTCTCCGCCGCCGCAGGAAGCGAGCGCCAGGCTGGCGAAGAGCAGAGCAAGGAGCGAGCGACGCACCCGGCGCAGACTAGCTGGGCCACCGCAACTCGACGCAATTCCGGACGTTGGATGACCAGATGGGGTACGTGAAGCGAATCGCAGGGATCGCCGCGGTGGCGGCGGTCGCAATTGCCACGCCGGCCCAGGCCGGGCAGGTGATCGTGGTGGACGGGGACCACGCCGAGCGCGTGGAGGACCCCGCCGTGCCGACCCGCGCGGAGGCGGCACTCGCCATGCCGACCGTGGCAAGCAGCGCGCGTGTTCGTGCCCGCGCCTCGACCACGCGGGGCCGCCGGGCGGTGTACGCAGCGCTGCGCAAGGAACTCCGGCGCAAGCGCATCAAGAGAGCCGAATACCGTCGCTGGCGCGCGACCTACGTGCGCTCCGCCCGGACACTCCGGCGCCTCCGCGGAGCGCGCGCCACACAGCTGCGGTACGTGCTCACGTCGGTCGAGTCGCTGGCGCTCCGCAGGCGGCTCGGCGCTACCCGCATGCCGGTGGCATTCCTTCAGCTCGAGCGCAACCGCCAGTACTGGCCCAGGCGCCCCTACCCCGCGCCAGGCGACCAGGTGAGCTTCCGCGGCAGCGAGATCCTGTTCCAGTACTTCGCCGGCGAGGGCCTTCAGCTGCACCCGCTCTCCACCTTCAAGAAGGCCAACCACCTGCACGGTTTCTGCGAACGCAAGGAGCCCACCTGTGACGAGGCCGCCCTGCGCCGCATCCTCAACGAGATGACCGCGCTCGCCGTGAAGCGCGGCCGCGGCTTCATCGCGTGGGAGTACCTGTTCTACTTCGGCGGCGGCTCGCCGCCCTGGATGAGCGGCATGGCGCAGGCCACGGGGATCCAGGCGCTCGGCCGCGCGGCCAAGCTGCTGAACGAGCCCAAGTACGCGAAGACCGCGCGGCGCGCGCTCGGCGCGTTCGAGACCGGTCCGCCCAGCGGCGTTCGAACCAGGGGGCCGCGCGGCGGCGTTCACTACCTCCAGTACTCGTTCGCGCCCGGCCTCTACATCTTCAACGCCTTCCTCCAGTCGCTGATCGGGCTGCACGACTTCGGCCAGCTCGCTGACGACGACCGCGCCCGCCGGCTCTACCGCGAGGCGGAGCCGGAGGCCCGCGCGGAGGTGCCGTTCAGCGACGTTGGCGACTGGTCGCTCTACAACTACGCCGGCCACGAGTCGAGCCGCGACTACCACGAGTTGCTGCGCGAGTTCCTCCAGAGCATGTGCATCCGCCACCTGGGCCCGCTCTACTGCGACTACGCGCGCCGCTACCGCGGGTACCAGGTCGACCCGCCGCAGCTGACCTGGAAGGGACCCGGCGTGGCCACCGAGGACCAGCCCGTGGCGATCCGCTTCAACGTGTCGAAGCTCTCCGCGATCGAGGTGAAGGTCACTAACCCGCACGGGACGGTCACGTTCAGCCGCCTGGCGACCTTCCGGCGCGGGGACGGCTCGTTCACCTGGACCCCGCGCGGCCCGGGCCTGTTCAAGGTCAGCGTGGCGGCGAAGGAGCTCCGCACGGGCCTCGGCAAGCGCGACCGCGACGGCGGTGAGATCCAGGTGGAGAACCGGCCGGGCTGACCTGACTAGAGTGCGGCGCCTGATGGAGCCCCGCACCATCCTCTACACAGGGAAGGGCGGAGTCGGAAAGACGAGCGTGGCGGCCGCGACCGCGCGCAGCTGCGCCGCCGCCGGGCTGCGCACCGTGGTCCTCTCCACGGACCCGGCTCACAGCCTCTCCGACTCGCTCGAGGCCCCGCTCGGGGCAGAGCCGACCCAGGTCGGCGCGAACCTGTTCGGCCAGGAGGTGCAGGCCCAGGAGGAGATGGAGCGCCACTGGGAGGGAGTGCAGGGCTGGCTCGGCGACCTGCTCGCGGAGCGCGGCATCGACCGCATCTCGGCCGAGGAGCTGACCGTGCCACCCGGCATGGACGAGCTCTTCTCGCTGCTCTGGATCAAGCGCCACCACGAGGAGGGCGAGTTCGACTGCGTGATCGTGGACTGCGCGCCGACCGGCGAGACGTTGCGGCTGCTCTCTTTCCCGGACGTCGTGACCTGGTGGCTCGAGCGCATCCTGCCCTCGCAGCGCAAGCTCGCGCCGTTCGCGCGCACGCTGTTCGACATGCCGCTGCCCGGCGAGGCGGTATTCGCCGACGTGGAGCGCCTCGCGCGCAACCTCGTGGCGATGAACGGCATCCTGCGCGACCGCTCCCGAACGTCGATCCGGCTCGTGACGAGCCCGGACCGGATGGTGGTGAAGGAGTCGATGCGAACATTCACCTACCTGAACCTCTACGGCTACCTGACCGACGCGGTGGTCGTGAACCGCCTGCTGCCGGCCGAGGGCTACTTCGCCGCCTGGCGCGAGGCCCAGGACGAGCAGCTGGCGCTGGTGCGCTCGGCGTTCGCGCCGGTCCCGGTGCTGACCGCCGACTACCTCGAGCGCGAGGTGGTCGGCCCGGAGATGCTCGACCGGCTGGCGGACGCCGTCTACGGCGAGCTCGACCCCGCCGCGATCCTGTACGACCGCCTCTCCCAGGAGCTCGTGACCAATAACGGCAGCGCGACCCTGCGCGTGGACGTGCCGTTCGCCGAGCGCGGCGACCTGAGCCTGAAGAAGATCGGCCTCGAGGTGATCGTGCGCGTGGGCGGCCAGAAGCGGACGATCATGCTGCCCCCCGCCCTGTCGGCGTACGCTGCGGCCGGCGCCCGTTTCGAGGACGGCGCGCTGGAGATCCAGTTCCAGAAGGACAGCGATGAAGGCTGAAGAACCGCGCCCGAACGGCGAGCCGGGGCTCCCGGACCCAGCCGCCCTGTTCGTGATGCTCGACGGCATGCGGAGGATGGCGCCGCGCGAGCTCGAGGGTCAGCTCACGAACCTGATCCGCGAGTTCCTGCTGACGCTGCGCTCGCTGATCGACTGGTACCTGGAGCGCCTCGACCGCGAGCCGCGCGAGCCACGCGTCGAGGACATCCCGATCGAGTAGGCGGGCCGCCGCGTTTACCGCAGTAGTTACCCCTCGCGGCCGCCCTCCGGGAAGCGCGGCAGGTGGCCGCCGGCGTCTCGGAGGATCAGGTTCCAGAGGCGGCGCACCTGTTGCGGGTGGCGGCGGGCGACGTTGTGGAACTCGCCGCGGTCGCGGCGGCGGTCGTACAGGCGGAGCTCCTCGCGACGGTTGCCGGCGATCAGGAGCCAGCGGTCGTCGCCCGCGCTCACGTAGGTGTTGTAGGAGGCGGTGCGGTAGCCGCGCTTCTTGCGCGGCTGCCGGCCGTTGAAGAGCGGCGAGAGGTCTGCGCCGTTCATGCCGCGTGGCTTGGCGACCCCGAGCATCGACAGGACCGTCGGGCCGATGTCGTGGGTGGAGGCGTAGTAGCTGCTGGTCCTGCCCTTCGCCTTCCCGGCCGGGTGGCGCATGACCATCGGCACGTGGGTCAGCTCCTGGTGCATCTCGGAGTAGCGCTTGCCCACCCAGCCGTGCTCGCCCAGCAGCACGCCGTGGTCGCTCACCAGGACGACCAGGGTGTTGCCGGCCAGCCCGAGGTTCTCGAGCCGGTCGAGGAAGCGCCCGAGCCACACGTCCACGAGCGTGACCTCGGCGGCGTATAGCTGCTGCATCCGGCGCAGCAGCCGCCGCGACAGGTGGATGTCGCTCGTGCGAGCCGCCGGCGTCTCGAACGGCTGGATCGGCTCCAGGCCGCCGCCTATGCGCGCCGGGCCGTACATGTCGACGAGGCGCCGCGGCGCGTCCCAGGGCTCGTGCGCGTCGAACGAGTCCACCACGAGCGCAAACGGCTGCTGGCGCCCGCCGGCCCACTCGATCCAGCCCATCGCCTCGCGGAAGACCTTCGCCGCGTTGTAGTCCCGCTCGCGCCGATTGCGTGGGTTCAGGGCCAGGTAGTTCGCCATGCGGCGCTCCGCGATGGTGCCTCGAAGCGCCTTGGGCAGGTAGTCGTCTATCTCTCGCCGCGACGGCAGGTGCGGGGGCCGGCGCCGCACCGGCACCTGGCCCGCCACCAGCTCCACGCGGTCGAACTTGGCCCGGAAGCGCCTGTGGACCGGGAGCAGGAGATGCGGGTTGTCGGTCACGTAGCCGGTCGTCCAGCCCGCTTCGCGAAGCGTGGCAGTCCACATCTCGCCGTCGCTTCCCACGGGCTCCCAGCCGGGCTGCGCCGGGAGGTCCCTCCAGCGCGGGCGCCAGCCGCGAAACGGGAACGTGCGCTTCCCGGACATGATCGCCCGCCGTGCGGGAATCGTGGGCATCCCCTCGGGATAGGCGTTGAGGAAGCGCACGCCCTGACGGCCGACCTTGTCCCAGCTCGCGGTGCGGGCGCGGCTGCCGTATATGTGGTCTGCGCGGAGGCTGTCCATCACGACGACCACCACGTTCATGGGCGGGCGCGCCTGCGCGCCCGCGCCCGGCGCTCCGAGCAGCGCGAGGCCCGCTGCCCCCGCTCCGCCGGCGCGAAGCAGCTCGCGACGGGATACGTCCGGTGGCACTACGGGCTACCGGCCCTTGCCGATATCGATCGAGCGGATCGCGTGCTCTTCCGGCAGCTTTGCGAGGACCTCGCGAACGATGTCGTGCACGTCGCGCTCGTCGTGGCCGAAGTCGTCGAGGAACGACTTCAGCGCCGTGAAGGTGATCTTCAGTTGGGCGGGCGTGAGGTCGAGCCGGTACGCGATCTCGTCCGGCCCGATCAGGTGCAGCTCGTCGTCGGCCATGAGTGCCGGACAGCGTACAAAGTAGGCTTGGAGCGTGGCGAAGACCTGGGTGCTGACCGGATCGCTCGACAACTTCCGCGCCACGCGCGAGCACGGGTTTCGCGTGATCGGCGCCAAGGAGGGCCGGCGCGGAATGGCAGAGCAGATCGCTCCCGGCGACCGGATCGTGTTCTACGTGACGGGCGTGCAGGCGTTCGGCGGGATCGTGCGGGTGACGGGCGAGATGTACGAGGACCGCGAGAAGATCTGGCCCGGGAAGCCCGGCAAGGTGGACCCGTATCCGTGGCGCTTCGAGACCGAGCCGGAGATCGTTCTCGACGAGGACGACTTCGTGCCGGCGGTCCAGTTCGTCGGGGAGCTGGAGCACATCGCCAAGTGGCCCGCGGAGCACTGGCAGCTCGCCTTCCAGGGCCAGCTTCGGACCGTCTCCGACGCCGACGCGGAGCTGCTCGAGCGCCGCATCCGCGAGGGCGCCCGCGCGGCGGTGTGATCCACACGCGGCATTACACGCTCGAGGAGGCGTCGGAGCTGCTTCCGAGGGTGGCCGCCCTGGTGGAGCGGATGCGCGCGGCCCGCAACCGGCTCGGTGACCGCGAGGCGCGCGAGGCGCTCTCGGAGGCCGGGCCGACGAACGGCGGCGGCACGCCCGGCCGCACGGTGTCCGAGGGGTTCCTGGAGCTGCGCGACTCCATGATCGAGCTGCGCGAGCTCGAGGTGGTGCTGCGCGACCTCGACCGCGGGCTGCTGGACTTCCCGTCGCTGCGCGACGGCGAGGAGGTCTACCTCTGCTGGCAGGAGGGCGAGGATGCGATCGGCTTCTGGCACGAGCCCGACGCCGGCTTCGGCGGGCGCCGGCCGCTCGAGGATGGCTGAGCTGGCGCGGCGCGCCCTTCGGGCCGCGCGGCTGCTCAACTTCGAGCAGCGCGTGGCGGCCGCGGCCGCGATCGGGCTGATCGTGAGCACCTTCGGGCCGTTCTCGTTCGTGGAGGCCGGGGAGCTGCTGCTCGCGGGCGGCGTGCTGGGGCTGCTGCTCGCGCGCGCCGAGGGCAAGCGCTTTCACCTGCCGTTCGGCGACGGCACCGCCATCGCCGCCGCCGGCATCTGGGCCGGCGCGCTGATCGTGGCCCGGCTGTTCGACCGCTCGCTCGGCCAGAACCTGCTGGCCCTGGCCTGCGCCGCGATCCTGTTCCTCGCGGGCGCGCGTGAGCGAGCCAAGCGCCCGGCCGACGACCTGCCGCCCGAGCTCGAGACCCCGCCGATCCGCAGGCGGCGACCGCCGCGCCGCCCGGGCGCGGCCGCCGAGGCCACGACCGAGCCGCTCCCGCCGCCGGAGTTCAAGCCCTACGAGCCGCGCTCCGGCGAGCAGCTGCATCTCGGGCCGGACGACCCGGAAGACGCATGAGCGTCACGCCCACCGCGGCGGCGGCCATCTGGAGCGAGGCCGCCACCACCAGCGCCTCGGCCGAGCCGAGTCCGGTGACGACCGCCCCCGCCAGCGCGGCTCCGAGCGCGAACGAGCCCACCTTCAGCCCGACCGCCGTGGTGAACACCTGCCCGTAGAGGGACGGCGGCACATAGCGTTGGCGGGTGGCGAACTGGGCCGCCAGCGCGGGGCCGTCCACGAGCGCTGCCAGCGACACGAGCGCCAGGAACACGGGCAGCGAGCCCGCGAGCGGCCAGCTCAGCATCAGCAGCCCGAAGACGGCGTACCCGGTGAGCACGATTCGCTCCGGCGGGAAGCGGCGCTGGATGCGGACCAGGCTCAGCGCGCCGAGCGTGGAGCCGACCGCGAACGCGGCCCACATGTATCCCGCGGCGCTCCTCTCCACGCCGAGGTGATCCACCGCGAAGAGCGGGAAGGCCACCGTGAGCAGCCCGAGGCCGCCCAGCCCGATCGCGGCCGCGGCGGTCACGCCACGCAGCTGCGGCACCAGCAGGATCTGGCGCAGGCCGTCGCCCGCGACGCTCCATAGCGTGCGCTCGTCGGCCCGCTCGGGCGGCGAGTCGAGGCCGGGGATGCGCACGATCAGCGCCAGGGCGGCCAGCGCGAGGCCCGCCTCCACGATCAGCGGCGCCTCCGGGCCCACGACGGCGGACAGTGTGCCGGCGAGGGCCGGGCCGACCACGAGCGCCGCGTTGAAGCTGGTGGTCTCGACCGCGTTGGCCGGCGGCAGCAGCTCGCCCGGCACGAGCGCCGGGATCATGCTCGTGAAGCCGCCGAACGAGAGCGGATAGGTGATGCCGGCCGGAAGCACCACGAGCGGGATCACCCACGCCGGCGCGTGACCCACCAGCACGACGAGGGCCACGAGCACGCACGCGATCACGAGCTGGTCGATCACCATCAGCGTCCGCCGGCGGCCCGTGAGGTCGAGCCACGCGCCGAGCAGCGGCCCGCTGATCAGGCTCGGCAGCGTGATCGCGGCCACGGCGGCGCCGGCGAGCCCCGCGCTGTCTGTCCGCTCGAGCACGAGCAGCACCACGCCCACCGAGAACATCTCGTCGGAGACCCGCGCGAGCGTCGCCGCCGACAGGAACTTGAGGTAGCCGGGCTGCGCGCGCAGCCCCCGCAGCGAGTCGCGGTCCATCAGCGCGCCGGCGGTATCGCCTGCCGGAAGCGGAAGCGGAAGTCCGGGTCCACCTGCTTCTTGATCTCGCGCAGGCGCTCGAGGTTCGAGCCGTAGTAGGCGCGCTGCCACCCGTCGAGCTGCGGGTCGATGTAGTTCTGGTACGCCTCGCCGGAGACGTGCGGCCGCAGGGCGCGCCACACGCCGCCTGCCCAGCGCCTGCTGGCACGCCCGGCCGCGCCGCCATTGAAGTAAGCGAGGTACTGGAGCGAGAACAGCATGTCGCGGTGCACGAATGCCGTGGCGTCGGCGGCCGGCCGGTTGAGCGCGCCGCCGTAGGCGTCGAGCAGCAGGGCGCCTGAGCCGAGCGACGGGTTGCGCTGCCGCCGCTCGATCCAGTCGATCATGATCGCCCGGCCCCTCGGCCCGAGCCGCTTGTCGAAGTAGTCGGACTTGGCGAAGAAGCTCGAGCGCGTGGACCTGTGGCATGCGGCGAAGCCGGAGCCCAGACAGCCCGCCCAGCGTAGGACCAGCGAGAAGTAGCTCGAGCTGCCGCTGCTGAGGCTGGCGCCGGCTACCCGCGTGAGTGGCCTGACGAGCCTGCGCAGCGCGCCCACGTCGCCGAAGTACTGCCCGAGGGCTGCCACGCGCGGAGATCCGGAGCCGCCGGTGGTGCCGAGCGAGAAGATCGAGGTGAGCGCGGGCGGCGCCTCGGGCGCGAAGCGCTGCCACGCGGCCAGCGCCTCCTCCGCCTGCGACCACGGCCAGGACACGCTGAACCAGGCCACACGCGGCGCGCGGTGGGCCTTCAGGGTCAGCGAGGTCACGATGCCGAAGTTGCCCCCGCCCCCTCCTCGGCACGCCCAGTAGAGGTCCTCGCCCGTGTTTGCATCCACGTGCCGGACGCGGCCGTCCGCTGTGACCACGCGCGCGGCGACGAGTCTGTCGCTCGTGAGCCCGAAGCGCCGCCCGGCCAGGCCGTGCCCGCCACCGAGGGTCAGCCCGGCGATGCCCACGGACGGGCACGAGCCGGACGGCACGGACAGCCCGCGCCGGGTGAGGGCCCGCTGGACGTCGATCAGCTGGGCCCCCGCGCCGATCCTCGCGCGGCCATTCGAGACCCTGACTCCCCGGAGGCGAGACAGGTCGACCACCACGCCGTCCGAGGTCGTGGAGTAGCCGGCGTAGCTGTGCCCGCCGGAGCGCGCCACGACCCTGACGTCGAAGCGGTCGGCCCAGCGCACGACCTCGGCCACGTCCGCGGTGCTCTCCGCGAGCACCAGCGCGTCCGGCCGTGTGCCCTCGAAGCGGCGGTTGTAGACGATGCGCGTGCTGTCGCGCGGCACGAGCACGCGGCCCCTCACCGCCGACCTGAGCTCCCTCAGCGCCCGCCCCGAGAGGGCCGCGGGCTCCGGCGGGAGCCGCAGGAGGACCGCGCCGCCCGCTGCGCCTACGAGGAACTGGCGACGGTCGAGCTCGGCCATCCGCTCATTCCAGCAGACCCCTGCGCATGGCCTCCGCCACCGCCGCCGCCCGTTCCGAGACGCCGAGCTTCTCGTAGACGTGGTGCAGGTGCGTCTTCACCGTCGCCGTGCTCAGATGCAGGGCCCGGCCGATCTGCGGCGCGCTGAGGCCCTCGGCGATCAGAGCAAGGGTCTCGCGCTCGCGAGCGCTCATCACGGGCCGGTCGCGAGGGGCGCGCAGCCTGATCTCCCCGGCGATCCCGGCCTGGAGCTCGGGTGAGAGCACCGTCCGGCCGCGGGCGACTGCGGTGATCGCGTCGCACAGCTCGCGTGCGCTCGCCTCCTTGGTCAGGTACCCGGCCGCACCCTCGGCGAGCGCGGCGTACACCTCGCAGGGCTCAGCCTGGGCGTCCATCAACACCACGCGCGTGCCCAGGCCGTCGCGCGCCACCGCATTCAGGACCTGATCGCCGGACAGGCCGGTGAGCCTCCTGTCGAGCACGGCCACGTCGGGATGCTGCGCGCCGATCGCCCTCAGCGCCTCCCTGCCGTTGGCCGCCTGCCCGACGAGCTCGAGCTCGGGGCGCTCGCGGATCGCGCGGGTCAGTGCGTCCCGGTAGAGGGGCTGGCCGTCCGCGGCCAGGACGCGCACTCGCCGCCCTGGCCTCGCACGAGGTCCCTCACTGGGAAAGATTCATGAGTTGTACCAGTCAGCGATGCGTTTTGCTCTAAGACTCCTGAGCATGAGGGGACCGGCTGGAACCGTCGCGCTTCTTCCCCTTCGGCTCACGCGCGGATCGCGCCGAGTCCGATGCCGGGGACTCGAAGTGCATCATGACCACGCGGGTCCGCATGGACGTGCGATCCGATCCCTTGATCCGCTCAGCGCTCCGCGCCTGGATCTCCTCGGTCTCGTCGAGGGCGCGGTTCAGGAGGTCGGTGATCTCCTTCCAACCGGTCTCATCGAGCTCGAGGACGCTTCGGGAAAGGTGGCGGTCGGCGTGCGCTTCGAACGTTCCGGCCTCCATCGCGTCCGAGACGTCCTCCCAGACCATCTGAAGCGCGACGTCGGTCACCGCCTGGCGCCCGGACTGCGGCAGCTTCTTCCAGTCCCTATCAGTGAAGAACGGCCGGATGATCGCCCGGTAGTAGTGCTCGATTGCACCACGCCGCTGAGCCGTGCTGACCAGCTCGATGCAGCCGAGGTCCTGAAGCGCACGGACGTGGTAGCTCACGTTCGGGAGCCGCTCGTCGATCAGCTCAGAGATCTCGTTCGGGCTCGCGACGCGCTCGTTGAGGATCGCGAGGATGCGCGTGCGCATCGGGTGCGAAAGGGCCTTGGCCAGCCGCGGGTCAACCAGGTCCATCGTTTGGCGAGCCATGAAGCGACCTTAATCGAAAGTCCGTGCCCGTGACCCGAGTAGCGGGCGACGACACGTCGATCCAGTTCGACGCGTTCGCGCCGCACTACGACGCGTTCACCTCGGGCTCGGACTATGAGCGCTGGACGGAGTGCGTGCTCGCGCACGCGCGCTCCCACGGACTCGCGGGGCAGACCCTGCTCGACGTGGCGTGTGGCACCGGAAACAGCTTGATCCCGTTCCTGGCGCGGGGCTTCGACGTGGTCGGCTGTGACTCCTCGAGCGCGATGCTCGCCGAGGCCGCGCGTAAGGCGCCGCAGACCCAACTGGTCCTCGCGGACATGCGCGAGCTTCCGGCGCTCGGCCGCTTCGACCTCGTCACCTGCATCGACGAACCGCTCAACTACCTGGCGACGGAGTCGGACCTGGTCGCCGCCTTCAGGTCGATCGCGGCGAATCTGGCCCCGGACGGGCTCACGGTCTTCGACCTGAACTCGCTGCTGACGTACCGCACCACATTCGCGCACGACGACGTGAGCGAGAGCGACGACGGAAGAGTGTTCGCGTGGCGGGGTGAATCGTCTGGAGACGCTGAACCAGGCTGCGAGGCGTGCGCGTGGATCGACGTCTTCGTACCCGCGCCGGATGGCTCGTACGACCGTGTCCGCAGCCGCCACGTGCAACGTCACTTCCCGCGCGAGCGGGTGGTCGCGTTGCTCGCTGACGCGGAGCTCGAGCCGGTCGCGATAAGCGGCGTGCTGTACGACGGCACGCCGGTGGCGGATGCCGACGAGCTCCGCCACCTCAAGATCCTGTACACGGCGAGACGCGCGAAGGGAGGTGCTGCCCAGTGACGATCAAGAAGACCGACAAGCCGGTGCTCCCGGTCCTGTCGACCACGAAGGTGTCGTAAGCGACCGCGGCTCTGCCCGGCCCGGCCCAGGGCCGGGCGAACCGCCGTAGCGAAGGGAGCGGCGTGCAACGGCCACGCCTGAAGCGGACCAGGGAGTCACTGACAACCGCGGCCGGCGACATCTACCTATTGCGCGCCGGCGAGGAATCCGACCTCGTGATCGAGCAGCCCGACGCGACGACGCGCCTGCTCCTCGGCGCGCTCGACGGGAGCCGGACCCGGGGCGAGCTCGAGCACGCGTACGGGGCGGATCACGTGGGCGAGGTGCTCGGGCTGCTCTCGGGGCTGGGCCTCCTCGACGACGCGGCCGACGACGCCCGCGTAACAGTCCGCGAGCGAGCGCGCTATGACCGTCAGCTGCGCTATTTCAGCGATGTCTCGAGTGGAGCGCTGCCTGCCTCGGAGTACCAGCGGCGGCTCCGCGGGGCGCGCGTGCTGATGCTCGGGATCGGCGGGCTCGGCAGCTGGGCGTCCTACGCGCTCGCCTGCTGCGGTGTGGGCGAGCTCACGCTGTTGGACGGCGACGTGGTGGAAGAGAGCAACTTCAACCGGCAGATCCTCTACCGCGAGCGCGACATCGGGCGCCCGAAGGTCGAGGCGGCGGCGGAGGCAATCGGCGCGTTCGACTCCTCGTGCCGGCTGACGCCGGTGGTGCGCGTGCTCGATAGCGGGGCCGCGGTGCGAGACGCGGTCGAGGGGTTCGACTTTGTGGTGAACGGCGCGGACTGGCCGGCACACGACATCGAGCGCTGGGTGAACGCGGCGTGCTTCGCAGCCAGCGTGCCGTTCATCACGATGAGCCACTCGCCGCCGGCCGCCCGGGTGGGGCCGCTGTATCTGCCAGGCACGACGGGCTGCTTCGAGTGCCAGGAGCGGACCTATCGCGACGAATACCCCCTCTACGACGAGCTCGTCGACCAGCGCCGCGGACGGCCGTCGGAGGCGGCGACGCTGGGACCGGTATGCGCGTTCATCGGCGGCCAGGTGGCGCTCGAGACCCTTCACCAGCTCACCGGCGTGTGTGCGCCGGCCTCGCTCGGCACGGCCTACATCTATGACCTGCGCACGATGGAGGTCACGCGCGAGCGCGTGCCGCGGCTGGCCGACTGCCCGGTGTGCGGCGGCCTGTGACACGCGACCAGTCCCGCGCGGCGCCTTCGCCACATGCATTGGCCGGTGCACGCCTCGGGCCCGAAGCACGGGACGTGGTCGCGTGAGACGGGAAGGCCGGCGCGCGGCGGATTCACCCCGCCGTTCCGTCCGCGGCCAAACGTATGTTCGATGGCGAACAGATAAAGCGCCCCGGCGACGCGACCACGTCCCGGGGCATGGCACCGAAGACAGAGCTTCGGCGCATCACCACGATACGCCCCCGCACAACCGCTGACGCGGTCTGTCTACGCGTGCCTCGACGACAGGGGGATGGCAAT
>Ga0075428_100005161_pt1 | contig 14516 bp, 15 predicted proteins | sample RhiMetdeltSRZDD2_FD_75291 | JGI IMG/M metagenome (GOLD analysis project Ga0075428, IMG submission 75291) | Populus rhizosphere microbial communities from Tennessee, USA - Rhizosphere MetaG P. deltoides SRZDD2 | ecosystem: Host-associated > Plants > Roots > Rhizosphere > Soil | place: USA...
TCACCATCGGAGACGGGAGACGGGGGGGCTCGTAGTGCTGATCGTCATGCGGCATGGGGCAACGCGTGAGGAAGTCGAAAAAGTCATCTCCGTCATCCAGGAGATGGGCTATCAGGCGCAGCCTATGCCAGGGGCGCAGCGGACGGCAGTGGGGCTCGTCGGCAACGACGGCCGCGTGGACGCCTCGCGTCTGGAAGGACTGCCCGGTGTCCACGAGGTCATGCACGTCTCACAGCCGTATAAGCAGGTCAGTCGCGAGTGGAAAAACGAATCAACGGTGGTGCGCCTGACCGGAGGAGTGGCGTTCGGCAGCAGCGAGGTCGTCGCGATTGCGGGACCCTGCTCGGTGGAGACGGAGCGGCAGATCATCGAGGCCGCGCGTCTGGTCAAAGAGGCGGGCGCGGTCGTGCTCCGTGGCGGCGCCTGGAAACCACGCAGCTCACCGTATTCGTTCCAGGGACTTGGCAAACCCGGCTTGCGGCTGCTGGCCAAGGCACGCGAGGAAACCGGACTCCTGATTTGCACCGAAGCGATGGACGAAACCGGGCTCGGGTGGGTCGCCGAGGTCGCCGACATCGTCCAGATCGGCGCGCGCAACATGCAGAACTTCTCGCTCCTCAAAGTGGCCGGCCGCTGTGGCAAGCCCGTGCTCCTCAAGCGCGGCATCAGCGCCACGGTCCAGGAGCTGCTCCTGTCGGCGGAGTACCTCCTGGCCGAGGGCAATCACGATGTCATTCTGTGCGAGCGCGGGGTGCGCAGCTTCGATACCGCCACGCGGAATCTGTTCGATCTCACGGCAATCCCGGTCGTGCATAAGCTCTCACATCTCCCGATCATTGCCGATCCGTCGCACGGCACGGGGCTGCGGGACAAGGTCATCCCGATGGCACGCGCGGCCGTCGCCGCCGGCGCCGATGGCATCATGGTGGAAGTGCATCCGAACCCCGAAGAGGCGCTCTCGGACGGCGCGCAGTCGCTGTTTCCCGATCAGTTCGCGCAGCTGATGCGGGAGGTCCGGATAATTGCGGAGGCCATTGGGCGACGGGTGGCGGAGCCGGCCGCGGTGAGCGCATGACGGTTGGCAGGTTGGACGGTTGGACGGTTGGACGGTTGGAATGGTGGACGGTTGGAATGTGCCTTTTCCTTCCAACCGTCCAACCGTCCAACCGTCCCTCCCAGGATCCCTGGCCAGTTCTCGACCGGGCATCGGCCTCGTTCGATACCGTCAATACTCTCCAGGCCGACTTCGTCCAAATCGTCGACAATCCGATGATCGGCGACCCCGATACGACGCGCGGGCAGCTCTATCAGCAGCGTCCAAACTTCTTCGAGATGCGGTTCAGCGACCCGAAAAGCGATCGCATCGTCGCCGACGGCAAGAAGCTCTGGCTGTACACGCCGAGCACCACGCCGGGACAGGTGATACGCACCGCCATTCCGTCGAGCGGCACGAGCGGCCCAAATCTCATCGGGCAATTCATCGAGAATCCACGGGAGCGCTACGACGCCCGCTACGTGCGCGCTGATTCGGCAGGGGATGCGGCAGTCGACGTGATCGCGCTGAGGCCGCGCGGGCCGCGCGCGACGGACCTTCCCTATTCAGCGGCGACCGTGTGGATCAGCAGGAAAGACGGTCTGGTGCGGCGGATCGAGATCGTCGAATCGGGCGGTCAGGAGCGCACGATCACGCTGCGAAATCTCGTGGTCAACCGCGCGATCCCCGCGCGCGAGTTCAAGTTCTCGCCGCCGGCCGGAACACGGGTGGTAGATCAGTAGCCAGCGCGGCAGCGACCTTCTCCGCCGTCCCCTCGTCCATCCCCTGTTTCTGCGCCAGCTCGAGCGCTGCGCGTCCCAGCGCGCGGTACAGCTTCGCATCATCGATCGTCAACGATTCGAGATGGCGCGCGATGGTCGCGGTATCACCCCGGACGACGGGGCCGGTGAGCGCTTCACGCGGCTCATAGCGGGTCAGGTTCTCGATCGTTCCTTCCACAAGCGGGCGCAACGCCGCCCACGCGTCGGCATCCGATAACCCGGCGTGCCGCAGCAATCGCTGCGCGACGGCCTCGACGACGACCAGATAATTCGACGCAAACACCGCACCGGCGTGATAGATGGCTTTGGCCTTGGTGGCGATGCGAAACGGCCGCATCCCCACGTCGCGCGCGAGCTGCTCTCCCGCCTCGACCGCGCGTGGCATTCCTTCAACCGCCGCCCAGGCCCCTTTGAGGCGGTGCGGTGCTTGCTCCGGCTCGACGATCGTTTGCAGCGGATGGAGTGAGCCGAGCGCCGCTCGTGAGCCGACCAGCGGCCCCAGCGCCTCCTGGCCCTGCACACCCGAGAGATGCAGCACGACGTGCCGCTCGTCGACCGCGCGCGAGCGCGCCAGCGACTCCGCCAGCGGTTTGATCGCGTCATCCCGAACGGCGAGGATGACGACGGGCGTGTCATTGATCCAGGGGGGAGGGTTGCTGCCGTCGCCCACCGTGAGGGTGAGCGGTGGAGGAACAACTTTCTTCTTTCGGCCGTGGAGGCGGACGGAGTAGTCCGCTCGAGCAAGCGCCAGCGCCAGTCCAACTCCCGCGCGACCGGGCCCGATGAGCCCGATCGCGCGGGAAGACTGAGATTTCACCGATTGCGGACGGTCGACGGAGTGGACTGCGCCGCCATCGTGAGGAGGTCCTGAGGCGTTTTCGCGCCGGCTGCGAGCGCGAGTGCGCGCTGCACCTGGAGATCATCCGACATGCGGCGCCGGAACTCGGCACCGCGTCCAAAGACGTACCGGGCGGCCTCGTAGCCGATCTCCTGCGTGATCAGCGAGCGCGCGCCGACGAGCACGCTGTCGGGCAGCTCCGCCCCCTTGGCGCGCACCCGCCGAATGATCTCATCGACCATGGCAGGCGAGACGGTGAAGCTCGGGCTGGTCAGCCGCTTCCCTTCCTTGAGCTCGAGCGCATAGCTCACGAGCGCATCGCGGTAGAGTGGCGCCTTCTCGCCGAGTGCGCGGATAAAATTGCGCTCCGCGGTCGTAAAGGTATCGGCGACCACATAGATGTCCGGCCGAATGCCGCCACCACCATACACGATGCGGCCACCATCGGTGCGGAAGGTTGCCGTCGAGTCGAGCCTTGTGTCCTGGCCGCGCTGCGCCGCGATGACCTGCGCTTCTTGCTCCGCTTCGGTGCGCGTGGCGCGTTGAATCGTCCGGCCGCTGGGCGTGTACCAGCGCGCCGTCGTGAGCTTGAGCCCGGTCTCGGGCGTGAGGCGCCAGAACGACTGCACCAGACCCTTCCCGAAGGTGGGCGTCCCGATCAACACGGCACGGTCGTGATCCTGGAGCGCGCCGGCGATGATTTCAGCGGCGCTGGCCGAGCCGCCGTTCACGATGACGACCACCGGCAGCTGCGGCCACTGCTGTGGCTTGGAATCGCTGTACTCGTGCGATGAGCCGGGCGCGCGGCCGCGCGTCTGGACGATCTCCTTGCCGGGATCGAGGAACAGATCCGACACCGCCACGCCCTGATCGAGCAAGCCGCCCGGATTGTTGCGCAAATCCCAGATCATCGACTTCATGCCCTGCTTGAGCAGCGTGTCGATCGCCTGCGCGACTTCACGCGTCGAGTTCTCGCTGACCGGATTGAGCGAGATGTACCCAACGTGGTCGTTCAGCATCATGGCGATCTGCACGGACCGGATGTGAATCGTGGCGCGCTTCAGCGAGAAGTTCATCGTCTGATCCACGCCCAACCGCCGGATCGTCAGCTCCGCTGTTGAACCAGCCGGACCGCGCAGCTCTCTCACGGCCTGATCCTGTTTCCACCCTTCCGTCGAACGGCCGTCGAGTTCGACGATACGATCGCCCGTCTGGATACCCGCGCGCTCCGCCGGCGTATCGGGGAGCGGGGCCACGACGGTAATCCAGCCATCCCGCACGTCGATCTGAATCCCCAGCCCCGAGTAGTTGCCGGTCGTGGCTTCGGACAGCTGGCGGAAGTCTTCGGGCTTCAGGAACACCGAGTAGGGATCGCCCAGCTGATCGAGCATGCCGTCGATCGCCATCTGATAGAGCTGGCGCTCGTCGAGTGAATCGACGTAGTAGTCGGCGACGTGCGCGAGCACGTCGTCGAACAGCCGCGCCTGCTTGTAGACCGACCCGGCCGGCTCCGTACTGCGCTGCAGGAACCAAGCGCCGCTGACGAGCGCGGCCAATGCGACGACGGCGATGACGGACCCTTTATGACGAATCATGCTGTGCCTCTCATAGATAGGGCGTCCCTTCCCGCGGTGAGCGCGGCCAACTCCCGCCACGCGGTTTCCTGAACAGCCTGCTTCGGCTGGCTAGCATCAATATGAACAATCCCGGGCCCGGATGCCCTACTGTAGGCGTCACGAACCCGTGTGTGAAACGCGTCATCCTCGCGCTCGATACGGTCTTGCGCCTTGCCGGAGGCTTTCTGGCGCTCCCGCCCCAGGCTGACCGGGACGTCCAGGACGAGGGTCAGATCGGGGGTCAGCCCCCCCGTGGCCACCCGCAGGGCAGCTTCCACGTCCTGGGCCGGTAGGCCCCGACCGGCGACCTGGTAGGACATGGTCGAAAGCCCGAACCGGTCGGCGATGACGATCTGACCTGCCGCCAGAGCGGGCCGGATCACTCGCTCGACCAGGTCGGCGCGCGCCGCGAGGAAGAGGAAGAGCTCGGCAGCGTAGGCGCGATCATGCCGCGATTTCAACGCGAGCTTGCGGGCGGCTTCCGCGATCGGCGTGCCCCCGGGTTCGCGAACGGTCACGATGCGATGACCTTCCGCGCGAACCTGGCCCGCCAGCCACCGAACGAGCGTCGATTTCCCCGCTCCCTCGGGACCCTCGATCACGACGAAGCGGCCCAACCCCGAGCTCCTACCCAAGCGTAATAATGGGGCTTGCGGCGCCCTTCTTGATGCCCTCGTAGATGCGGGCATTGATGCGCGCCATCAGTTTTTCGAAGTTCGCCTGCGCCGCGACCATCTGCTGATATACCGAGTTGCCCTGCACGCTTTGCAACGCGGCGTCATACTGCTCGACCTGCTCCTTCGTCGGCTCTTTCCCCTGCTGCGCGACTCGCTCGATCTCCTGCGCCAGCCGCTCGGCGTCTGCCAGCACTTTCTGTACAGCCTGGTCGTCGCGCAGCGCCTCGGTGGCGCGTCGCAACGCCTTGTACTCTTCGGTCTGGCCCAGTACGCGCCCTAAATCTTCGGCTTTTTCTTCGAGCACCAATCCTCCTTTTGGTAAGACAGCGCGTACCGTGGACAGTTGAATAAGTCCGGACAAATCTCGACATCCCAGCCGAAGTCTTTACCAAGCTCCCGAATCGCGTCAGCTCGCCGTTCGTCAATTTCCAGCGCTAACAGGCCGCCCGGCTCGAGTAGGGATCGCGCGCCGGCATAGAGAGCGCGAGTAGCGTCGAGTCCATCGGAGCCACTCAGCAGCGCCTCTCGAGGTTCAAACTGTCGGACCGACGAATCGAGTTCCTCATACTCGTCGGTCCTGAGGTAAGGTGGATTTGCCACGATCGCGCGGAAGCGCTCCCCCGTCTCCATCAAGGGCTCGAGCAAGCTCCCCTCGCGGATGTCCACAGGCGTAGGCGGATTAATGCGCGCGACGTTCTCACGTGCGAGCGCGGCTGCCGCCTGCGATTGCTCCACCGCAACCACCTTCTCGAACCGCCCTTCGACGGCCAGCGACAATGCGATGCAGCCCGAACCCGTGCCGATATCGGCCGCCAGGCCGCGTTTCCCATTCCCCGTTTCCCGGTTCCCGATTTTCCGCAACACAAGCTCGACGAGTCCCTCCGTTTCGGGCCGCGGGATCAGGGCGCGGGGGTCGATCTTCAGATCGAGGGTGCGAAATCCGACAGAGCCAACGGCATACGCAAACGGAACCCCGCGTTCCAGCTGGGCGACTGCGTGTTGAAACTTTGCCTCTAACTCAGGAGGCTTTGGCTCGTCCCGTCGCAACCAGGCCTCGCCGACCGATAGACCTGAAATTGCCGCCCAGACCGCCCCAGTCTTACGCAGAAAGTCTCTCCTTTTCCTGCGCGCTCCTGAGCGCCGTGATCAGCTCGTCGAGCCGTCCGTCCATCACTTGGTCAATGTTGTGCGTGGTGAAGTGAATGCGATGATCGGTGACGCGGTTCTGCGGAAAGTTGTACGTGCGCACCTTCTGCGAGCGGTCGCCCGTTCCCACCTGCGCCCGTCGTTCGCGCGCGCGCGCCGCCTCTTGCTCGGCGACCATGCGGTCGAGCAACCGCGAGCGAAGAATCTCGAGCGCCTTGATCTTGTTTTGCAGCTGCGACTTTTGATCCTGGCACTTCACTTCGAGGCCGGTGGGGATGTGCGTCACGCGGACTGCGCTGTCGGTCGTGTTGACGCTCTGTCCTCCGGGCCCCCCCGAGCGAAAGACATCGATGCGCAAATCCTTGTCTTCGATCTTGACGTCGACTTCTTCGGCTTCGGGCAGCACGGCGACCGTGGCTGCCGACGTATGAATGCGACCCTGCTGTTCCGTCACTGGCACACGCTGCACGCGATGCACGCCGGACTCGTAGCGAAGCGTGCCGTAGGCTTTGGCACCGCGCGCCGCGAAGACGGCTTCCTTGATGCCGCCGAGCGTTCCTTCGGAGGTTGAGAGGATTTCGACCTTCCAGCCGCGCCGCTCGGAGAAGCGCGTGTACATGCGGAACAGATCGGCGGCGAACAGCGCAGCCTCGTCGCCGCCCGTGCCCGCACGGATTTCTACGATGGCATCGCGGTCATCGAATGGGTCGCTGGGCGTGAGCAGCTCGGCCAATTCGGCATCGAGCCGATCGATTTCCGGCCGGATGCGTTCGACATCGGCGCGCGCGAGCTGCGACAGCTCGGGGTCCTTGTCGGCCAGCACCTCGCGCGCCTGCTCCAACTCGCCGGCCAGCCGCTCCCGGCGCTGGTGCGCCTGGCGGATGGCATCGAGCTGGGCGTGCTCTCGTCCGAGCTGCTTGAGTTTGGCCGGGTTCCGCGCGGTTTCGGGGTCGGCCAACTGCCGCGCGACCTCCTCCGCCCGCGCGAGCGCCTGGCGGAGTCGGGCCTCCACGGACTTAGCTCGCTCCGGGAGGAACCTTGGTTCCGTACTTCTGGCGGAAGCGCTCCACGCGGCCGGCGGTGTCGACGAGCTTCTGCTTGCCCGTGAAGAAGGGATGGCAGTTGGCGCAGACTTCTACGTGGATCACGGGCGTCGTGGAGCGAGTGATGAACGTGTTTCCACACGCGCACTGGACGCTCGCCCGTTGGTATTTGGGGTGAATCCCGGGTTTCACTGCACGTATCCTTGCTGAATGTCGGACGGAACGAAGTGCGGAAATATAGCTGGCACATCAACTTGGGGGCAAGACTCAGGGCTTCGGTTCGATTGACACAAGAAGCGCGACACCATAATCTGAGCGCGAACCAAGGAGCGTTCTAGTGTCCCCTGCCGAGGTGCTACAGAAGGTTCCGCTGTTCAGCCAGCTCGCTGCGATCGACCTGCAGCGTGTGGTAGAAGTCGCTCGCGACCGAGCCTACCCCAAGAATTCCGTCATCCTGTTCGAAGACGATCCCGGCGACGCGCTGTACGTCGTCGCGAAGGGGCAAGTGAAAGTCGTCCTCATCGGAGAAGACGGCCGAGAGGTCATTCTCTCCGTGCTCGGCGAAGGCGAGTTCTTCGGCGAGATGGCGCTCATCGATGACGAGCCGCGCTCGGCGCACGTCATCGCGATGGAAGACTCGACGCTGATCGTGCTGCGGCGCGAGGACTTCCAAGGCATCCTCGAACACTCCCCCGGCATCGCGCTCGCGCTGCTGCGCGAGTTGTCGCGCCGGCTGCGCCGCGTCGATGAGAAGGTCGGCAGCCTCGTGCTGCTGGATGTCCATGGCCGTGTGGCGCAGCTGCTGCTCGATCTCGCCGACGAGACCGACGGCCAGCGCATCACGCGCCGCCTCACCCACCACACTATCGCCCAGATGATCGGATCGTCACGCGAGACCGTGTCGCGGACGATGCGGGAACTGGTCGATAAAGGAATGATTGACGTCAGTCGCAAGGACATCGTGATTCGCGATCGTGGCGCGCTGGAGCAGGCGGCCGGACGGTCGTGAGGCGCATCACGGTCTACGTGACTGATTCCCCGTAACTTAGGCCGACTTCGGCGTGTCGAAACGCATGGCCTACACGGTGACTTTTTGGGGTACTCGGGGAAGTATTCCAACTCCGGGGCCCGCCACCGCGCGCTATGGCGGCAACACGCCATGCGTCGCAGTGGAGGGCACCGGGGGACAATTGGTCGTGCTCGACGCGGGTACCGGGATTCGGGCCCTGGGGCTCGAACTCGAAGCGAAGCAAAACGGTGCCGCGAAAGTCGAGATCCTGCTCTCGCATGCGCATTGGGATCACATCCAGGGACTCCCGCACTTCAAACCGTTTTTCGCGCCGGGGAATACGGTGCGAATCTGGGGATCGCGGCAAGGCACCACGTCTCTCGAAGCGATCCTGCGTCAGCAGATGGATCCCGCCGTGTTTCCCGTGCCGCTCGACGCCCTCTCGGCTCAGCTGACGGTGCAGCAGGTGGATACGGACGATTTCTCGATTGGTGAGTTCCGCGTGCAGACCGTCAAGCTGCGGCACCCCGGCACGACGTTGGGCTTCCGGCTCACGCCGGCAAAAGCGCGTGCGCCGAGCGTTGCATATGTGACGGACAACGAATTGGGTCCGGGCGGGTTGTACGAGGTGTCCGGTACCTGGCGTCGTGATTTCTTGGCGTTTCTGAAGGACGTGGATCTTCTGATCCACGACGCCATGTACACGCCGAAGGAGTTGGAGCGACACCGCGGCTGGGGACACTCGACGTATGAAGAAGCAGTGACCTTGGCCCAGGAGGCCGGCGTCAAAAAGCTCGTGCTGTTCCATCACGAGCCCGAGCACGGCGATAAGGAAATGGATGCCTTGCTGGCAGCGGCGCGGAAGTTCGCGAAATCGCGTCGCCAGCCGCTCGAGGTCGTCGCGGCCCAGGAAGGCATGAAGGTGACCCTGTGACTCGAGGAGTAGCCATGCGCGTTCGCACTATCGTGACGGTTTTGAGCCTCGTTCCGGCCCTGCTCGGGGCGCAGCAGCGGAGTGGGGACACGCGGCCCGGCATCGCCGTGCTGCCGTTCAGCAACGGCGGCTCATATGGTCAGGCCAAAGAAAACTTCGATGCGCTGGAGCGCGGCATCGCCGGGATGATGATCTCGGAACTGGCCCGGAATCCGGCCGCGCGGGTCGTCGAGCGCGAGCAGATCACGCAGCTGTTGGGTGAGCAGAACCTCGGCGCCCAGGGGCGTATCGACTCCGCCACGATTGCCCGCGTCGGTAAGGTGACCGGTGCGCGCTACATGGTGATGGGAACGTTCATTGATTTCTACGGTGATTTCCGCATCGACGTCCGTCTGGTCAATACCGAGACGTCCGAGATCGTCAAAACCGAATCCGATCGCGCGCAGCGCGATCACTTGTTCGATCTCATTCGGAACGTTTCCGCGCGCCTGATGAAGGATGCGAATTTGCCGCCGCTGGAACGGCGCGCGTCGGACCAGCGCTCGGAGCGCAAGATCCCGACGGAGGCGCTGACCTACTACTCGCGCGCGTTGCTCTATCAGGACCGCGGCCAAACCGACAAGGCGGTCGACATGTACACCCAGGCGTTGACGATTTTCCCCGAGTACGCTGAGGCGCAGGAAGGCCTGCAGCGGGTCAAGCGCTCCTAACGGCTGCTCTGGGCCGTCTCGCCAGGGCGACGGCACCATGAGGTACCTCCTGCTGCATCCGCCGATGTGGCGGCCCGACGCGGTTGCACCTGCGCTCGAGACTTCGCAGGTGGAAGTCCGGCCCGTCCGCCAATGGCGCGATCTCTCAGTGGACGACCGACCCACCGTGTTCCTGCTCGATGGTGAAAGCCGCTCCGCATTTCCGGTGGACATTCTGCGCTCGTTCGTGGACGCGGGAGGTGCGATCGTTGCGTTGGGCCGCAATGGCGAGACCGACGTCCCGGAAGGACTGCCCACCGAATTCCTGTCCGGATTTCTGAGCAACCCCGCCAGCACGCGGGGCTTGCTCGTTGCGATCCGCGCCGGATTCCGCGAGGCGGCCGCCCGGGCCGAGACCGCGCGCGCGCGCGGCGAAGCCGCCCAGCGGGCGCGCGAAATCGGCGAGTTGACGCGGATCGGCGTAGCGCTGGGCACCGAGCGGGATCTCAAAACACTCCTCGAATTGATCCTCACCCAATCGCGCCGCATCACCCAGTCGGACGCGGGAAGTCTGTACCTCGTCGAGCTGAGTGAGGAAGGCACCAAGCGCCTGCGGTTTCGGCTGGCGCAAACGTTCTCGAAACCGGACGCGCCGTTCGTCGAGTTTACGATCCCCGTCGACCGGACGAGCCTCGCGGGCTACTGCGCCGTGACCGGCGAGCCCCTCGTCATCGACGACGCCTATTTCCTGCCTCCCGACGTCGAATACTCCATCAACCGGTCATTCGACGAACGGTATGGCTACCGCTCGAAATCGATGCTTGTGATCCCGATGAAGGATCACAAGAACGAAATCATCGGCGTCCTGCAGCTCATCAATCGCAAGCGCAACTTCGAAGCGGCCCTGGCGACGCCGGCGGACGTTGAACGACAAGTCGTACCGTACTCCAGGCGCACCGTCGAGCTGGTGACTGCCCTCGCGGGGCAGGCGGCCGTCGCCATCGAGAACAGTCGCCTTTATGAGGATATCGAGAGGCTGTTCGAGGGGTTTGTGCTGGCCGCGGTGCACGCCATCGAGCAGCGCGACCCGACCACGTACGGGCACAGCGGAAGAGTCGCGGGAATGACGGTGAACCTCGCCGAGATTGTCGACCGGGCAGACGACGGTCCATATAGCAGCCAGAGATTCTCACGCGAGCAGTTGCGGGAGCTGCGGTACGCTGCTCTGCTGCACGACTTCGGCAAGGTCGGCGTGCGCGAGCAGGTGCTTGTGAAGGCCAAAAAGCTCTATCCGTCCGATCTCGGCCTCGTACGGCATCGTCATGCCTTCATTCGTCGGACGGCCGAGCGCGAGTTCTGGCGCAAGCGCGCCGAATTCCTGGAACAGAACGGTCGCACGGGCTATGAGGGTTTTGTGAAGGAGCTGGAAGCGGCGCACGAGCAGGATTTGACGGAGCTGGATCGCTTTCTCGAGATCGTGTTGCAGGCCAACGAACCGACGATTCTTCCCGACGGAAGCTTCGAGGAGCTGAAGGCGTGGTCCAAGCGCACCTATGCGGCGCTGGATGGGGAAATGGAGCCGTACATTTCACCCGATGAGATTCGCTACCTCACGATCCGCAAAGGCAGTCTTGACGATGCCGAGCGGCACGAGATCGAGAGCCACGTGACCCACACGTATCAGTTCCTGCAGCGCATTCCGTGGACGCGCGAGCTGCAGCAGGTCCCGCTCATCGCGTACGGACACCACGAGAAGCTCGACGGGCGAGGTTACCCCCGTCGCGTTACGGGCGACGCGATCTCCGTGCAGACTCGAATGATGACGATCAGCGACATCTACGATGCGTTGACCGCTCAGGACCGGCCCTACAAACGCGCCGTGTCCAGTGATCGGGCACTCGACATCATGAGCGATGAGGTGCAGGAGGGACAGCTCGACCACGACCTGTTCAAGCTGTTCATCGAGGGACGGGTCTTTCAGCGCCAGCTGGCGGAGACCGCGAGTCTCTAGGAGGCGGCGCAGCCCGTCCGCTGCATCGGGAAGTCGATACCTCGAGTCGCCGTTCCGCTTCCGCCCGGTCCCTCTATCCGGGCGATGAGGGAATCAGCCCCCCGCCGGCGATAGATGATCCGCTGCGGGAAGTCGTGCTGAGGATTCTCGACGACAAAGCTCGTGTCGGTCACGCTGGTGGAGGTGAATGACGCGGTCTGCTGACCCGATGGCGTCGCCGTAAAGATGAGCTTCCCGTTCTCCATCTTGATCAGCAGCTGCTCATACTCTCGAACCGCGCCACCAACGATTGTTCGGCTCGCGCCGAGCATCAGGCCACCCGCGGGCGTCATCCACATCTCGAGGGCTTCGCGGTTCCCGCTGCGTTGCTGCCAGCAACCGGCCAGCCAGGCGGGCAGACCGGGCGTTTGGGGAGGGGCCGCGAGCGCGGCCGGGGCAGCGACGCTGAGAACAAGAGCCCGGATCCAGGTTCGCATGATCACGAAAGTAGCAGCTTTGCCGAGACCAGCAGGAGGAACGCACCAAAAGCTTTCCGTAGCATGACATCGGACACCGATCCGGCCAGCCGGGCACCGACGTACGCTCCCACAATCAATCCGACGGCGATCACGGCGGCGTAGCCGAGGTTGACCTCGCCCCGTTTGTAGTACTGCAGCGCGCCGACGATGATGCCGATGGGGATGGAGAGCGCCGCGAGCGAAGTCCCGTGCGCGGTGTGTTGCGACACATGCGCGACCAGCACCAGCCCGGGGACGATGACGATCGCGCCCCCGACCCCGAACAGACCGGAGACGAGGCCGCCCAGCACGCCCACGATTACGAGCCAAAACCAGATCATTGCGTCGGTCCTTTCGGTGAACCCCACCCGCCGCCACCGGGGGTTTCGATGCGCAGGATGGCGCCGGCCCTGAGGCGCAGCGTCGTCTTGGACAGTATGGTCTGACCGTTCAGTGAATTACTGCCCGCTGCCCCATCCGCTCCGTGCGCTGCTCCAGCCGGCCGGTGTCGTCGCCGTTCCGTCAGCAGCGTCGCCTCCATCGGCGCGAGCGCTTCGAACTCCCGGATCACGCCCTCGCCGCCGGTCCATTGTCCTTTGCCGCCGCTGCCGCGCCGCAGCGCATAGGTGCGCACCCGCAGCGGATGCTCGAGCTCGAGCACTTCGATCGGAGTATTCAGCGTGTTCGACATGCCAACGTGGACCCCGGAAGGGCCGTTTGCGTCTCGACTCGCACCCTGACCACCGCCGATCGTTTCGTAATACGTCCAACCTGCTCCCTGCTCCGTGCTCCCTCCAAACGTCACGTTATTCATCGTCCCCTGCCCCTGTGCCGGGACGACGCAGCCCCCCGCGGCGAGCGCGCGAAACACCGTGTCCGCGATGCGTTGCGACGTCTCGACGTTGCCGGCTGCCACGGCGCTGGGCGGCCGGGCGTTCACCAAGCAACCCAACGGCGCGGTCACCCTAATAGCGCGCGCTACTCCTCCATTCATCGGCACGTCGTCAGGGAGCAACGTCCGTACGACGAACAGCACCGCGGAGCGAGTCACAGCGATGGGACAGTTGACATTGCCGGGTGCCGCCCCGCGCGTTCCGGTGAAGTCCGCGTGAAACAGGCCATCAGCAATCGTGACAGCAACGCGAATCTCGAGATCGTCGTCGATTACACCGTCTCCCTCGAGACAGTCGGTCGCATTTCCTGCAACCGTCATCCTCCCGAGCAGCGCTTTCGTACGGCGCTCAGCGTAATCGAGGAGCTCCCGTGCGGCCTCGCGGAGCTCGCTCCACCCATAGCGACGCGCCAGGGCCCGCAGGCCATCAGCGCCTCGTTCCACCGCCGCACGCTGCGCCGCGAGATCGCCCCGCCGCATAGCCGGTGTGCGCACGTTGGCCAGCAACAGTCGCTCCAGGTCCGCTGTGAGCCGCGACGGCGGAATCACCAGGCCTTCCTGGTACAGCTCCCGCGCGCCCGCCGGCATGCTGCCCGCGGTCATGCCACCTACATCGGAGTGATGTGCCCGCACGACACTGTATCCACCAACTTGCCCGTCGACGTCGATGGCACCGATGAGCGTGAGATCTGGAAGATGGCTCCCACCGGCGTAGGGATCGTTGAGCAGGAACAGCTCACCAGGCGTGGGATCGAGTTGCCTCACCGCGGCCACGGCGTCGGCCAGCGCGCCGAGGTGCACCGGGATGTGGGCGGCCTGCGCGATCATCTCGCCTTCGGCGTCGAACAGCGCGGCGGACGCATCGCGCCGCTCCCGAATATTCGGTGAGAGCGCGCTGTGCACGAGAACGAGTCCCATTTCCTCTGCTACCGAGGCGAACGCATGGGCCATCACCTCGAGGCCAACGGCATCGAGTCTCACGACCGCTCCACGATCACGGCGCCCGATGCATGAACGACACCACGCCAGCCTGGCTCGATCAGTCCAGTCGCATCGTGCCCGGCGAGTATCGCGGGACCGACGAGCTGCTGCCCCACAGCCATCTCACCCAGCGGCCAGACTGTCGCCTCTACTCGGGCGCCGTCGCTTGTCATGATGTCTCGACGCCCCGTCGCCCCTTCGCCGCCCTTGCGCCGACTCTGGCCGATCACGTTGTCTGCCACCGGACGCTCCACCACCACGCGCAGATTCACCAACTCGATCGCCTCGTGTGCGTCGGCATGACCATGGCGCGTGCGATGGGCCGCTCTGAAAGCTGTGTCGAGCAGCGCCGGATCATCGCGCACCGC
>Ga0075428_100005162_pt1 | contig 14516 bp, 12 predicted proteins | sample RhiMetdeltSRZDD2_FD_75291 | JGI IMG/M metagenome (GOLD analysis project Ga0075428, IMG submission 75291) | Populus rhizosphere microbial communities from Tennessee, USA - Rhizosphere MetaG P. deltoides SRZDD2 | ecosystem: Host-associated > Plants > Roots > Rhizosphere > Soil | place: USA...
CTACCTCCGCCGGCATCGCCAGCGCCTCGAGGCGGAGACGAAGAAGACGGTCCTCGAATCGGTCGCGTTCCGTGTCCACCCCGAGCGCCTGCCGCCGCTCTGACCGCGCCGCGGGCGGGCGCCCGCTCGCCGTGTGCGCCGTCCTCCTGCTGGCGGCGGCAGCCGCCGGCTGCCGCGCGCGCAGCCGTCCCGACGTCCTGCTCATCACCCTGGACACCACCCGGGCCGACCACCTGGGGTCCTACGGGTACCCACAGCCCACGACCCCCGTGCTCGACGCGCTGGCCGCCGACGGCGCCGTCTTCACCCAGACCTACACCACGAACCCCATCACCCTCCCCGCCCATTCTTCCCTCTTCACGGGGACGTACCCGATGTTCCACGGGGCGCGGGACAACGGGACCTACGTCCTGCGGGACGACGTCACCACCCTCGCGGAGGTCCTCTCCGCGCAGGGCTACGACACGGCCGCGTTCGTCGCGTCCTTCGTCCTGGACTCGCAATACGGGCTGGGCCAGGGCTTCGGTCTGTACGACGACGACGTGGGCGCGGAATGGTCGCAGGACGAGATGAAGGCGCGGACCGCGCGGGCCTTCGGGTTCGACGAGCGGAAGGCGAACCTGGTCACCGCCGCCGCGAACCGGTGGCTCTCCCAGCCACGGAAGCGTCCCTACCTCGCCTGGCTCCACTACTTCGATCCCCATCAGCCGCTGAACCCGCCGGAACCCCACCGCAGCCGCTTCAGCGACGGATACGACGCCGAGATCGCCTTCGCCGACGAGCAGATCGGGCAGGTCCTGGCCGCGCTCAAGCAGCGCGGCACCTACGACGACACGCTGATCGTCGTGGTCGGGGACCACGGCGAGGCCCTGCTCGAGCACAGCGAGATCAGCCATTCCCTGCTGATCTTCGACAGCACGATGCGCATCCCGTTGATCGTCAAACCCCCCGGCCAGGAGGCGCGTGGCCGCCGGGTGGAGGCCCTGTCGTCCATCGTCGACGTGATGCCCACCATTTTGTCCATCCTCGGCGTCGCCGTACCGCGGGACGTCCAGGGACAGTCCCTCGTTCCCCTCCTCAAGGGCGGCCCTCCCGACCCGCGCCGGGCCGTCTACATGGAGTCGCTGCTGCCCCGGCTGACCTGCGGGTGGGGCGAGCTGCGCGGGATACGGATCGGGGGGGAGAAGCTCATCTGGGGACCGAAGCCACGGCTGTACCGCGTGGCCGAGGACGCCGGTGAGGTCTACGATCTCGCCGACAAGGAGCCGGCGACGGTGGCCCGGCTCGAGAAGGAGCTGCGCGGCGCGCTACGGACCTGGTCGCGGCCTTCCTCGGCCGCCTCCCTGGCCGGCCCGGATGCGGAGGCCGCCGGCCGGCTCGCGGCGCTCGGCTATGTCGCCGGGTCCGCGGAGGCGGCCCGGGGGATCAAGGAATCGCTGGACGACGTTTCCGGCCGTACCGACCCCCACGACAAGCAACGGCTCTTCAACCTCTGGGCATCGGCGCTGGAGGACATCCGCGTGGGCCAGAACCTCGAGGCCATCCGCAAGATCGAGGACGTGATCGCCAACGATCCCCGCAACACCTCGGCAATGACCACGCTGGCCGGCTTGTACCTGGAGCAGGCGCGTCAGCCCCTCAAGGCTATCGATCTCTACGAGAAGTCCCTCCTCATCGAGCCGTTCCAGGAGGAGGCTCATTACTCCCTGGCCCGGATCGAGCGCGTGCGCGGCAATCTGCCCGCGGCTCTGGAGCACGGCCGCGCCGTCCTGAGGTTCGAGCCACGGTCGGTCCGGACATTGACGGAGATGGGCCTCATCCAGGAAGTGATGGGTCAGCCCGCGGAGGCGCAGCGCTACCTGGAGCAGGCGCTCGCGGTGGACCCCGACCACGCGCCCGCCCTCCTGGCCATGGGCGCCCTGCACGGCAGGGCGGGCCGCCAGGCCGAGGCCTGGAAGTACCTCAAGAGGGCCGAGAACCTGGAGCCGGAGCATCCGGCGGTGCTCTACGACGTGGCCATCTGGTACCTCCAGGAAGGCAACCTCAAGGAGGCGCGGTCCCGCCTCGCGCGCGTCGCGGCGCTGAAGCCCAACGACCCGGACGCCCTCTACGTGCTGGGGAAGGTGCTGCGCCAGCAGGGCGAGAACGCCCTGGCCCGGACGGCGCTCGAACGGGCGCGGGCGCTGCCCTCCGCCGGCGCCGATCGAAAAAAGAGGATCGACGAGATGCTCCAGGCCCTGCCGGAGTGAGGAACGAACGGGCGGGCGGGCCCCACGGGCCCGGTCAGACTCCTCAGGTCCCCCCGTACCCGATCGTGACCTTCCCGTCCTCCACGATCACGGGGACCTTCCGCTGCCCATTGGAGTGGCGGAGCATCTCGTCCAAGTCGGGGGCCGACTTCTTCACGTTCCGGTAGTCCACCGTGAAGCCCTTCCCGGCGTACGCCTCCCGGGCGTCGGAGGTGTAGGGTCAGGTGTCTTTTCCATAAATGACGACGGATCTCATCGCTGCTTACCTTACTAGAGAATTGCACGGTACGGTCGAACCAGCGATGAGATCCGGAGTCTTGTCCAATTCCGCCAGCATTTGCGTGCTCGTTGTCGTCGGCGGTCTCCTCAATGCCGGTCCCCAGCCCTCCTGGCAACCCCTCTCCCCCGGCCTCGAGCTCGGCCGCCTCGGCGATCCCCCCATCACGGTCGTCCGCGTCGATCCCGCCCGCTACGAGTTCCACATCCTGAGCGCGAAGACTCTGGGCCTGAAAGGCGCGCCCACGGCCCCGGAGTGGGTCGAGCGCCACGGCATGGTGGGGGCCATCAACGCCAGCATGTTCCGCGAAGACCACCTGACGTCCGTCGGGTACATGCGCGACGCGAAAGGGACCAACAACAAGTCGTGGAACAAGGACAACGCGGTGTTCCTGAGCCAGCCGCGGCGGCCGGGGCTGCCGCCGGCGCGGATCGTCGATCGCACCTGCGAGGACGCGGCCGCCCTCGCCAGGGAGTACCGCGTCGCGGCGCAGAACATCCGCATGATCGACTGCCGGGGCCGCAACGTCTGGGCGCCGCAGCCGCGGAAGTGGAGCACCGCGTGCGTGGGCACGGACCGGCAGGGCCGGGTGCTGCTCATCCACGCCCGCGCGCCGTTCGCGACCCACGACCTCGTGGCCGCTCTGCTGCGCCTTCCGCTGGGGCTCGAGCGGCTGATGTACGTCGAGGGCGGCCCAGAAGCCTCGCTCTACGTCCAGGTGGACGGGCGGGCGGCGGTGTCGGAGATGGGCAGCTTCGAGACGGGCTTCTGGGAGAACGACGCCAACCGGGTCTTCTGGCCGCTGCCCAACGTGATCGCCTTCAGCGCGCGAAGGTGACGACCGAGGCGCGTCAGCGCCGGACGCGCACGTCGCCTTCGAGGAGCGTCAGCGGCCCGAAGGTGGGCTGGCCGAGCCGGCCGGCGTCCACGCCCACCGTTCCCTCGAGCCGGTAGCCGAGCGGCGAGCCCAGGCCGGCGTCCGCCAGCACGCGCGCCAGGCGCGGGACGTTGTCGAACCCGACGGAGATCTCGAGCGGGATCACCTGCGCCTCGCCCGAGACGAGGGGCAGGCCGAGCGGCAGGTCCACGTCGGCGGCCTCGACGTCCTCGAAGAGCAGCCGGCCCGACACCGTGGACAGCGTCAGGCTGAAGGGGTTCGGGTTCTCCACGCGGGTCCAGAGCTGGACCGTCGCGCCGCCGAACGGCCGGCTGCGGCTGGGCCCGGAGAGCCGGACCTCGGCCGGACGCCCGGGCACGCTCTCGAACCGGGGCGGCTGCACGCCGACGAGCGCGCCCAGCGTCGCACACCCGCTCGAGCCGAGCAGGACGGCGACGGCGATGAGGGCGCCCGCGGCGGCCGGCGCACGTCTCCAGGCCCACATGAGAGACGACGATGCAATGCATGTGCCGGGCTCACCGGTCCCATGCCGGCTCGGCGACCACGAAGGCGAGGATGGCCAGGAAGCCCAGGAAGAACATTGCGGTGGACAGGAGCGTCTCCTCGGGAAGACGGGTCTCCACGAGAAGCTCCTCGGTCACCAGGTAGAGGAGGGCCGCCGCCCCGAACGAGAGCACGGCCGCCAGCGTGTCGACGGACTTGCCCCGGAGCAGCAGCATCCCGCCCAGCGCGCCGGCCAGGAGCAGCAGCGAGATCCCCGAGGTCACGGCCAGCGCCGTCCACCGCGAGCCGTGCTCCTGGCGGAAGGCGGCCCCCACGGAGAGCGTGAGGAACAGCAGCTCGAGGCCGAGCGCGACGGAGAGGACGGCGCCGCTGCCCTCCCCGAACGCGAAGCCGGCGCCGATGATGGCGCCGTCGATGGCCGTGTCGATGGCCGCGGCCGCGGTCAGGCCCCACGGCTTCCCGCGCGTGCGCCGCTGTCTCTCCTCGATGCGGAGCGTCGCCCACTTCACTCCGATCATGAAGAGGCCGCCGAGGGCGAAGCCGCCCAGGACCAGGGCGGGGCGCGCGTGCGTACGCTCGAGATCGGGCGCGACCTTGAGGGCCACCGCCGCGATCACGACCCCGGCCGCGAAGTGCTGGATGTAGCTCGTCACCCAGCGGCCGGGCCGCCAGACCGTCGCCAGCAGGCCGCCGCCCACGCCAGCGGCCGCCGCGGCGGCGACGTAGGGCAGGAAGGCGAGCTTCACGAGACGATTCTATGGCCGCGGGTCCTGGCCACTGCGCCGGGGGCGGTGTTAGCGGCTGGCCGGCCCCATCGGTCTCGGCTTCTCGCGGAGCATGCGGTTCCACAACACGAACCCCTTCGTGGTGGAAGACAAGTGGATCCGCGTGAAGAGCGGCGGGTGCACCACCACCTGCACACCGAACGACGTGTACCGGCTCCGCTTCTACGAGACGACGGGCGCGGTCCCCCGCTTCAACAACTCGGGCACGCAGCTGACGGTGCTGATCCTCCAGAACCCGACGGACGGGCCGATCGCCGGCACGGCGTACTTCTGGGCCGTCGCGGGGACACAGCTGGCCTTCCATCCGTTCACCCTGGTCGCGCGCTCCACGCTGGTCCTCAACACCGCCACCGTGCCGGGGCTGGCGGGCCAGTCGGGGACCATCACCGTCGGCCACGACGGACGCTACGGCGACCTGTCGGGGAACGCGGTGGCCCTCGAGCCGGCCACCGGCTTCAGCTTCGACTCGCCGATGGGCCACCGGCCCAGGTAGGACCGAACGGCCGCTACTTGTGCTTGCAGAGCCCGCCCAGGGACCCCGTGCTCTTCTCCATCGTGACGATCACGCAATCGCCGCAGGTGCCGGTCGCGGGCGAGCAGGCCACGTAGCGCCCCACCTCCGTGATGTCCAGCAGGTACTGGTTCTCGGGCTTGAGGTGGCACGTGGTGCCGGGACTGTCGCACGGGACGAACTGCTCGTTCGGGAAGTCGCCGAAGTCCTGGAACCAGTTCGGTCCCGGCACACCCTGATTCGACATCCCCGACAGGTAGTGATCGCAGGGGACGCGCGTGGGGTCGTCTTCCTTGCGCGTGTTGCATATCAGGGTGTTGGGGAAGCCGGCGGCCTGGCAGTAGTCGAGGTTCCGGACGGCGGGGCTGGCGTTCAGGACCTTCTTGTTGTTCGTGGGCTCGAGCTGGACCTTGATGCCGTAGCCGTAGGCGTCCGCGAAGGCCGGCAGCGGCTGGCCGCACGACGCGGCGAAGGGGTTCGGGGTCGGCGTGGGGCTGGGCACGGGCGGCGCGGGGGTCCCCGGCGCGGCCGGGGGACCGGCGGAGCCGCCCCCGCACGCGGCGGTCCCGGCGGCCAGTACGACGATGAGCGCGAGACGCATCCAATGTCCTCCTGCTCGTCTTCCGTGGGCACCCGTGCGCTACGGCGCGCGCGGACGGCTGCGCCAAGCCGACTATCATGATGCCATGCGGGCCTGCGCGGCAAGGTCAAGAACGGCAGGGGTGATCGCGCGCACGACGGGGGCGGCGGCCTTCCTGTGGAGCGGGCACGCGCTGGCCCAGGCGCCCGCCCCCCCGCCTTCGCCGGCTCCGGCCGCTTCGCCCGCACCGGCGGCCACGGACACCGCGCGGCGGGCGCCCATGCTCGACCGCGGGCTCACCGCCGCCTTCCGGCTCATAAAGGCCGGACGCCACGCCGAGGCGCGCCATGCCGCGGAGTCCTACCTGGCCACCGGCACGCCCGCCCATCCCGGCCAGGCGCAGTTCATCCTGGGCCTGAGCTACCACCGCCAGCGCCTCTACGAAGCCGCCCACGGGCACTTCGTCCGCGCGATCGAGCTGGAGCCCGACTACGTCACCGCCCACTTCTTCCACGGCTTCACGCTCCTCAATCTCGGCCGGCTCGACGAGGCCAGGAAGGAGCTGGAGGCCTACCTCGCCCGAGGCCCCGAGGACGCGGAGGCCATCTTCGGCCTCGGGCTGGTGGCCCTCGAGCAGGACCGGGTGGACGACGCGCAGCGGTCCATCGAGCGCGCCATCGCGCTCGCACAAGCCAAGGCCGGCCCGACCGTATCGGCCGACGCCAGGGAAGACCTGGCGCGGTACCACGCGCGCCTCGGCGACGTCCATCTGAGGCAAGGAGACCTGGCCAGGGCGCGGGCCGACCTCGAGCGGTCCGTGGAGCTCTGGCCGGACCATTTCGAGCCGTGGCACAAGCTGGCCGGCGTCCTGCGGCGGCTGGGGGACACCGCGGGGGCCGACCGCGCGCAGGCCCGGTCGGAGGAAGTGTTCCGGCGCCGCACGGCCAGGGGACAGCCGTGACCCGCCGCCGAACCGCCGCCACGGCGCTGGCCGCGGCGGGCGCCCTGGGCGCGCTGGGCGCGTCCAAGGCGTCCGTCCCCTCCCTGCACTTCACGGACGCCACCGCGCGCTCGGGCATCGAGGTCGTCCTCACCAGCGGCCGCTCGCCCTCCACGCAGATCCTGGAGGTCAAGGGCGGCGGCCTGGCCCTCTTCGATTACGACAACGACGGCGACCTCGACCTCTTCCTGCCCAACGGGGCGTACCTCGACGCCACCACGAAGGGCCCGGGGGCCCGCCTCTACGAGAACGACGGGCGCATGCGCTTCACGGACGTCACCGCCCGGACGGGGATCGACTTCCACGGCTGGGGCATGGGCGTGGCCGTGGGGGACGTGGACGGCAACGGCTTCGACGACCTGTACGTCGCCGCGTACGGGCCCGACGTCCTTTTCCTCAACGACGGAAACAAGCGGTTCACGGACGCCACGGCGCGCGCCGGCCTGGGCGACCCGCGCTGGAGCACCGCCGCCGCCTTTGGCGACATCGACGGCGACGGGGACCTGGACCTCTACGTCGCCAACTACGTCGAGTTCGACCCCGCTCATCCTCCGCCCGCGCGCACGTTCTTCGGTGTGCCGGTCTTCGGCGGCCCCATGGGGATGACGGCCGTGCCCGACGTCCTCTACGAGAACACGGGCGGCGGCCGCTTCCGCGACGTCTCGGGGAGCTCGGGGATCGCCGGCGCCAGGCCGTCCTATGGGCTGGGTGTCGTGATCCTGGACTTCGACGGCGACGGGAAGCAGGACATCTTCGTGGGCAACGACTCCATGCCGTCCTTCCTCTGGGTCAACCAGGGCGGGGGCCGCTTCAAGGAGCAAGGGCTCGTGGCGGGCCTGGCCCTGAACGGGGACGGCGAGCCGCAGGCCACCATGGGCATCGCGGTCGGCGACGTGAACGGCGACGCCCGGCCCGACGTCTTCACCACCAACTTCGCCAACGACACGAACACGCTCCGCGTGAGCGTGCCCGGCCAGGCCGCCTGGGAGGACCGCACCCGGCAGTACAACCTGGCCGCCGTGAGCCGGCCCTTCCTGGGCTGGGCCACGACGTTCTGCGACTTCGACCACGACGGCGACGAGGACCTGGTGGTCTTCAACGGCCACGTCTACCCCACCGCCACGCCGGAGACGATGGACTCGACCTTCCGGCAGACCCCGCTGCTCTTCGAGCGGGCGGGCGCGCGCTTCGAGCGGGTGGAGGCCGCCCGCGCCGGCGCCTGGCTGGCCGAGACCCACGTGGACCGCAGCGCGGCCTTCGGGGACCTCGACGGCGACGGAGACGTCGACATGGTGGTGGGCGAGCTGAACGGGCCCGCGCGCGTGATCGAGAACGACGGGGCCGGCGCGCACCACCTCCTCGTGGAGCTCGCCGACCGGCGGTCCGGCGTGGGCAACCGCCACGGCCTGGGCAGCCGCGTCGTGCTGCGCCAGGGCGCCGCCACCCAGACCCGGTGGGTCTTCAGCGGGGGCAGCTTCCAGGCCACCTCGGCCGCCGACGCCCACTTCGGCCTCCCCACCGCCGACCCGGTCCGCCTCGAGGTCACGTGGAGCGACGGGGCCCGTCAGGCCGTCGAGGACGTGCGGGTGGACCGCCGGGTGGTGGTGGACCGCCGCTAGGCGCCGCCGCTTGACGCGGCGCCGCGCCCCGGTTACGTTGGAACGTTTCTACGGGTGACCAATCCATGAAGAAAGCCTTTCTGACGGCCGGGCTCCTGGCCTGCGCCGCGCCCATAGCGCTCGCCCAGCAGTTCCAGCAGGTGGGGACCGGCCTTCCCGGGCCCTCGGTGTGGACGGAAGGCGTCGAGACGTTCGACGCCGACGGGGATGGGTGGATGGACGTCCTGACCGCCAACCAGAACGGGCTGCCGACCCTGCTCATCAACCAGACGACCGTGGGCGGGCCGATCACGTTCGCCAACGAGACGACCACGCGGATCCCGGCGGCCTTCACGATCCAGGGCCGCAGCCTCACCGTCTGCGACGTGGACAACGACGGCGACATCGACGCCGTCTTCGCCACGGGAGGGACGCAGCAGCGGATCCTCATCAACGACGGGACGGGCATCTTCACGGACGAGACGACCCGGCGCTTCCCGACGCTGATATTGAACTCCTGGGGCGTGGCCTTCGGCGACGTGGACAACGACGGGGACAACGACCTCGTCTTCAATCACCAGGGCAACAAGGCGCACCTGCTCATCAACGACGGCACCGGGCACTTCACCGACGACGCCGCGTTCCAGGCCGTCGCCGTCAACATGCCGAGCGCGGAGCAGGTCAACATCATCGACATCGACAACGACTTCGACCTGGACGTCATCGTGGACGGGAAGAACGTCGGCCAGCAGCTCTACCTGAACGACGGCACCGGCCATTTCACCTTCACCGGCAGCACGCTGCCGCCCGGGACCACGGGCACCTACGCCACGGGCTGGGCCGACCTGGACAACGACGACGACATCGACGGCGCCTACGTCTCCCTGACCGCCGGCCTCACCGAAGGCACGGCCGAGAACAACCTGGTCCCCAGCGGCAACCTGACCTTCACCGGCAGCAGCGGCACGCTGATCGGCGAGAACGGGGACGACGACAACGACGTGGTGTTCGTGGACGCCGACAACAACGGCATCCTGGACCTGATCGTGGCCTCGCTGGGCAACAACAAGGAGAAGCTGTACCTCAACGACGGCACGTTCGACCCCGGCTCCTTCGTGTACCAGACGAACGGGTTCACCACGCTCACGGACTCCACCCTGGACATGGCCCTGGCCGACTTCGACAACGACAACCGCTACGACGCGGTCACCGCCGAGGGCGAGTCGGGCAGCTTCGTGGACCGCGTGTACCGCAACACCGGGCCGGTGGACACGGTCCCGCCGCGCATCGGCCGCGTCGAGGCCACGCCGCCGCGCGTGCCGCTCTCCCTGTTCCAGGGTGGCGGCTACCCGCGCCGGGCCTGGGTCCAGGACGCGACCTTCAAGCGCGGCCAGACCTTCGCCAAGGCGGAGATGCCCGTGACCGCGGTGAAGAGCGGGAACACCCAGAACTTCACGGTCCCCATGCGCACCGTGGGCGGCGGGATGTTCCGCGGGGCCATCCAGCCGAGCCCCAGCCCGGACGGCACGGTGGGCATGGACGTGACGTTCCACGTGCACGCCACCGATCCGGGCACCAACGCCAGCGACAGCACGCCGGCCACGTTCCGCATCTGCGGGGCGGAGAGCTACGGAGCGGCGCTCCCCAACTCGACCGGCCAGGCGGCCGACGCGACGGGCGTGAACGACCCCAGCGTCGGCGCGAACAACTTCAAGGTCCAGGTGACCGGCCTGCCGCGCAATCAGCAGGGCCGGCTGATCTTCGGGACGACCAAGGTCCTGCCCGGCACGCCTTCCGGGAACGGCCTCCTCTACGTGGGTGGCTCCATCGTTTTGATGAAGCCGGTGACGGCGGACGCGCAGGGCGTCGCCCTCGTGAGCCTGGACTTCACCCAACCGCCGCTCTCCGGCCTGTCCCCCGGCGAGACCCGTTTCTTCCAGTACGAATACCGCGATTACCCTCTGCCCACGTTCAACCTGTCGGACGCGCTGGAGATCACGATCTGCGACTGAGCGCGCCCCTCGCGAGGTATACTTTCGCCATGCATTCGATGAATCGAGCCGTGCTCCCGCTCGTGACGCTGGCCCTCTTCGCCGCGCAGGCGCAGGCGGCGCCCGCGGACAAGATCACGCCCTGGGTCATGGAGAACACCGCGGACGGCAGGACCGCTGAGTTCCTCGTTGTCCTCGAGGCCCAGGCGGACCTCGGTCCCGCCCGGGCGCTCTCGGGCAAGGCCGCCAAGGGCCGCTTCGTCCGGGACACGCTGTGGAGCCTGGCCCAGTCCACGCAGGGGCCGCTCCTGGCCGACCTCAAGGCGCGCGGCGTGGAGCACCAGGCCTTCTACATCGTCAACGCGGTCTGGGTGAAGGGGGACCGCGCGCTGGTCATGGAACTGGCCGCGCGGCCCGACGTCGCGCGGATCGAGGGGAACCCGCGGATCCAGAACGTCCTGCCCCAGCCCGAGGGCAACGCGCAGGAGGGCCCGCAGGCCGTGGAGCCGGGGATCAACCAGTCGAAGGCGCCGCAGGTCTGGTCCCTGGGCTTCACCGGCCAGGGCGTGGTCGTCGGCGGCCAGGACACCGGGTACCGCTGGAGCCACAACGCGCTGCGCCCGCACTACCGCGGATGGAACGGCAGCACGGCGAACCACGACTTCAACTGGCACGATGCCATCCACTCCGGCGGCGGGGTCTGCGGCGCGAACTCGCCCGTCCCCTGCGACGACACGTTCCACGGCACGCATACGATGGGCACGGCCATCGGACACGATACGGAGAACGGCGGGGTGAACCAGGTCGGCATGGCGCCCGGAGCCAAGTGGATCGGCTGCCGGAACATGGACGTGGGGGCGGGGACGCCGACCACCTATCTGGAATGCTTCGAGTTCTTCCTGGCCCCGTATCCCGTCGGCGGCAACCCGGGACAGGGCGACCCGACCCTGGCTCCCGACGTGACCGTGAATTCCTGGACCTGCCCGCCCTCGGAGGGGTGCTCGCCGAACACGCTGCTGGCCGCCGTGCAAGCCCAGCGGGCCGCGGGCATCGTGAGCGAGATGTCGGCCGGGAACTCCGGGCCGAGCTGCTCCACTGTCCAGGACCCGCCGGCCATCTACGACGAGGTCTTCAGCACGGGCGCCCTCAACACGGGCAGCGACACCCTGGCCAGCTTCAGCAGCCGCGGGCCGGTGACCGTGGACGGCAGCAACCGCGTCAAGCCGGACATCGCCGCGCCAGGCACCAACACCCGCTCGGCGGACAACTCGTGCGACACCTGCTACACCACCGCCAGCGGAACGTCCATGGCCGGGCCGCACGTGGCCGGCGGGATCGCGCTCCTGCTCTCCGTGGACCCGAGCCTGATCGGCAACGTGGACGAGGTCGAGGCCCGTATGGGTCGGACCGCCTTCCGGTTGTCCACCGCGTCGTGCGGCAGCACGCCGAACGTGTACCCGAACAACCTCTTCGGGAACGGCCGCCTGGACGCGCTGTGCGCCGCCCACGACGTGCTGTCGAACGTCACCATCAACGTGGTGGGCAACACCACGGTCTGCCCGACCTGCATTGGGGGCACGGCGACCGCCACCGACACCGGGGGCGGGCCCGCCACGCACCAGTGGGGCTTCCGGATGACCTCCGGCGGGCCCGTGACCGCCATCCCGGGCGAGACCGGCATCAGCTACGTGATCGACGGCAACGACTTCCCGGGGGTGGGGACCTACTTCCTCGTGGAGACCACGACCTCCACCGCGGGCTGCGGGGCGCCGCTCGTCTCCAACGAGGTCACGGTCACGGTGGCGGTCCCCGTCGAGCTGATGGGCTTCGAGGTCCAGTAGCCGAAGGCCGGTCGCCCGAAGCCTCTCGCACCAAAATCGAGCCGGGCCGCCGGGGGCGGCCCGGACTCCCACCCTATACTGGTCTCAGTGGCGAAAGGGGCCCGCGTCACGAGCACTCTGGCGGAGGCGCAGGAGCACTTCCGCCTGCTCGTCAGCGGCGTGCGCGAGCACGCCATCTTCCTCCTCGATACGGCCGGCTACATCCAGACCTGGAATGCCGGTGCCGAGATCATCAAGGGCTACAAGGCCGAAGAGATCGTCGGCCAGCACTTCTCCAGGTTCTACCCGCCCGAGGAAGCGACTTCCGGGAAGCCCGAGCGGGAGTTGGAGATCGCCGAGGCTGAGGGCCACTACCGCGAGGAGGGCTGGCGCATCCGCAAGGACGGCTCGCGGTTCTGGGCCAGCGTCACCCTCAGCGCCGTCCGCGATGATGAGGGCAACCTCGGTGGGTTCCTGAAGATCACGCGCGACCTCACCGACAAGAAGCGCGCCGAGGACGAGCTGCGCGAGAGCGAGGAGAAGTTCCGCCTGCTGGTGGAGTCGGTCACGGACTACGCCGTCTTCATGCTCGACCCCGAAGGCCACATCGCCAGCTGGAACCCGGGGGCCGAGCGGCTGAAGGGCTACCGCGCCGACGAGATCATCGGCCAGCACTTCTCCCGCTTCTACCCGCAGGAGGACCTCGACTCCGGCAAGCCCGCCCGCGAGCTGGTCATCGCGGCCCGCGACGGCCGTTACCAGGAAGAGGGCTGGCGCCTGAAGAAGGACGGCTCCGCCTTCTGGGCCAGCGTCACCATCACGCCCGTGCGCGACGAGAAGGGGACGCTGCGCGGGTACGCCAAGGTGACCCAGGACCTCACGCAGCGGAGGGAGTACGAGAGGCAGCAGCTGCGCCTGCTGCGCGAGCAGACCGCGCGCACCGAGGCGGAGAAGGCGAACCAGGTCAAGGACGAGTTCCTGGCCGTCCTCTCCCACGAGTTGCGCACGCCCCTGAACGCGATCGTGGGCTGGTCGCACCTCCTGCGGTCCAGCCCCTCCCTGCCGCCCGAGCAGATCAGCAAGGGCCTGGACGCCATCGAGCGCAACGCCAACATCCAGACCCAGATCGTCTCCGACGTCCTGGACATCTCGCGCATGACCTCCGGGAAGGTTCGCCTGAACCCCCGCCGCATCGATCCCGGCGAGGTGGTATCCGCCGCCCTCGACACCGTGCGCCCCGCGGCGGACGCCAAGCAGATCGAGCTGGCCGCCTCGCTCCCGCAATCCCCCGTGTTCGTCTACGCCGATCCGGACCGGCTGCAGCAGGTGATGTGGAACCTCCTCCAGAACGCGGTGAAATTCACCCCCTCCGGGGGACGGGTGGAGACGCGCGTCGCGCGGCAGGACTCGTTCGTCGAGATCACGGTCGCGGACACGGGGGTGGGCATCCCCGTCGAGTTCCTGCCCCACGTGTTCGACACCTTCCGCCAGGCCGACGCCTCGGCCAGCCGGAAGCACGGCGGGCTGGGCCTGGGCCTGGCCATCGTGAAGAACCTGGTGGAGCTGCACGGGGGGAGGGTGGAGGCCCGCAGCGAAGGCCCCGGGCGGGGAACCACGTTGAGCGTCCGGCTCCCGCTGATGCCGTTGACCGCGGACACCCGGGCCCCCGGCATGAACGTCAAGCGCGCGGGCGTCCGCCTGCACGGCGTCCTCGTGCTGGTGGTGGACGATCACGCGGACACGCGGGACCTGGTGGCCGCGGCCCTCGGCCAGGCCGGGGCCACCGTCATCACCGCCAGCGACGCCACCGAGGGCCTGACCCTCCTCCGCCAGCGGCGGCCGGACGTGCTCGTGTGCGACCTGGAGATGCCGGGGGAGAGCGGTTACGAGCTGATCGAGAAGGCGCGCGCCCTCCCGCCCGAGACGGGAGGCCTGACCCCGGCCATCGCGCTCACCGCCTACGCCGGGGAGGACGACCGCGTGCGCAGCCTGGCCGCAGGCTTCCAGCGGCACATGCCCAAGCCGGCCCGGCCCGACGATCTGTCCACCGCCGTCGCCTCCCTGGTGGGCACCATGCGGTCGTTCTAGCCGGCCCGGCCAACCCCACGGCCGCCGTGCTAACATCCGCGCCCGCGTGACCCTCCAGACGGTCGCCGTCATCGGCTCCGGCCTCATGGGGCGGGGCATCGCCTACTGCGCCGCGGCCGGAGGCTTCAAGACCGCCATCCACGACGTCTCCGCGGAGGCGTTGCAGCGGGCGCTCTCCCGCATCCGCGCCGACCTCGACGAGGGCGTGGCGCGGG
>Ga0075428_100005166_pt1 | contig 14500 bp, 10 predicted proteins | sample RhiMetdeltSRZDD2_FD_75291 | JGI IMG/M metagenome (GOLD analysis project Ga0075428, IMG submission 75291) | Populus rhizosphere microbial communities from Tennessee, USA - Rhizosphere MetaG P. deltoides SRZDD2 | ecosystem: Host-associated > Plants > Roots > Rhizosphere > Soil | place: USA...
CAGGGCTGTCGGTGTCGTCGTCGCCGGCGAGGGCGTCGGCTGGGGAGCGGCGCGTGCCGACGGTGAGTTGACGCAGGCCGTGCGCACGATCGAGCAGGCGCTCGGGCGCGCATTGCCGAATGGCTTCCGCTCGGAAGTTTGCCTCATGCAGCCCGCGTGGTTCGCGGCGCTCGCGGCCTCGCTCGAGCGCGGCTCCTTATTATTCGTCGACTACGGGCTCACTCGCTCCGACTACTACCACGAGCAGCGTGCCGCGGGCACGCTCGTCTGCCACTACCGCCACCGCGTGCACGATGACCCGTTCGCGTATCCCGGGCTGCAGGACATCACGGCGTGGGTCGACTTCAGCGCGTGCGCCGACGCGGCGTTGGCGGCCGGGTTCGAGGTGGCCGGCTTCACGACGCAGGGTCAATACCTGCTGAGCCTGCTCGCGGCGTTGCCGCCCGAGCTTGCCGTCGACTTGAAGTCGCCGCGCGAGCAGAGCGCGATGAAGACGCTGATTCTCCCGGGCGAGATGGGCGAGCGCTTCAAGGTCCTGCTGTTGCGCAAGGGCGTGCGTGGTCCCGAGCTGCCGGGCAAGGACTTCCGCTATCGGCTGTGAGCGGGGTGCCGGTGTTACGGTTTCGGTTCGCGTCACGCACGGCCATCGGAGTAGTTCGTGCGAACCGAAACCGTAACACCGGCACCTCTTGTCTCCGGCTCGTTGGTAAGATCGTCGTCCTCTCTCGCCGGAGGTGCTCTTCATGGGCTCTCGCCGCGCAGTCGGATGGCCGCTGGCATTGACCGTGGCGTTGGCGCCGGCGCTCGCCGCCGGCGCGCAATCGACACCGCCTGACGAGACACGCGGCTGGGTGCTCGGGCTCAATGCTCAAGCCGACGAGCACGACGCGCACAGTTTGTACGCCTCCTCCTATGTCGGCGTCGGCTCGCGTACCTGGCTCAACTTCGCGGCCGGCAAGAGCTCGTCGCCGATCGAGAGCACCGACATCGAGGCCAACACGCTGCTGCTCGGCGTCGATCACCGGTTCGACAAAGTTGGGTTCACGCTCGAAGCGGAACGATGGGGAGACTCGGGTGAGCTCGAGACGACGGACTATTCAGGCTCGGTCTACTTCGATCGCGACCGGTGGCGCATCGGTTTTGGCTACGAGCGTCGCGACATCGAGATTCCGATCACGGTGACGGGGCCCTTGGGCCGCACGTTCAGCCGCACCGTCGAATCGTCGGCTGACGGCTTCTCATTCGACGCCAAGGTGTCGATGGCGGAACGATGGCGGTTGTATCTCGGGCTCGAGGAGTTCGACTACGAGCGGAATCTCGCCGTGTTGCCGCGGATCGCCGCGTTGAACTTCTTGAGCGCGTCCGCGTTGACGCTCGCGAACAGCTTCCTCGATCACGACCGTTTCATCGCCGTCGAGCGCGACCTCGGCCAAGCGACGGTGCTTAGCCTGCGTCTGGCGAAGGACCGCTCCGCGATCGACGCCGCCGAGCTCGAAACGGTCGAAGGTGCCGTGCTGTTCCCAATCGGTCGTCGGTTCGATCTCGAGGTGAACCTCGGGCACGGAGCCTCGGACTTCTTCCAGTCCGGGTATTACGGCGGGCTGTTGTTCCTCGTCTACGGGCGTTGAGCCGCGAGCGCTTCTTTGACCGCGGCGAGGCGCTCCTCGTGCAGCGCTTTGCCGAGCGCTTCGCCGTCGAGCCCGGTCTCCGCTTTCACCTTTCCCGCATCGACGGCTTTGGCCGCGCGTAACGCCGCGCGCAACCAATCGGCTTGGGGATAGCTGCGGTCCTCGAGGCCCTTGCGGCCGCGCGCGTCGGCTTCGCAGCCCTGCAGCATCTCGTCGAATCGCTGCGGTTGCCGCAAGCCATCGGCGGCCGTGATCAAGCGCAACACCGTCTGCGGCTTGAGCTCCGCGGCTTTGTGCACCGTGCCGTGGTGGCGCGCGACGAGCAGGGCCAGATCGCGAAACCGATTCGGCACGGGGAGGCGTTCGCACAGGCGCTCGAGCAGCTCCTCCGAGCGTTGCTCGTGCCCGTGATGACGCGGCAGCAACTCGGCGGGCGTCGCGGCCTTGCCCAAGTCGTGGACCAGCACGGCGAAGCGCACGGTTTCGCTGGGCGATAGCCGTGCGGCCATTCGCAGCGCCATCAACGTGTGGACCCCCGAGTCGATCTCGGGATGCCATTGCTCGGGCTGCGGAACGCCGAACAACGCGTCGACCTCGGGAAAGATGCGCTTCAACGCGCCGCACGCGCGCAGCCGCTCGACGTAGACGTCGGGACGTTGCGTCGCCAGAGCTTTCACGGTCTCTTGCCAGACACGCTCGGGCCGCAGCGCTTCCATCTCGCCGGCGGCGACGATCTCCCTCATCAGATCGAGCGTTTCCGGAGCGATCGTGAAGCCGAGCGGCGCGAAGCGCGCGGCGAAGCGCGCGACGCGCAGCACGCGCAGCGGATCCTCGCTGAACGCCGGCGATACATGGCGCAGAACACGAGCCTCGACGTCCGCCTGGCCCGACCAGGGATCGACGAGCTCGCCGTCCTCGCCGCGTGCGATGGCGTTGATCGTGAGATCGCGGCGCTTGAGGTCGTCCTCGAGCGTGACGGTCGGCGCGGCATCGAACGCGAAGCCCGTGTAGCCCGGGGCGGTCTTACGCTCGGTGCGTGCGAGTGCGTATTCCTCGCCGGTGCGCGGGTGCAGGAACACCGGGAAGTCCTTCCCGACGCGCCTGAACCCAAGAGCCTCGAGCTCCGCGGCCGATGCGCCGACGACGACCCAGTCGCGCTCCTCGACGGGCAGGCCGAGCAGTGCGTCACGGACCGCGCCGCCTACCTCGTAGATTTTCATGCCGGCATCATACGCGCCGTGCATGCTAAGGTCGTCGCCATGAATCGCCTCGGAAGAGCCATCGCAGCGTGCGCGCTCGCGGCCACGACGACCGGCTGCGCGGCGCCGTATTACATGCAAGCGATCGGCGGCCAACTCGAGCTGCTGCGCAAACGCGAGCCGATCGAGAAAGTCATCGCGGATCCGGAGACCGATCCGAATCTGAAAGCCACGTTGGGTCGCGTCGAGACGATGCGTCGATTCGCCGTCGATGAGCTCAAGCTGCCGGACAACGACAGCTATACGAGCTACGTCGCGCTCGACCGACCGTACGTCGTGTGGAACGTCGTGGCGACTGAAGAGTTCTCCGTCGACCCGAAGCGCTGGTGCTTCCCGTTCGCGGGTTGCGTCGCGTATCGCGGCTACTTCGACAAGGCCAAGGCCGAACGCTTCGCGATGAAGCTCGCGGAGGACGGCTTCGATATTTCCAGCGGCGGCTCGACGGCGTACTCGACGCTCGGCTACTTCGACGACCCGGTATTGAGCACGATGGTCGCCGGCGGCGATCAGTACGTCGCGAGCTTGTTGTTTCACGAGCTCGCGCACCAGCGGCTGTACGTGAAGGACGATAGTGAGTTCAGCGAATCGTTCGCGATGGTCGTCGAGGAGGTCGGCACGGAACGCTGGTTGTCTGAGCACGCGGCGCCGGTGGACCTCGAGCGTTATCGCACCCGGCGGCAGCGTCGTGAGCAGTTCGGCGAGCTGATCGCGCAGCAGCAGACACGGCTGCGCGCGCTGTACGCGAGCGGTGCTCCGCCCGAGCAGCTGCGCGACGAAAAGCAACGCGCTTTCGACACGCTGCGGCGCGAGTACGAGACGCTGAAGGTGACGACCTGGCAGGGCAACGCGGACTACGACGTTTGGTTCGCTCAGCCGCTGAACAACGCGACACTGGCGTCGGTTGCGACGTACACGCGGTGGGTGCCGGCTCTGCGCGCGCGACTCGACGAAGTGGGGCTCGAAGCGTTCTACGCCGATGCGGCCGCGATCGCCAAGCTCGATGCAGACGAGCGCGCGGAGCGGCTGCGCGCTTGGGCGGACAAGGTTCGCGCGCCGCCGGCGAGCGGAGAGGCTAGCGCATCAGGATGAGCGAAGCGCGACCGCGCCGCTGAACCTCGAGCAGGATCGCGCGCGCGTTCTCCATGATCGGGACCGCTTCCGCGAGCGTTCGAATGCGCACGCGGTTGATCTTCGTGATGACGTCGCCCTGCTGCAAGCCGCGATCGGCGGCGGGACTGTTGGGATCGACGCGCTCGACGAGCAGGCCGCCGTTCGGGCTCGAGCTGTCGACGATCTGCGCGCCCCGGAAGATGACGTCGAGATCGGCTTCTTCCTTCTGCTCTTCTCGGGGCACAGCCGCTACACCCGTCGGCGCAGCCTCGCCGAGCACGGCTATCAACGTCTGCTCCTTGCCGTCGCGCAGCAGGCCGACCGTGATCTTCTCGCCGGGCGGCAGCAGGCCGATCGCATTGCGCAGCGAGCCGGAGTCGCGAAGCCGCGTGCCGTTGATGCTGACGATGACGTCCTCGATTCGAATGCCGGCCTTCTCGGCGGCCGAGTCGGGATTGATCTCGTAGACCAACGCACCCGAGTTGCCGGGAAGCTCGAGCGTGGCGGCGATGTCGGGACTGACGTCTTGGATCTTCACGCCCAGCAGCCCGCGGTGGACGGTGCCCGTCGCGATGAGCTGATCCATGATCGCGCGGGCCATGTTGACGGGAATCGCGAAGCCGATGCCGACGTTGCCGCCTGTGCGCGAAATGATCGCCGAGTTGATGCCGACCAGCTCACCCTTCAAGTTCACGAGCGCGCCACCGGAGTTGCCGGGATTGATCGAGGCATCCGTCTGGATGAAGTCCTCGAACGCAAGGTTGTTGAGCCCGCTGCGCCCGAGCGCGCTGACGATGCCGGACGTCACGCTGTTCGTGAATCCGAACGGATTGCCGATCGCGACGACGTAGTCGCCGACGCGCAGCGCCGTCGAGTCGCCGAACGGAATGCTCGTCAAGTGTTCGGCGTCGACCTTCAACACAGCGAGATCCGAGCCCTCGTCGGAGCCGACGACGTGCGCGATGAGGCTGCGGTTCTCGAGCAGCGTCACCGTGATCTTGTCGGCGTTCGCGATGACGTGGTGATTGGTCAGGATGTAGCCGTTGCGGGCGTCGACGACGACGCCCGAGCCGGCGCCTTCGAGCTCGCGGTCGCCTCGCCCCCCCGGGGGGCCCTCAAAGTCGAAAAACCGCCGTAGCAGCTCGTCCTGCGCACTCGGTGGCCCGCCCTCGACTTTGGTCGTCACGGCGATGTTGACGACGGCCGGCGTGATTGTCTCGAGCATGGGCGCCAACGTCGGCAACTCGCGCGGCGGGCTCGCTTGCGCGAGCGCGAGGCCGCTGATGCCGAGGGCGGCGAGCATCCAGCCGGCGCGCAGCGTGGCGAGGAATTTCGGGTCGATCGTCGGGCCGTGGCTCATCGGAACGTACCTGCTGGACATCGAAAGACCGGCTAACGACCTAGCATAGCGTGGCCGCCGGTGGTTCTCGAAGCGAACTGGGTTGTGAATTAGCTGTGCGGATGCAGGGGATACCCTGGGGTTAGCCTGAACACAACATATAGTGGTCCCACGACGTTTTACGGAGCAGTGCGGAGTCTCGAAAATTTTTTCAACACGTCCGCAGGTATCCCTCATAACTTGCTGTTTTTATAGAGTTCTTAGGCACGCTCGAAATTGTCATAAAATCTTGACAGCCATTCTAGGCAGGCCTACTCTACGTTCGAACGACACAAGATCTTGTGTCGCGCGTGGGAAAAGAAATTCTTGACAGGATCAAGGCTGCGTAAAGCAGCCAACGGGTAGTTTTTCACGCCGAAAAACTGCGGGGAACCCGTTGTCGATCGAAGAATGCGTGTATCGGGGTGGGGTACGGCGTAGCGTTTTGGGGGGATCAAGAGCGTTTATGAACATGGCGTTTGAGCTCAAAGCCACGAGGCTCGCGGATATTGCTCTGCAGGAAGCCTCACTGAATATTTGGGATACCAAGTATCGTCTGAAGACGAAGTCGGGCGAGCCGGTCGATCGCGATATCGACGGCACTTACCAGCGCGTCGCGAAGGCGCTGGCCGCGGTCGAAGAGCCTGCTAAGCGCGGCGAGTGGTACGAACGGTTTCTGTGGGCGTTGCAGCGTGGCGCCATTCCGGCCGGCCGCATCACCTCGAACGCGGGCGCCGAGTATCACAAGCCCGCAACGTCGACGATCAACTGCACGGTGTCGGGCACGGTTCGCGACTCGATGCACGACATCCTCGACAAGGTGCACGAGGCCGGTCTCACGCTGAAAGCCGGCTGCGGCATCGGCTATGAGTTCTCGACCTTGAGGCCGCGCGGCGCTTACGTCAGCGGCGCCGGCGCGTACACGTCGGGCCCGCTCTCGTTCATGGATATCTACGACAAGATGTGCTTCACCGTGTCCTCGGCGGGCGGCCGCCGCGGCGCGCAGATGGGCACGTTCGACGTTGGCCATCCCGACGCCATGGACTTCATTCGCGCCAAGCGCGAGAACGGCCGGCTGCGGCAGTTCAACCTGTCGCTGCTGATCACCGACGAGTTCATGCAGGCTGTGAAGGCCGATCGTCCATGGCAGCTCGCGTTCCCGCTGACGAAGCGCGAGGCCGAGGAAGAGAACATCGATCTCGACGACGACCAGCAAGTCGCGTGGCGCGAGTGGCCGGCCGCGGAGAACTACGTCGTCGATGACCGCGGGCTCGTCGCCTGCCGGGTCTATCGCACGCTGCCGGCACGGCGCATGTGGGACGTCATCATGTCGTCGACGTACGATTTCGCCGAGCCCGGGTTCGTGCTCATCGATCGCGTCAACGAGATGAATAACAACTGGTGGTGCGAGGACATTCGCGCCACGAATCCCTGCGGCGAGCAGCCGCTGCCGCCGTATGGCGCCTGCCTGCTCGGGTCGATCAATCTCACGAAGTTCGTCGTCGCACCGTTCAGCGATCAGGCGTATTTCGACTGGGACGAGTTCCGCGAGGTCGTCAAAGTATTCACGCGGATGCTCGACAACGTCGTCGACGTCAACGGCTTGCCGCTCCCGCAGCAGCGTGAGGAGATCATGCGCAAGCGCCGCCACGGCATGGGCTTCTTGGGCCTAGGCTCGGCGATCACGCTGCTCGGCATGCGCTACGGCTCGCCCGAGTCGATCAAGTTCACCGACGACGTTTCGCGCGAGCTCGCGGTCGCGGGTTGGCAAGAAGGGCTCGAGCTCGCGAAGGAGAAGGGCCCCGCGCCGATCCTCCTCGAGGAGTTCGAGGTCACCGAGACGATGCTGCGCAAGCGGCCCGAGATGGTCGCGGACGGCTGGAAGATCGGGCAGCGCATCGCGGGCCGCATTCTGCACAGCCGCTATAGCCGCTACATGCAGCGCGTGCGCGAGGTTGCGCCCGAGCTCGTCGAGCAACTCGAGGAGCATGGCGCGCGGTTCACGCACCATAGCTCGATCGCTCCGACGGGGACGATCTCGCTCTCCCTCGCGAACAACGCCAGCAACGGCATCGAGCCGTCGTTCGCTCATCACTATTTCCGCAACGTGATTCGGCAGGGCAAGAAGACGAAGGAGAAGGTCGACGTCTTCTCGTTCGAGCTGCTCGCGTATCGCGCGCTCGTGAATCCGCGCGCGCTGCCAGGCTCCCAGAAACCCGGCGAGAAGCTGCCGGATTACTTCGTGAGCTCCGAAGACATCACTCCGCGCGAGCACGTCGATATTCAGGCGGCTTCGCAGAAATGGATCGATTCGTCGATCTCGAAGACCGCCAACGTGCCGACGAACTACCCGTACGAGGACTTCAAGGACATTTACCTGTACGCCCACGAGAAAGGGCTCAAGGGCTGCACGACGTTCCGCTTCAATCCGGAGGCGTTCCAAGGCGTGCTGGTCAAAGAGAAGGACCTCAAAAGCACGACTTATCGCTTCACGCTCGAGGACGGCACCGTCATCGAAGCCAAGGGAGACGAGGAAATCGTCTACGACGGCGAGACGCACACGGCAGCGAACCTCTTCGACGCCCTCAAAGAGGGCTACTACGGCAAGCTTTGAGAGCACCAGAAAAACCTATGTCGCGAATCACCATCGACAAGAAAATCGTCAAGTACTCCGTCGCGAAGGACGAGGAGCCGGCCAAGCCGGCGCCCGAACCCAAGCCAGACACCGAGTCCAATGTCATCCGGATGCACGAGAAGCTCGAGCGTCCCGAGGTGCTCATCGGCTCGACCTACAAGGTCAAGACGCCGGTGTCCGACCACGCGATGTACGTCACGATCAATGACATCGTCCTCAACGAAGGCACGCCGCACGAGCAGCGCCGTCCGTTCGAGATCTTCATCAACTCGAAGAACCTCGATCACTACCAGTGGATCGTCGCGCTGACGCGCATCATGTCGGCCGTCTTCCGCAAAGGCGGCGACGTGACGTTCCTCGTCGACGAGCTCAAGGCCGTCTTCGATCCGCGCGGCGGCTACTGGCAGCCCGGCGGCAAGTTCATGCCGTCGATCATTGCGGAGCTCGGCCACATCGTCGAGAAGCACCTCATCGAGATCGGCTTGCTCAAGGGGCCGGACTTGAGCAAGGAGCAGAAGGATTTTCTCGCGCAGAAAAAGGCCGAGTTCGAGGCGCGGGGCAGTCAAAAGGATGCGTTCGCGAACAATACTTTCCCCGAGGGCGCGCAGCTTTGCGGCAAGTGCAACACCGCCGCGGCCGTGATGCTCGACGGATGCATGACCTGCTTGAATTGCGGGTATTCGAAATGCGGTTGATAGCGCCGGCCGACACCGGCCGGATACGAACGGGGTTGCGGTTCTAAGGTCTTTACCGGTCCGCCGTTGGTCCGCCCTTTGAGAAATCGGGGCGGACCCTTTTTCCCTTAGAATGGCGCCACCTACCCGACGCGGTTCAAAGCTCCGGTGACGCTCTAGTGACGTTGGTCGTTCCAGAGTTCGCGAGGCTCAAAGTGCTGGTCGCCGGCGACGCCATGCTCGACGAGTACTGGTTTGGCGACACCGCACGAATCTCGCCCGAGGCCCCGGTCCCTGTCGTGCGTGCACGTTCCGCGGAGCAGCGACCGGGCGGCGCCGCGAACGTCGCGTTGAACGTCGCGGCGCTCGGCGCGCGCAGCACGCTGGCCGGCGTCGTCGGACAGGACGAGCGCGGCGCGTTGCTCACGCGCGCCCTCGAGCAGCGCGGCGTGCGCTGCGAGCTCTATCGTTCCCCGACGTTGCCGACGATCCACAAGTTGCGCGTGTTGGCTCGCAGCCAGCAGTTGCTGCGCATCGACGCGGAGCAGTCGCTGCAAGGGTGCGCCGACGAGTTCGGCTCGCTCTACGAGCGGCTCCTGCGCGAGGCCGACGTCGTGATCTTGTCGGATTACGGGAAAGGCACGCTTAGCCGCGTCGAGGAGCTCGTCGCGGCCGCTCGCGCCGCGAACATTCCGGCGCTGATCGACCCGAAGGGCACGGACTTCAAGCGCTATCGCGGCGCCTATGCGCTGACCCCGAATCGTTCGGAGTTCGAGGCCGTGGTCGGTCGCTGCAGCGACGAAGCCGATCTGCTGCGCAAAGGCGAATCGCTACGCGAGGACCTCGATCTCGATCTGCTACTCGTGACGCGCGGCGAGCAGGGCATGACCTTGTTCGAGCAAGCCGCGGAGCCGCTGACGCTGCCGACGCACGCGAAGGAAGTCTTCGACGTGACCGGCGCCGGCGACACGGTCATCGCATTGCTCGGTGCGAGCATCGCGGCGGGCCTCGCGCCGGCGGATGCCGCGGCGCTCGCGAATCTCGGCGCCGGCATCGTCGTCGGCAAGATCGGAGCCGCGACGGCGAGCCGTTCCGAGTTGCAGCGTGCGCTCCACTCGCAAGGCAGCGGCGGCCGCGGGCTCGTCGACGTGCCGGAGCTCGTCGCACTCGTCGCCGAAGCGAAAGCGCGCGGCGAGCGCGTCGTGTTCACGAACGGCGTCTTCGACATCCTGCACGTGGGGCACGTCAGCTATCTCGAGGAAGCGAAGTCGTGCGGCGACCGGCTCATCGTTGCCGTCAACGACGACGATTCGGTGCGGCGGCTCAAGGGAGCGAGCCGGCCCGTGAACCCGTTGGCCGACCGCATGGCGGTGCTCGCCGGCCTCGCGTCCGTCGATTGGGTCGTGCCGTTCGCCGAGGACACGCCCGCGGAGCTGATCGCGAAGATCGTGCCCGACGTGCTGGTGAAGGGCGGTGACTATCGCGTCGAGCAGATCGCCGGCGGCGATACGGTGCTCAAGAACGGGGGCGAGGTGCGCGTCCTCGGATTCAAGCCCGGTCGCTCTACCACCGCGCTGATCGACGCGCTGCGCCGCGGCGATCGCTAGCCGGCGGGTGCCGCGGCCGCAAATTGCTCCTGCATTTGCGGCACTCCCGCCATCCCTGGCGGTCGCTAGCGCCGCGGGTCTACTGCTGCAACCAGCCGTCGACTTCCTCGATGTCCGCCGTCGAAAGCGTTCCCGCGGCCTGCTTCAACGTCAACACGTTCATGATGTAGTCGTAGCGGCTCTGCGAGTAGTTGCTCTCCGCGCCGCGCAAGGCGCGCTGCGACGCCAACACGTCGACCGTCGTCTGCGTGCCGACCTCGAAACCGGCTTCCGTGGCGCGCAACGCCGTGCGATTCGATTCGACGGACTGGCGAAGGGCCCGTACTCGAGCGACTTCCGAGATCACGCCCAGGTACGCGTCGCGGGTCTGTCGTTCCGTCTGGCGCGCGACGCGCTCGAGCGCTTCGGTAGCCGCGCGATGGTTGTAAACCGACTGTTGGACGCGCGACTTGTTGAGCCCGCCGGTGAAGATCGGGAACCGCAGGTCGAGCGACCAGTTCCTGCCTTCCGGCTCCGTGTTGATCGGCCTGATCGAGTTACCCAAGATGTTGTCGAAGACTTCGGTCGTCGAGTCGTTCTTGGCGTTGCTGTAGCCTGCCGACAAGGTCAATGTCGGCAGCCGCGAGCCGCGCGCAACGTCGATGTCCTCGAGCGCGACTTCCGACGCGAGCCGGCTCGAGACCAGCGCGAGATTCTGCTGCAAGGCCGTCTGCACCCACTGCTCGGGGTTCGGCGGGTCAGGTGACAGCAGCGGCGCGTTGTCGCTGGGCGCGGCCAGATCCATGACGACCTCGCCGATGATCTCGCGCAGGAACTCGTGGGCGCTCGCAAGCTGGCGTTGCGCCTCGATCTCGGCCGCCACGGCATCGTCGTAGCCGGCCTGCGATTGCTGCACGTCGGTGATCGCGATGAGGCCGACCTCGAAGCGTCGGTTCGACTGCTCGAGCTGGCGAGCGACCGCTTCCCGCGCCGCCGACGCCGAGGACAGGTTGTCTTCCCGAGCGAGCACGTCGAAGTACCGCTGGGAGACGCGGATCATGAGGCTTTGCTTCGCTGCCTCGAAGTCCGTTTCCGCGCGCGCAACGCGTTTGTCCGCTGCGCGCAGAGTCGCGTAGTTCGACCAGTTGAACAGGGTCTGCGTGAGGCCGAGCGACCAACTTTGCTGATTCTGGTCGGTGATGGTGCGAGAACCGACGCCGATACCGCCGCCGATGTCCGATCCGCCGGGCGAGTCCGAGTGGATATTGCGCCGCTGTGCGGCCAGGTTCAGGCTCGGGAGCAGCGCGGACCTGGCCTGCGGCTTGACCTCGGCCTGCGAGAGATACGTGGCTTCCGCCTCGCGAATCGCGGGATCGTTCTCGAGCGCGCGGTTGTAGATCTCGATGAGGCTTTCCTGCGCGGAAGCCGGAGCGGCGAGGCACGCGCCGAGCGCTACCGCCAGTAAATGCTTCGTGATTGACATCGTTTGTTATCCCTGTCTGGACGTCGTTGTAGGAGAGTGACTAGTAGCGCGGTACGCGCGAGTCTAGCTGCGCGGACCACGCGTCGATACCACCCATGAGGTTGAATACGTTCGGAAAGCCGTTTCCTTTCAAGAATTCAGCGACTCGGCGGCTGCGGCCGCCCGAATGGCACATCACGACGAGCGGCTTCGCCGGGTCGAGCTCGGCAAGCCGAGCCGGAACCTCGCGCATCGGGACGTGCAGCGCGCCCTGCACGGCGGCGATCGCGAGCTCGTCGTGCTCGCGCACGTCGAGCAGTACGACCTCGTCGCTGCTCGCGTAGGTCGGCCAGCGTGCAGCGAACTCAGTGGGGCTTATCTCCGGAACGCCCGGCATGAGAGCGGCTCTAAATGCTCTTGTTTAGAGGACGAACGGCTCCGGCCGCTCGGCATTGACCAGCGGTGCAAGCACCGTTTCGAAGAGGCCGTCGGTCGTCGTCGTGCCGTTCGGCAGCGCCGTGACCAGTTGAGCCTCCATGGCCGGTTCGCGTCCGACCACGATGAACAGCCGGCCCTGGGGGCGCAGCATCGCGACGAACTGGTCGACGAGCGCCGGGGTCGGCACCGAGGCCGTGACCGCGATCGCGTCGAACTGCGCGCGCAACGACACGCTGAGCGCGTCGCCCGTCTTGAGCTCGACGTTCTGAATGCCGCGAGCGGCCAGCTTCGGAGCCGCCGCTGTCGCGAAATCGGGAAAAATGTCGATGCTCGTGACCTTCTTCGCGAGCCGCGCGAGGCACGCGGCGAGATAGCCGCTGCCGGTCCCAACGACGAGTACCTCGTCGATCGGCTCGACCTGCATCGCTTGTAGGATGCGGCCCTCGACTTTCGGCGCGAGCATCGATTGGCCGTGCGCCAGCGGGATCTCGGTGTCGGCGAACGCTACGTCGCGGTATTCGCGCGGGACGAACTCCTCGCGTGGCGTTTCTGCGAATGCGCGCAGAACGCGATCGTCGAGCACCTCCCAGGCTCGCAATTGCTGGCCGAGCATTTGGGTGCGTGCAACGTCGAAATTCATGAGAGTTGTTATCGAGGTGAGGGCGCTACTGCCGAACGCGGTAGGTTAAGAAGTTTATTCATGCGATACAAGGCGGTATGTGAAGAATTATGGTCAATTAGGAGCGACGATTCAGGCGCATGCTGTATCGTCCATGACGAGGAGAAGCAGCCGGTTGGCGACTCGAAGCCGGGTCGCAAGCACGGCTGCCCAACGCGCGGGATGCGCGCTAACAACAAGAACAAGCATCCGCGCAGCGAAGCGCGGGTACACATGGGGCTTCGCATTCTCGTGTCAGCAGGGACCTCGCTGTCCGATCAATCTGCGTTTTCCCCGACAGCGTTCCGACGCCATTCGGGACGACGCGTGCCGCCGTTCGGGAGCGAGTACGCATGACGATCCTCGCTGATCCGGTCATGGCGTTCGCGGCGATCGTCGTGCTGCTACTGCTCGCCGCACTCGTCTGGGCCGGCTCTCGCAGGCCCTATGTCCGAGAAGTCGAGCGGCTGCGTGAGGATCTGCACAATCTGTTGGCGTTGGGCGAGCAAGCCGCGCGCATTCCCGTCAACGGCCGGCTCAGCGCGTTCGTCGATATCAGCGCCTCCATGAATCGTTTGCTCGATCGCGGTGACGAAGCGGCACGGCTCGCGCAAATCGTGGAACCGCCCGCGGACGACCGCAGCGAGCTGTTCGACGCGCTGGCCGATACGCTGCCCGAGGTCGCGCTGATCCACACGCAGACGATCCTCTATGCGAACCGTGCGGCCGGCGAGTTGTTTGGTGTTGAGCCAGGCAGTCTGATCGGCAAGCCGATCACCGATCTCTTGCGCCCCGCGTACCGCGCGGGCATGCGCAAGCACGTCGGCCCCGACGCCGACGGCAGCGAGCCGTTGGCGCCGTTCGAGGTCCAACTCATCAGTCACGACGAGCAGGGGATTTGGGCGGAGCTTTACAGCCGCCGCATTAGGTACAGCGGCGAGCCCGCGCTCCTGACTGTCGCCCGCGACATCACGCACCGCAAGAGCCTCGAGACGTCGCTCGGCCGCGGCAAGCTGCAAGCGCGCATCACGCTCGAGTCGATCGGCGAGGGCGTCATCACGACGGATCGCAACGGCACGATCGATTACATGAACGAAGCCGCCGAGCAGCTGATCGGCAGCACGCGCAGCGCCGGCATCGGCAAGCAGCTGCCCGATCTCATTTCCCTCGTCGACGAGATCGACCGCAGCTCGCTCGGCGATCCCGTCGCGAAGTGCTTGAACGAGCGCCGCCGAGTGAATCTCGGCCGCCGCGCGTTCTTGCTGAGCAAGCAGGCGGAGCGAGAGTTCTCGACGGAGCTCACGGCGTCGCCGATCCGCGGGCCGGACGGCCAGGTCGCCGGTTGCGTCGTGATCTTCCATGACGTCAGCGAGCTGCGCGGCCTCGCGCGCGAGATGTCGTATCAGGCGAGCCACGACGCGCTGACGGGCCTCGTCAACCGCGCGGAGTTCGAGCGGCGGCTCGAGACGGCGCTCAACTCGGCGCGCGGCGAGGGCGTCGGCCACGTGGTCTGCTATCTCGATCTCGACCGCTTCAAGCTCGTCAACGATACGGGCGGTCACATCGCCGGCGACAACTTGTTGCGCGAGATCGGCGCGCTCTTGAAGCAGCGGGTCCGCGACTCGGACACCGTCGCGCGCGTCGGCGGCGACGAGTTCGCGATGCTGCTCGC
>Ga0075428_100005167_pt1 | contig 14500 bp, 12 predicted proteins | sample RhiMetdeltSRZDD2_FD_75291 | JGI IMG/M metagenome (GOLD analysis project Ga0075428, IMG submission 75291) | Populus rhizosphere microbial communities from Tennessee, USA - Rhizosphere MetaG P. deltoides SRZDD2 | ecosystem: Host-associated > Plants > Roots > Rhizosphere > Soil | place: USA...
GAGCTCGGCGTGCTTGGCGAGGCTATCGAGGTCGATGTTGCCCTCGCCGCCGGCATTGGCGATGAAGCGGAGCTGCTCGACGCGATCGACGAGGGGCTCGCCGCCGCGCTGTTGCGTGAGGACGGCACCGAGCCCGGGGCGGCGTTCGCGTTCACGCATCCCGCCGTTGCACTCGCCGCGCGCGAGACGGTGGACGTCATGCGCCTTCGCCGTGTGCACGAACGCATCGCTCGCGGGCTCGAGCAGGTGCGGCCAGTTGCGCTGTTCGAGATCGCCGAGCACTTCGATCGTGCCGGGATGTCGGAGCGGGCGTTCGAGTATGCGCTGCTGGCGGCCGCGCGCGCGGTGAGCGTTCAGGCGTATCTCGACGCCGCGATGGCGTACCAGCGGGCGCGCGCGCACGTGACGACACCCGCGCAGCGGCAGCGACTCGACGAGCTCGTGGCGGAGTTGCCGATTCGACCGAGCCACGCCGGCGTCGCCTGACGCCCGTACGGCCCATTACAGTACGTAGCCATCATCGACCGGCACCTCCACGCCGGTAATGTGCCGTGCCTCGTCGCTGGCGAGAAAGCACACCACCCGCGCGACGGCATCCGGCTCGATGAAGCGTCCGCCACCCGCCGCCTCCATTGCGGCGTACGCCGCCTCCTCGGAACCGTGCGTGCGCACGAGGTCCTGAAAGAACGGCATCGTGCTCCACATCGGCGTCTTCACGCCGGCGGGGCTCACGACGTTGATGCGGATCGCGAGCCGCGCGTCGCGGCATTCCTTGGCGGCAGTCTTCACCAGCATTCGGAGGGCAGCCTTGCTCGTGGAGTAGGCAGCCGCCCCTGCAGCCGGTCGAATGCCGGAGGCCGATCCCACGTGGACGATCGCACCACGCGCGGCGCGCATGGCGCGGATTCCGTGCTTCGTTCCCAGGAAGGCGCCATCGAGATTCGTGCTCAGCACGCGGCGCCACTCGGCGAGCGTGGTTTCGGCGAGCGGAGTCCCCGCTGACACGCCGACGCAGTTCACCAGGAGGTCGAGACGGCCCTGCTCGGCGAGAATCGTTTCAACGGCCGCGACCCAGTGAGCCTCCTCTCGCACGTCGAGCGCGATGAAGCGCGTTTCGGGATCGGGACGCGAGGTACCACCCACCGGGGGCTGGGTCAGGTCCGCGGCGTAGACGCGAGCACCGGTAGTCCGAAGCCTTGCGGTCACCGCCGCCCCAATTCCCGATGCGGCGCCTGTGACGAGGGCGATCTTGCCGGCGAGATCACTCATGTGAGGTACGGTGTGTGGCGACGCGCCACGCCTAACGCAAACTGTCGAGCGGCGACGGTTTCACCCAGGGCCGGCAGCCTGGCCGCGGGTCTTTCGGCATCGGCGCAACCGGAAAGGACTCGGCGTCTGCGGATCGGAGCCGGACCGTATCGCTCAGGTCGTAGAGCTCGAGCGACACGTCCTCGCGGGTCAGGGAACCGGCAACCATCGAGTCACGCTTGACGCCGATCGTGCCGAGGTAGTTGCGGACCGCGGAGCGTGCCGATCTGTATGGCCGCGCGCCTCCGGTGACAACCCAGAGTCGCGCAACGCCACGATACTGGTCGACGTCACGTAGGAAGGCGCGCGTTTCGTTCCGGTCGCACACCGACGTGCGCCATTCGCCCGGTCTCAGCCCATAGCGCTCGCCGTAGTAGAGCGCACCTATTCGCAAGAGCGGAAAGATGTGGACGATGTCGCCGGGTTGGCGTTTCTGCTGCAGATAGGCATAGATCGCACGGTTGTTCTCGATCTCGTACGGCGGGTGGCCGTTCGCAAAGGTCATGATCGGCGGCGCCAGCGCGGCCGCCGCGACGATGACGCCTAACGAGCGGCTCACCGCCGCCGCCCACCGGCGCAGCTGCTCGACACCCGCAGCGATCGAAAGGAGAACACCCGGCACGAGGTAGAACATGAGCCGGCCGCGAAGCGGGTACTGATGTGCCGCGGCGGCGACGACGGCGAGCGCGAACGGACCGAGAAGAACCAATGCGACGTCGCGTCGAGTGCGCCAGAGGACCACGATGCCAAGGACGCCGAGCGCAACGAATACGAGCGGCAACGGATACTGAAGGAGTGTCGGATCGGTGAACAGCGACAGCGACTGCTTCCAGAGCCAGCCGAGCGCACCGGTCAACGTGAACGGCAATGGCAGAAAGCCCGTGCCCCAGAAGTCATCCATGAACTCGCGCGTCGACGGATTCATGCTTCGGAGCCCCGCTCCGATCGCGACGAGCGATGCACCCGCCCAGAGTGGGATCGTGATCAGGAGCGCGCGAGCGGTTCTTCGGTCTCGACTGATCAGCCACTCGACGGCGAGGGCGGCCCCGATCCCTGCCATCACCACGACCGACGCCTGCGAGAACCAGATGATCACGAAGGCGGCCAGGCCGGTCAGCACGAGGCGCCGCGTCGTGGTTTCGCGGTCACGCAGCGTGAGCGCGAGATAGAGGAGGAGCATCGCGGCCGTCGCGTCGAAGATATACTGCTTGACCTCGACGCCGTACTGGATGAACGGGATGCCGATCGCAAACAGCGCGAGCGCGAACGCAACTGCCCAGCCACCGAGCGCCCGATTCGCCAGTCGATGAAACAGGAAGACGCTCGCGATCGAACAGAGGAAGGGGAAGAATCGGAGAGCGAGCTCGTTCCTGCCTAACGCATCGACGGCGAGCTTCTCCACGAGCAGGAATCCTCGCGGCGCTACCTGGTCGAGCAGCAGCGGCTTCGTCAGCAGGTGGCTGAGCGGCAGACCGAGGATGTTTCTGGAAACGAGCAGCTCGTCGAGCCACAGCGACACGTTCGAGAAATACGCCCACGCTCGAACGGCGACGCCCAAGACGATCAGCAGCACCAGCACTCTCGAGCTCGCCGACGCCGCGACGGTCGACGGGAGTGTACCCGGCTCGGCCCGAGCTCCGGCGGTATAGCTCGCCCCTGGCGTCGAGATCGTCGTCACGTGGTTACTCCGGAGTGGAGCGAAGCGGCTTTTGCTTCCCGGCCCTCTCGACGGCGAAGCTAGCGTTTTCCGTCGCGTCCCGATACCGGCTCGTCGCGTCAGGGCCGCGCTTCATCGCATCGCTCTGGACCCCGAGCAGCCGCGCCACATCCTCGGAATGTGCTCGGCCGAGGATGAGGTATGCGCTCCGTGTTCGTCGCCATGTTCGTTGCGCTTACAAGTGTGCACGCCCAGTCCCCGCGGTCCGCCGACACAGTGGGCGCGAGCTGGGAGTACGACAGTCAGCTCGCGCGGTATCGCGTCGAGATCATGGCCATTGGTGTGCGAGTTCCGTTCGGGATGACGTTTCTTTCCGAGTCGCAAGCGCTCATCACCGATCGACCCGGCACGCTCTGGCTTCTCGACACGCACACGCGCGCGATGACGCGCGTCGGTGGCGTGCCCGCGGTATCGGACACCGTGGATGGGGGGCTGCTCGACGTCGCGGTGCACCCCGACTACGCGCGCACCGGCTGGATCTACTTCTCCTACGCCGAAAAGAGCGATACGGGCAAAGCGACGGTGATCGAGCGCGCCCATCTTCGCGATGGACGCCTGGTGGGCCGCCAGCGCCTGTTCACCGCCTACCCCGCGGTCGCGAGTGACTACCACTTCGGGTCGCGCCTCGCGTTCAAGGACGGCTACCTGTTCATCACCCTGGGCGAACGCGAGATCAGCGCCCTGGCGCAGGAGCTGTGGACCCACCTCGGCAAGGTGGTCCGCCTTCACGACGATGGCCGGATACCTAACGACAATCCGTTCGTCGGCCGCCCGGGCGCGCGACCGGAGATCTGGAGCTACGGGCACCGCAATCCGCACGGGCTTGCGTTCCAGCCCGAGACCGGTGAGCTGTGGGAATCCGAACATGGGCCGCTCGGCGGCGACGAGATCAACGTCATCAAACGCGGCCTGAACTACGGCTGGCCGACGGTCACGTTCGGCAGGGAGTACGACGGCGGGCCGGTTGGCGACGGCCTAACGCAGGCACCGGGCATAGAACAGCCGGTCTTTCACTATGCCACCTCGGCTGCGCTCACCGGCATCGCGTTCTACACCGGCACCGCGTTCCCGCAGTGGCGCAACAACCTGTTCGTCGGCGCGATGACGCCGCGGTTCCTGGCGCGCCTCGTTGTCGCGAACGGTCGCGTCGAGCGCGAGGAGAAGCTGCTGCTGGAGAAGAAATGGCGCGTCCGCGTGGTTCAGACCGGTCCCGACGGCTTTCTCTACCTGGGCGTACAGCGTGCTTCCGATGGGACGGGTGGTGTCATCGCCCGGATCCGGCCGGTGGCGGAATAGTCAGGGTTGGGGCAAGAGAGTTGACTGACTCCGGCCTCTTTGAATCATAGAGGCATGCCGACCACACCGCGTCACGTCCACGCCCGCGTGTTCTGGGCCCTGCAGCTCGGTGGCTGGACGGCATACGCCGTTGCCCTCATGGTGCCGTGGCTCGGGCGGTATCCGTTGTCGGTCATGTGGTCGAACAAGCTCGTGATCGCCGCCACGGGCCTCGCCACGAGCTCGGTCCTGCGCCTGCTCTACCGCCGAGTGGCGCGAGAGAGTGCGGGATTGTCGGCGCTCGTCGTGACGGCCGTCGTCGCGTCGGTCGTGGGTGCCTTCGTCTGGAACGGCGCGGCATCAGCCATCCTGGGCCGGTCGCTCCAGAACGATTCCGTGCTCCTCGGTGCGTTAGGCAGGACGCTGCCGCGATTCGATGGCGTGCTCTATCACGCGCTCGTGCTCCTCACGTGGAGCCTCCTGTACCTCGGAGCCCGACACTACCGGGCGCTCGTCGCGGAACGCGAGCGGAGCCTGCACGCGGAGTCGCTCGCACGCGAGGCGCGGCTGCTCGCGATGCGATATCAGATGGGGCCGCATTTCCTGTTCAACGCGCTGAATGCCATCTCGACGCTGGTGCTGACCGACCGAAAGGCCGACGCAACAGCCATGATCGCGCGCCTGGCGGATCTCCTTCGCGTTTCGCTCGAGACGCCGGACGGAGGGATGGTCACGCTTGCGACGGAGCTCGACATCGTGCGCGCGTACGTCGCGATCGAGCGCGTGCGATTCGCGGACAGGCTGCACGTCGTCATCGACGCCGACGAGGCGACGCTCGGCATGCGGGTCCCGGCGATGATGCTCCAGCCGCTGGTCGAGAACTCGGTGCGTCACGCGGTAGCCGTGCGCGATGAGCCCACGACCATCACCGTCCGCGCGTTACGGGCACCGGTTGACCTGGTGATTACTGTCTCCGACGACGGACCGGGCATCGGCGAGTCGTACCAGGGCCTCGGCGTCGGCCTCGCGAATGTCCGCGCGCGACTCGAAGAGCTCTACCCCGACAGCCACACGTTCGTCGCCGGGTCGACGCCTGGCGGTGGGTATCGCGCTGAGATCTCACTTCCGGCGTCGCGCCAGGTTCCGATCGCGCCATCGAACACGGTGCTCGAGGCACAGCTCGTATGAGCGGGACTCAGGGCTGCTGGCGCACGCTCATCGTCGACGACGAGCCACTCGCGCGGGAGGGAATTCGCGCTCGCCTCGCCGCGCTCGGCGGCTTCGATGTGGTCGATGAATGTGGCAGCGGACGGGCAGCGATTGCGGCCATTCGATCGTGGCACCCGGACGTCGTGTTCCTCGACGTACAGATGCCGATGGTCGACGGCTTCGCCGTCATCAGAGAGATCGGTACGGACGCGATGCCCGCAACGGTCTTCGTCACGGCGTACGATCACTACGCGCTCCGGGCGTTCGACGCGCAGGCGATCGACTACGTGCTCAAGCCGATCGATGACGCGCGGTTCGCTCGTACGATCGACAACGTACGCAGACGACTTCGCGAGACGCGTGCGATGGGGGTAGCAGCGCAGCTCGCAATGCTCCTCGACCGGCTCGACCGCCCATCCGGACCGCCGCCGTCAGTGCCTGCCGGCCACCTCGTTGCCCGGGACGGCGCCCGCACGGAGCTGGTTCCTTTCGACGAGATCGACTACGTGACCGCGGATGGCGACTATGTGCGGGTCTTCGCGGGGAAGCGGCAGCTGCTGCTGCGCCTGACCATGAACCGGATCGAGGCTGCCCTGCCCGCGCGGGAGCACGTACGGATTCACCGTTCGGCGATCGTGAACCTGTCTCGAGTCCGTGCGCTGGAGGCGATGCCTAACGCCGAGCTCACGGTCGTGCTCAGGAACGGTGTGTCGTTGCGGGCGAGCCGCAGCTACGCCGATCGACTGCGCCTCGCGCTTGGGCTAGCGTCGGGCAGCGACTGCGCGGAAAGGATGAGATAGGAGTCTGACCCCGAACGCATCAAATCCGCGCGAGGCGTCAACGCCGCGACGCGTAGCGGACGCCGACCCGGAGGCTTGCCTGGCCGCCCTTCTCGGCGTCGGCGAAACCGCCGGTGCCGTAGTCGTGCGCCAGACGGGCGTAGTGCGCGCCGGCATCGGCCTGAACGTGGCCGGCGATCGGCCAGAGAAGACCGGCGCCGATGCCGGCGAGGTATCCCTTCGCCGTGTCGGTGAGCCCAAGGACGCCCTGATACGACGCCATGGAGAGGCCGACGCGTGTTGCCACGTAGGGCGTCCACCGCCGCGCGCTCGGGAAGCGCAGCCGCGGCTCGAGGTACGCGTTGCTCACGACGTAGTTTCCGTCGGTGTCCTCATGCCCATGGTTGGCCCGATCGTAGCCGACGCCGAGCTCCCAGCGGTGCAGCACGACGGCTGCGTTCGCATCGAACCCAGCCGCCGGCTTCGAGCCACCGAAGTCTCCGCCTACCAGGTTCCCGTACGTTGCACCGAGTCCTGCGGCGAACCCGACCCGGCCGGATGAGGGGGCGCCCTGCGCGTGGGCCGACCCTAACGCGATGAAACCGACGGCGAGGGCGAGGACCGCATCGTGGCGGGCGCTCACGATCAGCTGCGAGGGAGGGTAGACTCGCGGGACCCGAGCCGGTAGATCAGGACGGCAGCGCGCTTGGTGAGTCGCGGGAGCCAGTTCAGGTTGGCCGTCTCCTTGTCCGAGTGGTCGTCCCAGCCCGCCAGGCCTAACGCGTCGATGACCATCGGGACATATGGCGCCGCGAACGACACGTCGGCCGCGCCGGCACGCGACGGGTCAACGGCGACGACCGACCCGAACCCGAGCGCCCGACTCACCGAGTCGTGAACCGCGAGGAGCTTCCGGTTCGCGTCCGTCGGCGCCATGGGTGGATAGCCGTCGTCGAACGTCAGCTCCGCCGTCGTCTTGGGCAGGTGCTGTGCGACGACCTCCTTCATGGTCGCGATCGCCCGCTCGAGCTGTTCCGGCGAGAGCGCGCGGATATCTCCGCTCACGATCGCCTGACCCGCGATCACGTTCGTCTTCCCGAACGCCGTGCCGCCGCTCTGCGCCGTGTCGTACTTCACCTCCGAGCCACCGAGCACCACGCCCGGGTTGATCGTGAGGTACTGCTGGCCGCCAAGGCGCGTCCGGAATCCCTCGAGAATCCTCGCCGCCTCGTACAGGGCACCGGCGCCGATGTCGTCGCGGAAAATCTGCGACGAGTGGCCCGGCGTGCCGATCGTCCGGAGGGTCCACGACCCTGCGCTGCGCCGCGAGATGACGGCGGTATGTGGGTCTCCGGAGCCGTCCTCGAAGCCAAGCGCGATCTGCGAGCGTTTGGCCGCCTCGGTGAGTGTCGCGCGGGCGGTGTCGAGTGGCGCTCCGGCGTCCTCCTCGTCGCCATGCATGACGACCGTGATGCTCAACTTGTCGAGAACGCCCGCGGTCTTCAGCGCGCGGAGCGCTTCAACGATAATGACGTCGCCGCCCTTCATGTCGATGACGCCGGGGCCTCGCGCCGTCGAGTCGGTGAGCCGCTCGAACTTCTGGAACGGACTTCTCGGCTCGAACACGGTATCGAGGTGCCCGATCAGCAGGATGCGCGGGCCCTGGCCGTTTCGCTCCGCCACCAAGTGTCCGGCGCGCCGGAAGCCCGCGCCATCCACCCACTTCGTGCTGAAGCCTAACGCGTCGAGCTCCGCCCTGAAGGCATCACCGACTTGGCGCACGCCCTCGAAGTTCATCGTGCCGCTGTTGATGTTCACGACGCGCTCGAGGAGCGCGAGCGCCTGGGCATTCCGCTGGTCCACCGCCGCCGCGATCCGGCGCTCCGTGGCGCTGAGTGCGGGCGGGCGCCCGGGCCCCTGACCGTCGGCCGGCATGGGGGTCAGGCCGACGAGTGCCGCGACGATGGTCCGAGCGACGAGCCGTGTCGGTCCGCCAGCCTTCACTTCGGCCCTGCCTTTCTCGCGCGCCCAACCACGAGCGTGATGTTGTCGGTGCCGCCCCGCTCGAGCGCGAGCTCCAGCAGCTCCTGGCACACCTGCTCCGCCGACTCCATGGCGCCGAGGTACTGAGCGATCTCGTCGTCGTTGACGTGCTTCGTGAGCCCGTCGGTGCAGACGAGGATGACGCACCCGCGCTGCCTGACGTCCACCCGGCTCACTTCCGGCATCGCCGACGACGAGCCGATCGCGCTCGCCAGCACGTGCTTGAGCGGGGACGATTTGACCTGCTCCGGCTTGAGCACGCCCTCGTCCGCGAGGTTCTGGGCGACCGTCTGGTCTCGCGTCACCTGACGCAGCACGCCGTCCTGATAGAAGTAGCACCGGCTGTCACCAACCTGCAGCACGTACATCCACGGCCAGACGATGATCCCGAGCGAGAGTGTCGTCGCCATCTGGCGGCCGCCCAGCTCCGCGATCGCCTCGGCGCGGACGACGTCGTGCGCTTCGTTCGCCGCCGCGCGCAGCGCATCGGTGAACTCGTGCTCGCTCGCCGAGCCGGCAGTGTGGTAGCAGCGAAGCGCCGTCGCCACGTATTGCGTGACGGCCTCGGTCGCGATCCGGCTCGCCCGGCTCCCTGCGGCGCTGCCCCCGACGCCATCCGCCACCAGCATGATGGTCGCGAGTCGTTGCCCGCGGAGCGCCAACCCGTCGGTTGCCGGCAGGCTGGTGCCGTGGATGACAACCTGCGGATGCACGGTGCAGAGAAGAAAGTGGTCCTGGTTTTCCGGGCGGACCCGCCCTGGATGCGTGAGCCCGAACAGGTCGAGCTCGTCGTCTCGCGGGCGCGTTTCGACGCCGGCGACGGAGCGACTGGAGAACGGCGCGGCGAGTCTCATGAGATCGTCACCGGGTGAATCGTGATGCGACTGCGGCATGACGGCGAAAGGCTGCGGTGTCGTAGGATGGACTCCCGGGCGGCGGGGCGCCAGCGCGCCTTGAATCGCATGGCCGGCGAAGGTTATAACGATTGGTCATATGAGCTCTCGGGTTTCTCTTCTGGTCGCGCTTCTGCTTGGCGCGGTCGGTCCGCACCATTCGCTGATGGCGCAGACTGACCCAACCGTCTGGCGCAGCGCGGCCGCGAAGGTCGCAGCGCGTATGGCGCTCGTCCCGGGCGAGCGGGTGCTGCTTGTGGGAATACCCGGCCAGGCCGACTCGCTGGTTCCCGCGCTCCGCGAAGCCGTACGCGCCGCCGGAGGCACAGACTTGGGCGCGGTGGCCGACAGGGGCGCGCAACCCGCTGCCTGGGCGACGGACTTCACGCGCGAGCTCGCGACGCGTACAGACACGTCGGTCGACGAGCACCTGCGGACAGTCGACGTGGCGGTCATGATGCCCGGGCCGACGCCCACTGACCCCGTCTATGCGGCAATGCAGCGCGTTCTCCGGTCGGGTCACGGACGCACCGTGCACTTTCATTGGGCGGGCGCGTACGACGAGGCGGGCGTCCTTCTCCCGACGACTCCCGACGTAGCACGCGTCTACCTCCGCGCGCTGGTCGAAACCGACTACACGGCGCTTGCGGCGAGGCAGCGGGCGTTCGAAGCCGCCATGCGTGGCAAGGTCGTTCGCGTTACCACCCCGCTGGGCACGGACATCCGGTTTCGCATCGGCGACCGTCCGGTCACGAAGCAGGACGGCGATGCGTCCGCGGCGCGAGCGAAGCTCGCGCGGAATCTGATCGACCGCGAGATCGAGCTGCCCGCTGGCGCCATCCGTGTTGCGCCGATCGAGACCAGCGTCGAGGGGACCGTCGCGTTTCCGGCGAGCATGTGGGGTGGTGGCACGCGGGTGGAGGGGCTCATGCTGACGTTTGCGCGTGGACAGGTGACGGACATCCGTGCGAAGACCGGACGCGAGGCGGTGGAGCAGGAGCTGCACCCGAGCCGTGCGGGAGCGCGCGCGTTCCGGGAGTTTGCGCTGGGCTTGAATCCGTTGCTCGAGATTCCGACGGAGGGGAGGCGCTGGATTCCGTACTATGGCTACGGTGCCGGGGTCGTTCGCCTGTCGCTCGGCGACAACACGGAGCTTGGCGGGGATGTCAGCGGCGGCTACGTCCGGTGGAATTTCTTTACCGACGCGACGGTTGCTGTTGGCTCGGATATCTGGGTCAGGGATGGGCGCCTCGTACGTTGAGTGTTCGGCCTGCCTCTCGGACGAAGGGGTGTTCGGATACTTCGGATCCAATGACAATGAATGCCACTCGAGTCGTTTTCGGCCTCGCGGCGACGCTCTCCCCACTCACCGCGAGTGCGCAGAAACCCGGCAAGACTCACAAGCTCGAGGCCTCGCCGACCACCGTCGCGTACGGGTACTACAGTCCCACCGCGACACCGGTGCTGCGGATCGCGTCGGGTGACGTCGTCGAAGTGACGACGATGCTCACGAATGTCCCTGACCGCCTCGAGCGCGCGGGTTTGCCGCCTAACGACGTCGAGCCCGAGCTCAGGGAGATCGTCGCGAAGGTCACGGACAAGGGACCTGGCGGTCACATCCTCACCGGACCGATCTACGTCGAGGGTGCGGACTCCGGGGACGTGCTCGAGGTTCGTATCCTCGAGATCACGCCGAAGCTCAAGTACGGCTACAATGGGTGCGCGGGATTTCTGCGGGCGAACTGCGAGCAGGGCGCGGGAACGAAGATCATCCCCATCGACGCGAAGAAGATGACCGCGGAGTTCGCGCCGGGCATCGTCATTCCGCTCAAGCCGTTCTTCGGCAGCATGGGTGTCGCGCCGGCGATGAGCGTCGGTCGGGTCAGCAGCAACCCGCCACACGTGCACGCGGGAAATCTCGACAACAAGGAGCTCGTTGCGGGCACGACACTGTACATCCCCGTGCACATTGCTGGCGCGCTCTTCGAGGTCGGCGACGGTCACCTCGCGCAGGGCGATGGCGAGGTGGATCAGACGGCGATCGAGACATCGCTGCGCGGGAAGCTGCAGTTGATCGTCCGGAAGGACATGAAGCTGACGTGGCCGCAGGCCGAAACGCCGACGCACTGGATCACGATGGGCGCGGACACGTCGCTGACGCAGGCGACGCGAGTCGCGGTACAGGAGATGGTGGACTATCTGGCCGCGTCACGCAGGTTGTCGAAGACGGACGCCTATCGGCTTGCCAGCATCGCGGCCGATCTCCGCATCACGCAGCTCGTGGACGGCAACGTCGGCGTTCACATGATGGTGCCCAAGAGCATCTTCAAACGGTAAGGGCACGCGATGTCCGGTTTTCTCCGATAATGACGCGTCCTCCAGGCGAGGCGGTGTGCGGCGGGGCCAGCACGCCGCCCCAGCTCAACAATTACTGGAGGATCGACATGTCACGTACGTACCTCACCGTCTCGGCGCGCGTCTGGTCGCTTGCCGCGCTCCCGGTGCTTCTGTTTGTGGCGGACGGCTCCGCCACGCGTGGGATCGCGCGGTCGGAAAACGGACTGCGCTATTCGTTCATCAACAGGTCGTCGACCACGACGGCCGATGGCAAGACACGCGAACGCGTGATTGCGGCCGGCACGGGCGCCGTGCTCGGCTCGAACGCCCGCATCGATCTGGCCGACGCCGCGAGCAACTTCGTGCTCAAGAAGGGCAGCTACATGCTCGTGAAGGGCCAGGCCGAAACGGTCACGATCGTCGACCCATCGGCGGGCACGTACGCCGAGATGTCTGCGTCCGATCTTGGGCAGGGCATCGCCGCGATCACCGGTGCGGCGACGTCGCTCGTGCGCATGGAGGTTTCCGGTCTCGAGACGCGTGGCGAGACGGTCGGGGCGGGTCCCGCGATCTCCGGGTTCGCGACGACACAGTACCGCATCACCCAGCGATACACGCTCACCGTGTCAGTGTTCGGAAAGAAGAACTCCATGGCGTCTGTGGCGACCACGGACTACTTCGTCGCGCCAGCGCTCGCGAAGGATCTCATCTACCCCTTCGCGGATTTCGGGGCGAGTGTAGGGCAGATGGTGCCGTCGGGCAGCGGCCTGGGTGAGCTGGCGCAGCAGGCCGCGGCGGAGCAGCGCAAGCTGTTCACGGGGCCGGCGCTCAGGATCCTGACTCGGACCGAATCGGTCGACGACAAGGGTCGCCAGTCGGTGTCCACCGGGGTGAACGAGATCACGAGCATCGAGCGGGCGGCGGTCGATCAGTCGGTCTTCGAGATTCCGGCAGGGTTCAAGGCGACTTCGAGCCCGCTGGCGCCCGTGGCATCCGCCGGGACGTCGGGGAAAGCCAGCTCGAATGGCGAAGCCGCTGTCGCTCCGCGTGACTCGGCGACGCTTCCGGCGCAGATGGGAGACGCGGCAAAGCAAGGTGCGTCGGAGGGCGCCAAGTCGAGCGTTCGCGAGGGGGCGCGTGACGCGGTCGCGAAGAAGGTGCGCGGGATGTTTCGAAAGCCCTAGTTCCAACGAGCAGACGCGTGTTCGATTCCGCTAAACCCGTCATCGCGATGATCCACGTGGGCGCGCTGCCCGGCACGCCCGCGAGCTCGTGCCGCGTGCGCGAGATCGTGTCACAAGCCGTCGCGGAGGCTCGTGTCTACCGCGACGGTGGCGTGCACGGCATCGCGATCGAGAACATGCACGACGTCCCGTATCTCCGCGGGAGTGTGGGCCCGGAGATCACTGCGGCGATGACCGCGATCGCGCTCGCCGTGAAGGACGTAAGCAACCTTCCGTGCGGCATTCAGATCCTGGCCGGCGCGAATCACGAAGCGCTCGCGGTCGCACACACGGCGGACCTGCAGTTCGTGAGAGTAGAGGGCTACGCGTTCGCCCACGTGGCCGATGAGGGGATCATCGAGTCGTCAGCCGCTTCCCTGCTCCGCTACCGTCGGGCGATCGGTGCTGAGCGGGTACAGGTGTGGGCGGATGTGAAGAAGAAGCACAGCGCGCACGCCCTGACGGCCGACGTGGGCATTGGCGAAACGGCGGCGGCAGTGGAGTTCATGCGCGCGGACGTGGTGATCGTTAGCGGCGCGGCGACGGGTCTCGAGGCGAGCGGTGCCGATCTCGATGACGTTAGGCGCCACTGTCGTCTGCCGGTCTATCTGGGCTCCGGCGTCTCGGCCGATAATCTCGCGCGTTATGCGCCGCTCGCCGACGGGTTCATTGTCGGCTCGTTCTTCAAGCAGGATGGGCGATGGAGTCAGCCGGTCGACCCGCGGCGGGTCGACTCGTTGATGCGTGCGCACCGCGCCCTGGCGAACGACGACTGAATACGAATGACCCACGTTAGGCGGCCCGAGGCACCTTCAAGGCGCGCAGCACGTCAGCCCACGCGTCCGACGCTTTGGCGTACTTCGGCGCCCAGCCCGACGCCTCCCTGAACTTCCGGTTCGAGATCCGCTCCGACCGGCCCATCAATCTGAGCATCGACCCACCCAGCGCTGTCATCCAGGCGGGGATCGGCTTTGGTACGGGAATGCCCGCCGCGGAGGCCAGTGTGCGCGTCCAGTCTTCACGGCGCATCGGCTCGTCCTCGACGATGTTGTACGTTCCCGCGGGAACTCCGAGCGCCGCGACCACCGCGGTCGCACCATCTTCCTGTGCGAGCGACGAGAGGAACGCGCGCGGATCACCCGGCAACGGCGATATCCCCTTCCGCATCATGTTGAGCATCTCGACGAGCAGCGCGTCCGGCCCGTAGAGGCCACCGAAGCGCAGCACCACGCCGACGCCGCCACTCGCGGTGAACCGCTGGGCCGAGCGTTCGGCGTCGAGCACGGACTTGTTGTAGCTCGTGGGCGCCACGGGCGCCGTCTCGTCGATCCACGCATCGCCGTGGTCAGGATAGATGGGCGCGAACGATTCCTGAATCATTCGGCCCAGCCCTTCCGCAATCGCGGCCGTCGCGATCGCCGCCGACCCCTCTCGACGAATGCGGTCGTTCGTTCGCCATGCCCAGCGGAACATGATCTTCACTGCCGACGACGGAACATGCGTGGCCAGATTGATCACGGCGTCGTGGCCCGCCAGCGCGCGTCGCACGCTCTCGACGCCGAAGAGGTCCACACTCGCCGGAGTGGCACCCACTCTTCGCAGTGCCTCACGATTGCGCTCGGAGCGCGACGCGGCGGTGACCGAATGACCGGCCTGGAGCAGCAACGGCACGGCGCGAGATCCGATGACGCCGGTGGCTCCGGTAATGAATACGCG
>Ga0075428_100005169_pt1 | contig 14495 bp, 7 predicted proteins | sample RhiMetdeltSRZDD2_FD_75291 | JGI IMG/M metagenome (GOLD analysis project Ga0075428, IMG submission 75291) | Populus rhizosphere microbial communities from Tennessee, USA - Rhizosphere MetaG P. deltoides SRZDD2 | ecosystem: Host-associated > Plants > Roots > Rhizosphere > Soil | place: USA...
CAGGATGCCGGCCGGGATCGAGATCAGGTGGCGCACGACGGGCAGCAGGCGAGCAAAGAAGACGCCCTTCAAGCCGTTGCGCTGCGCCCAACCTTCGGCGAGCTCGATCTTCTTCGGCGGCATCAGCAGGTACTTGCCGTAGCGCATCACGAGCGGCCGGCCGATCCAGAGCGAGACCCAGTAGCTCACCGCCGAGCCGAACCAGGAGCCGAAGGTGCCGGCGAGCACGACGCCCCAGAACGACATCTTGCCCTGCGCTGCCCAGTAGGCAGCGGGCGGCATGACGACTTCCGACGGCACCGGGATGATCGAGCTCTCTGCCGCCATGAGCAGGAAGACGCCGAGATACCGCCAGTCATGGACGATCTCGAACCACCACCGGATCAGGTCGTGAAACACGCGCGCGAAGGTTGCGCGCTAGGTCGGTCGATGGCAACGATCTGCTGCACGAAGTACGATCTCCGCTTCGCGGTAGCGCCGAATCAGCGGCTCCCGATCGTGCCGTCTGCCGCATTCGTGACGGTCAGGTTCGCGGGATTCACACCCACGTCGATCACGACACCCTGGACGAAGATGTGCATTCCTTCCAACGGAAGGCTGCTCGGGATGCCGAGCAGCATGCTCGCGGTGCCGCCAGTGGTTGTGAGGCCTGCGGAGAAGAGGGGGTCGATGTACGCCGAGCAGCCAGGCATGCCGATCACGGCCAGCGGGACAGGAAATGGGAAGGCCGACAGGCCCATGAGCCCGATCATCACGCCAACCCCGGGATTGGGCAGGTTCGTGAAGTCCATCGTGAACGTGCTGGCGATCCACGGCAACTGGCCCGGTGCCGCTGCCAGCGCCGGCACGCCGCCACTGCCCGAGCAGCCGGTCCCGAACGGCACAAAGCTCGCGGTGACGCCGGGTGCGACATAGAGCCAGGTGTCGTTCAGGAGCGACCAGCCGTTGCCATACGCGCCATAGACGAGCACGCCGCCGAGCGTCGGGCAGCCGATCATCCGATGCAGGTACTGCGGCGGCGGCACGGTCCCCGACGGCGTCCAGAGATACCAGTTCGTGCCATCGTAGTGCCATGTGTCGGTGAGACCCGTCGGCCAGCCATACGAGCCCGCGAACAGTACGACCCTCCGGCTCGTCACGTCGTAGGCGATCGCGCCCGAGCTCTGCGCCGGCGGCGCCGCGGGCGTGAACACCTGCGTCCACGAGCTGCCGTCCCATTCCCACGTGTCGCCGAGTTGCGATCCGTTGTAGCCGCCGAACAGCACCGTACGCCCGCGCACGCTGTCATACGTCATCGAGTGCCACGCGCGCGCGGCCGGGCTCACGACCGGCGTGGGATTGGTCCACGACGCGCCGTCCCACTCCCACGTGTCGCCGAAGAACCCGGCACCCGAGGCGTTGGCGCCGCCGAACAGAACCGTGCGGCCGCGCTGCGAGTCATAGACGAGGCACGCGTGGTGGCGCGCGACGGGGCTGGGACCGAAGACGGGCGTCACGTCGATCCAGTTCATCGTTGCGATGTCGAACTCCCACGTGGCGCCGTCGACGAGGGGCCCGGTGGCGCCGCCGAACAAGACGACTCGCGCAGCCGTCGGTGACTGCGCGAGACACATGTTGGTACGCGGGCTCGGACTGGTCGCCGGCGCCATCTGCAACCAGGTGTTCCCGGCGAAGATCCACGTGTCGGCGAGCAGACCGGCGGTGTCGCTGCCGCCGAACATCACGACGAGTCCGCTTCCCGGCTCGAACGCGAGCCCCTCCAAGGCCCGGGCGGGAGGCGACGGCGACGGCTGCAGGTTGGTCCAGCCGGTGGACTGAGCAGCCGCGAGCGAGCAGAACGTGAGGAATGCACTGAGACAGGAGATGCGAGCGTGAGAGTGCATGCAAGCCTCCAGCTCTCGACGAGCCAGGTAGGGGAATCAGGCTGCCTCCGTGACCACCCGAGATACAGGCCCAGTGTCCGCAGCCCATGGGTACGCGTCAACCGGACCGCTGAGACCACGCGGACACGACGTTCCTGCGCGTCGTGTCGACGCCGATCGTTCGCGCACACAGCGCTGCCGCGGAGCCCCTCGACAGCGCCCACTTCGCCACAGGCGGGTTCCTCGTCGACCCAGGAAGTACCGCCGCTACAACGGTGGCATGGGCAAGCGGCTCTTCCTGATCGACGGCACCGCGCTCGCCTACCGCAGCTTCTTCGCGTTCCAGGGCACCGGCCGCGCGCCGCTGACGACGGCCGCGGGCCACCCGACCGCCGCGACCTACGGCTTCTGCATGACGCTGCGCGCCCTGCTCGAACGCGAGAAGCCCGACGCGATCGCGATCTCGTTCGACGGCCCGCGCAGCGACCTCGTGCGCACGCAGATCTATGCCGACTACAAGTCGACGCGCAGCAAGATGCCCGACGAGATGCGGCTGCAGCTCGACGACATCCTCGAGGCGACCGCGGGCTTCGGCATCCCGATCGTCGAGAGCGAGACGCACGAGGCCGACGACGTGATCGGCACGCTCGCCGTGCGCGGCCGCGACGCCGGTATGGAGGTCTTCATCGTCACGGGCGACAAGGACTTCCTGCAGATCGTCGGCGACCACGTCAAGCTCTGGAACCTGCGCAGCTCGACGAGCAAACCCGAGATCATCGACGCCGCGTCGGCCCAGGCAAAGTGGGGCGTGCCGACTTCGGCGATGGTCGACCTGTTGGCGCTCATGGGCGACACCTCCGACAACGTGCCGGGCGTGCCGAAGGTCGGTGAGAAGACCGCGGTCGAGTTGCTGCAGCAGTTCGGTTCGCTCGACGCGATCCTCGCGCGCACGGCCGAGGTCAAGAAGGCCTCGATCCGCCAGTCGCTCGAGGAGAACCGCGAGATGGCGCTGTTGTCGCAGCAACTCGTGACGCTGCAGCTCGACGTGCCGCTGCAGGTCGACGTGACCGAGCTGCCGCCGCCGGCGCCGGACCCCGAGAAGCTGCGCCCGTTGTTCCAGCGGCTCGAGTTCAAGAACCTGCTCGGACAGCTCGCGAGCCAGCCGAAGCCCGAGGCGCACGTCGAGGCACGTTACGAGGTCGTGCGCACGGCCGACGCGCTGGGAGCGCTGCTCGGCACGCTGCAGCGCAGCACACGCGTCGCGATCGCCGTCGAGGCCGTGGGTGCTTCCGCGCGCACGAGCAAGCTCGTCGGCATCGCCTTCGCGCATGCGCCGGGACAGGCCACCTACGTGCCGCTCAACGCCCAACCGCCGGTGCTGCCCGGCGGCCGTGCGGCCGTGCTGCAAGCGCTGGCCCCGGTGCTCGCCGCAAAGACGCCGCAGAAGGCGGCGCACGACGGCAAGCGCGTGATGATGGCGCTGCGCACGGCGGACCAGGCACTCGGCGGGCTGGCCTTCGACACGCGTCTCGCGAGCTACTGCGCGGAACCCGGCGTGCAGTCGCATTCGCTCGAGGCGCTCGCGCTCAAGCACTTCGCCTACAAGAAGACGAGCGCCAAGGACGTCGTCGGCGCCGGCAAGAAGCAGCTCACGTTCGACCAGGTCGATCCGGCGCTGGCCGGCAACTACGTCTGCGAGGAAGCGGACCTCGTACTCCGTCTCACCGAGCCGCTGCAGCGCGATCTGCAGGAGCGTCGCGTCGAAGCGATCTTCCGTGAGCTCGAACTGCCGCTGCAGCCCGTGCTGCTCGACATGGAATGGGAGGGCATCGCGATCGACCGCGCGCACCTCGCGAAACTGTCGGCCGAGATGCAGCAGCGCATCGATGCGCTGCAGAAGCGCGTCTACGAGCGCGCAGGTCACGAGTTCAATCTCGGCTCGCCGGCGCAGATCGGCACCGTGCTGTTCGACGAGCTCGAGGTACACCGGCTCGCCGACATGCAGAAGCCGAAGCGCACGCCGACCGGCCAGTACAAGACCGACCACGACGTGCTCGAAAGGCTCGCCCCCCACCACGAGGTGCCGCAGCTGCTGCTCGACTGGCGCCAGCTCACGAAGCTCAAGAGCACCTACGTCGACAGCCTGCCGCAGCTCGTGGCGCCAACGACGCAGCGTGTGCACACGACGTTTAACCAGGCCGTGGCCGCGACGGGGCGCCTGAGCTCCGAAGACCCGAACCTGCAGAACATCCCGATCCGCACCGACGAAGGGCGCAAGGTGCGCGCCGCATTCGTGGCGCGTGGACCCGGGTGGGTGCTGCTCTCGGCCGACTACTCGCAGATCGAGCTCCGCATCCTCGCTCACCTGTCCGGCGACAAGGCCCTCGTCGAGGCGTTCCAGCGTGGCGAGGACATCCACGCGCGCACGGCGGCGCTCGTGCACGGGTTGTTGCCGAACATGGTCACGCCCGAGCTGCGCAACCAGGCGAAGGTCATCAACTACGGCCTCATGTATGGCATGGGCGCTTCGCGTCTCGCGGCCGAGACGGGCCTCACGCCACCCGAGGCCAGGAAGTTCATCGAGAGCTACTTCCGCGCGCTGCCGGGCGTGAAGCGTTACCTCGACGGCTCGCTGCAGCGCGCGCGGACCGACAAGGAGGTCTGGACGCTGTTCGGGAGGCGGCGGCCGCTGCCAGACATCGACTCGACGAACGCGATGCTGCGCGTCGCGGCCGAGAACATGGCCGTCAACACGCCGCTCCAGGGGGCCGCTGCCGACATCAGCAAGCGAGCGATGCTCGCCGCGCACGAGGCCATTGCCGCGCGCAGGCTGCGCACGCGGCTCTTGCTCCAGGTGCACGACGAGCTCGTCTTCGACGTGCCCGACGACGAATTGATCGAGGTCGAGCGCCTCGTGCGCGACGCGATGATGGGCGCCGCAAAGCTGGCCGTGCCGCTCGAAGTGTCGATCGGCCACGGCCACAACTGGCTCGAGGCGCACTAGCGCAAGAATCAGAGTCGCAGGGAGTTGACGTCGCCGGCGCGCAGGTTCAGCGGCTCGCGCGCGACTTCCTTGCCGTCCTTGCGCAGCACGAGCACGGCCGCCGTGTCGGGCACGACGAACACGGGCGAACGCCCTTCCGCGAGCGGCAGCTGGTCGGTCGAGGTCCGCCCGCGGCCCTGGAACACGTTCAGGATCACGGCGCGGCCCTCGTGGTCCAACACGGCGATCGAGTCGGCGCGTTGCGGGTCGAGCAGCTCCACCTGCACGTGCATGCGCATGCCGACTTCGAGCCGGAATTCGAGCGGCCGGCCTGCGGACAGGTCGAGCAGGCCGCCCGGATGCTCGCGGCCCGGCTCGCTCGGCAGGATCTTGTCGCCGTCGAGCCGCAAGTAGGCCCACGCCTTCGGCACACGCGGCAGCTGGAAGCGACCCTGCTCGTCGGTCGTCGCGACCGCGACGGCGTTCTCGTGTCTCGTGTTGCCTTCGAGGCTCTGCGTGTCGATCTGTACCCTCACGCGCACGCCGGGCACCGGCGAGCCGTCGCGCCGCGCGACGACGACGCCCTTCACCTCGGCGAACAACTGCGACTGGTCGAGCACCAGCTGCACGCCGCGCGTGCCTGCCGGGATGCCGCTGCGCTCGGTCATCAACACGGTCTCGTAGTCGAGCGCGCGCAGGCGGTACGGCCGGTCCTCGAGGCCGCCGAGCGTGAACGAGCCGTCGGCGCCCGTACTGACCCAGGCGTTGCCCGCGGTAGGCACCGTGCGCCCGACCTGACGCGGCTCCATGGCTTTGAACTCGCCGCGCTGAAAGCGCTCGCGCAGCTCGCCCTCGGTCGGGTTTCCACAGGCGACGCCTTCGACGACGACCTTCTCTCTCGCCGAGCAGAGCAGCGTCGGGTCGTTGGGCCAGACCATGATGCCCTCCAGGCCCTTGCCGGTCTCGTCGACGACGCGTCCTTCGATCGTGAGCGGCGGCGGCCCCAGCGTCAGCAGCACGAACGTCGGGAACGCTGCACCGCGCTCGAGCACGGCGCGGCGGTGACCGGTCGCACTCGCGGCGACGGCCTTGCCGCGGCCGTCGTCCTCGATCACGAAGTTGCCGGCCGCATCGCTCTGCGCGAGGACCTCGCCGAGCCCGATGCGCGCATTCGCGATCGCGCGGCCCTGCGGATCGACGACCTGGCCCTGCAGCGTGCCGGGCTTGCCGTCGAGTCGTTCGAGCACGATCGCGAGTGCCTGCTCGTCGCGATCGGGCAGCGGCCGCCGATGCGGCACGTGCCCCGGCGCACTGGCCAGCAGTTCGGCGCCGCGCACGGCACCCGCGGCCAGCGCGAAGTCGCCGCCTTGGCGACAGCGCGTGACGACGGCCTGTTCGCTGGCCGCATCGCTGACGTCGCGCAGGCGGCTGCGCAAGTCGCTGGGCCACACGACCTGCAGCGCGGCGTCGGCGACCGGCTGGCCGCGGCCGTCGCGCACGTGGCCCGCGAGCCGCACGGCCGGCGCCACGACGACGAGCACCGGCGGTGGCGCTGCGCCACCGCGCACGACGCCCTCGAGCACCGTGAACTTGCCCGGCTCGTCGGCGCGCGCGATCAGCATGCCCTCTGCGGGTGACGCGAGCGCGAACGCGCCCGTCGCGTCACTGGGCACACGCTGGTCGCCGACGCGCACGTTCACGCCGGACGCCGGGCGACCGTCGGCGTCGACGACGCGGCCCGCGATCTGCCGACTTCCGGCCGCGGGGGCAGGGGGCGTTGTGGGCGCGGGCTCGGCGGCGGCGACGCGTTCGCCAGGCGCAGCCTTCGACAGCGCGCCGCGTTCCGCTGCGCCGGTGGCGAGCGGTGCCGGCGTGTCGAGCGCGGGTTCCGGGGCAGTCGAAGGCGAACGCAGGCCGATCCACACGGCCGCCGAACCGACGATGACGGCAGCGACGGCCGTCAGTACTTTGGTGTTCATCGCGAGGATTCCGAGAGGCATGACGAGAGCGGGAAGGGCGGGCAGGCCGGGCAGAGCCGACGGCAGCGGCAGCAGCGCGCGTTGCCAGCGGGCGCGGCCCCCGAGGTCGCGGTCGAGTGCTATCCGGAGCTGGTGCGTCGCTCGCTGCAATCGCGAGTGAACGGTCGCGACTGGTATGCGCAGGCGCTGCGCGATCGCGCGCGGCGGCTGGTCCTCGAACCAGCGCAGCAGCACGACGTCGCGGAACGGCGGCGCCAGCGCGAGCACGGCGTCGACGACGGCGCGGTGCGCGGTCGCGCGTTCGACGAGCTCGTCGGTCGCAACGCCGGCGAGCGGCCGGCCGGCATGAGCCCGTTGCTCGCGGTCTTCGCGTCGCCGCGCCGCGCGCGCGCGCTGCCGCAGCAGGTTCTGCATCACGAGCCGCAGCCACGCGCGCACGTTGCCGCCGTGAGATGGCGGGTTGCGCAGTGCGATCACACAGGCGTCCTGGGCGAGGTCATCGGCATCATGGGGGTCGGCGACGAGGCTCTGCGCGAGCGCGCGCACCCAGCGACTCTCGCCGAGCAGGTCGGTCAGGACAGGCGGTGGCAGGGATGCAGTCATCGCACGCAGCAGGAAATGCCGCCGATGCGCGATCCTCGCCCGGAGATTCGCCCTTGTCTGCAGAATCGGCGGATTCGCGGGCCTTTGGGGCTGCTTCTCCGCCTTCCAGGCGGGTTGGAAAGAACCGTCGCAGCGGGCTGGTTCGTTCGCCATCACCGAGCCCCGCGTTGCGACGGTTTCCAGCGATTGCTGGAGCCAAGCCGCCTTCCAGGCGGGTTGGCTACTGCGTACCGATCGTGAGGTTCACGCTGTTGGCGGTCAGCACGCCGAACGCGTTGGTGCCCGGCGGCACGAGCAGCGCCCCCTGGCAGTAGACGTGCGTGCCCGAGAGCGAGGTCGTGTTCGGGATCGGCAACCCCCACGGGGTCGTCGCGCCGACGAGAGGGAAGACCGGTTGGATCACGTCCGCCATCGAATTCAGGAAGCAACCGGGCGCGCCGATGACACTGAGGTTGAGCCCCGGCACGATCGCAGCCGAGCCGATCAGCGCGAGGCCGATGCTGCCAGCGGGATTCGGGATGTTCGTGATGTTGATGACCTGACTCGTGCCGAGGATCGGCCGGTTGATCGGCACGAAGCCGAGCGCGTTCTGATCCACCGAGACCTGGAACGGCAACGCAGCAGACAGGTCGATCAGCGGCGGGATCATCTGCGCACCTCGGCTCCAGCCGACGACGGTGAGCAGCGACTGGTTCGGCATCTGGCGGTAGCGGAACTCGGCCGACTGGTCGGCGCGCAACACGAGCTGGAACGAGTTGCCCGGCCCGGTCGGACCCGTCGTGTAGGCCGGCACGTTGTCCCAGGTGAAGTAGACCTCGGTGTTGGTCGGGTCGACGTCGTAGTGACACGTGCCGCCGGCCGCCGGGTTCAGGTTCATCCAGAACGGGGCAAAGCGCGCGGGCTGTTGCGCGAGCTCGATCGAGGACGGCGTCAAGTCCGGATCCGTCGACGTGCCGTTCAGCCACAGGAAGCCATTGGAGCTCATGCGTACGTCGGTCGTGCTGCCGCCCGGGAACGCAAACGAGAACGGCAACGTCAGCGTCGCGAGCGCGTCGTCCGCGAGTCCGAGGTTCGGCGAAGTCGGCGTGAACCACGCATCGGGCCCCGCCTGGACCGTGTATCCGTTGGGGATCGGCACGAAGCTCACGCCGACCGTGCTGGACACCGTGCCGCCGAGGTCGAACGTGTTCGGCGCGAAGATCTGCGCGAAGCAGCCCCTGGTCTGGTAGCAGCCCGAACCGAACGGGACCGCTGTGGCGAGGACGGGCACGAGCGTGTCGAGCGTCGAGAGGCCGAGGCTCTGCGGGTCGAGCCAGTTCGACAGCCGCGTCGCGCTCGTGCCGCCGCCGGTCCACGACACCGCGAACTTGCCATACCAGTCCGAGTTGTTGAGGCCACAAGCCGAACCGCCGCCGTGCAGTTGTCCGACCACGCGATGGTTCTGGTCGAACAGCGGCGATCCCGACGAACCCGGCTCCGTCGTGCCGAGATCCCAATCGACGAGGCGGATGTGCGTGCCATCGCCTGGATAGAAGAGCCCACCGTAGGACGTCGTGATCGTCGGCTGATACTCGAACGAGATCTTCTTCGCGTCGCCGCTCGGATGATGGATGCCCGTCCCCGACGTCGCATCGGGCGTGATATTGCGATTCCAGCCGGCATAGGTGACACCCCATGCCACGTTCGGCGCGCTGAACAACTCGACCAGCGTGAAGTCCGAGACGTTGAAGGAAGCGCGCAGCGTAGCCCCCGTGTTGAACTGGGTCAGCGTCGCGCCAGTGCCACCACACGTCGGGTTGCGGTAGTTCCAGTAGCAGACCAGCGAGGAGGCGACAGCGACCGTGACACCGCAGTGGTGCGCCGTGATGACGTAGTTCCTGCCGTCCTGCGCCGTGTTGTTGACCATGAAGCCCGTGCAGAAGATGCTGCCGGACGAGGAGAGCGCGGCGACGCAGGGGATCTCGTCCAACCAGAACAAACCCTGGGAGCAGGCCACGTCGATCTGGCACGGGCCGCTGGGGTCGATGCCGAACGCATCACCGCCGGCGCCGAAGAAGCGGTAGCCCGAACCGACCTGTGTCAGGCTCAACACGACCTGCGCGCGGGCCGCCGTCGGCACGTAGACCTCGACGACGATCTCCTCGGTGCGGACCACCGGTGTCCACAGGTCCCCGGTCGGCGTGTGGTCCTGCTCCGTGAACGGGCGCACGACGTCGCTGTAGTCGGAGCTGTAGATCGTGAGCCGCGCGTCGCGCGGCAGGTGGAACCGCGCGAAGCCGAGGTTGATGTGGCTCGCGCCGGGCGACTGGATGCGCAACCGCCACAGCGACCACGTCGCATCGAGCGTCTCCCAGGTGCCGTGTGTCGTCGGAGCCACGGTCACCGGCTGCGGCATCGCATAGCGCGCCGGCTGTCCTTGCTGGCGCCGCGTCTCGTCCTCGAGCGAGATCGCGCCGCGATCGATCGCGGGCACCGCGAGTATGGCGACGTTCGCGAGCGGTTGTGCCGCGGGATGCACTTGACCGACAGGATCGATGCCCTGGCAAGCCAGGGCGGAACTCAACACCAGTGCGGCGAGAGCCGCGGTCAGGAAGCGCATGGAGGGCCCTTGGTAGGGACAGTCGAAGCCGTGTGCGGGGACGGCGCCGGCACAGTACATCCGCCCTGGCAACCCGCCAAGATCGCCGCGACCTTCCGGCCTGCGCCGAGGCGTATCCGGTGCTGCCGCGGGCCTCGACTGCGCCGACCACCAGCGGTCGGTCAACTGTCGCGAAGCGCGAGCCAGGCCAGCATGACGTAGCCCTCGGCCGTATGTCGCGGCCCGGGCAGCAGAGCCGTGCGCCGGGCGCTGCACTGCACGTTCCTCGTGCGGAAGAACTCGAACAGGATCGAGCCGGCGTCGCGCACGCTGTCCCCGACCCTGCTGTCGAGCTCGATGCTCGAGATGCCCTCCCTCGCCATGCGCTCCGCCAGCCGTTCGAGCGCCTCGGACGAGGTGCCGAACAGGAACTCGCGGAAGGCCAGGACTTCGGCTTCGCCGTAGTCCTGACCGATCAGCAGGTCGACGAACTCGGCCTCGCCGCCCTCGGCAAGCAGCTGGAACATCTCGCAGTTGCCGACCAACGAGCCACCGACCACGCGCACGCGCTGCCGCGCTTCCCACGTCGCCGCGAGGATCGGGAAGAACGTGTGCACGCGCCACGTGAGCCGGTTGCCCCACAGCAGCGCGAGGTGCCGCACACCGCGCTCGCGCAGCGTGCGATCGATCGTCGCATCGGTCACGATGTCGGCGAGCACTTCCTCGACGAGCCGGCAGTGCACGCTCGCGCGCAGCCTGCGCGCCGCGAGCTCGCGCAGCGCAGCGGCCTGCTCGGCGTCGTCGAAGCCTCCGGCCAGGTGCCACAACATGCGCAGGAAGTTGATCTGCGCCATGTTCATCGCGCGCCCCACCAGCGCCTGCGTCGGCGCGCGGAACGGGAACGTGGCCTGGTCTGTGGACACGAGCGAGTCGACGAGGGTGTCGAGGCTGCGCCGTTTGCCGCTCAGCGTCTGCTCCTGCAGCGGCGAGGGATAGCGCGCGAGCAGTTCGCCGAACAAGAGCAGGCTCTCGAGCTGGCGGTCGATCGTCGCGATCGAGGCCTCGGCATCAGGAGTGCTGGCCTGCACCAGCGCCTGCCGCACCTGGGCGACGAGATCGAGCTCCTCTGCCTGCAGCGGCTGCTGGCTGTGATCACTGTCGGGATCGGACACGAGCCCATCTTGGCCCGCGGCAGGGACCGCGTCCACGCTCCGCTCACTTCGGGCGAGACAGCCACGTGGCCACTTCGCCGATCGGAACCGCGGCCTGCACGCCGCTCGTGAGGTCCTTCATCGACACCGTGCCGGCTGCGACTTCGTTCGCGCCGAGGATCGCCGCGAACGGAGCCCCGATCGCATTCGCGTATTGCAGTTGCTTGCCGAGTTGCGGCGCATCGGCATGGACCTCGACGCGCAGGCCCTGGGCGCGCAAAGCGGTCGCGACGCCAATGGCCGTGGCCGGTTGCACGTCGCCCATGCGGCAGAGCAGGACCTGGGGGCCGATCGCGAGCGGCGGGAACATCTCGCGCTCCGTCATGATCAACAGCACGCGTTCGAGCCCGAGCGAGAACCCGACGGCGGGCACCTCCTGCCCCTTCCACATGCCCACCAGGTTGTCGTAGCGCCCGCCCCCGCCGATCGAGCCGGCAAGGCCCGCACAGGTGACCTCGAAGATCGGACCCGTGTAGTAACCGAGCCCACGCGCGAGCGTCGGATCGAACACGAGGTGCGCCGCAGCGGGTCCGCTCTTGCTGTTCGCGAACAGCTCCTGCAGCTCGCGCGCGCCGGTCGCCAGCGGGCCCTGGCCGGCTGCGAACTGGGCAAGGGCTCCCGGCTGCTTGCTGAGCTCGAGCACCTCGAGCAGCGCCTCGGTCTGCGACACCGCGACACCCTTCTGGGCGAGCTCCTGCTTCACGGCGTCGGCGCCGATCTTGTCGAGCTTGTCGAGCACGATCAGCGCCAGCGATTCCGCGTTCGGCCCGATGCCCGCGCGTGCGACGAGCGCGCGCAGCAGGCTGCGGTGATTCACGAGGATGCGGAAGTCCGAGAACCCGAGCTGGTGCAGCGCTTCGGCCACGGCGCCACAGACTTCCGTGTCAGCTACCAGGCTCCTCGTGCCCGTGATGTCGACGTCGCACTGCCAGAACTCGCGAAAGCGTCCCTTCGCGGGGCGGTCGGCGCGCCAGACCGGCTGGATCGCGTAGCGCTTGTAGAAGGCCGGCAGGTCGCGGTAGTTCGCGACGACGCGCGCGAGCGGCACCGTGAGGTCGTAACGCAGCCCCTCCTCGGCGAGGTCCTGTTCGCGTGGGCTCCCTTCGAGCGCGCGCACCAGCTTGTCGCGGCGATGCAGGATGCGGTAGAGCAGCTGGTCGCCCTCGGGCCCGTACTTGCCGAGCAGCGAGCTCAGGTTCTCGATCGCGGGCGTCTCGAGCGGTACGAAACCGAACGACTCGTAGACGCGCTGCACGATCGAGGTCACGTGGCGGCGGCGCACGACGTCGGGCGCCAGGAAATCGCGCATGCCGCTCGGTGGCTTCGTCGAAGTGTCTTGGCTCATCATTGACGCTCTTGGCTCATCGGTAGTCGATCATCGCCGCAACTCGGCCTGAAACCAGCGCGAGCCCGCGCAGCTTGCCGCCGGCCACGCTGCGCGTGATCCGAGGACGCCGCGCCGGTAGCTTTCGGCCATGCGCTCGATGTCGTTCGCCCGCGTGGTGCTGCCTCTCTGCCTCACGGTCCTCTGCCCGCTGCTCGCATCCCAGCAGCCCGGCTCGCAGCAGCCCGGGGCGGAGATCAGCGCGACCCCCCAGGCGCCCGGCGCGATCGATGCGACGACCACGCAGGCGCTCGAGCGCCTGGCCGGACTGCTCGAGAGCAAGCGGAAGGCGCTGAGCACCGCGCTCGATAAATCCGACCTCAAGGCCGCCTCGGACCTCGAGAAGGACGTCAAGGACCTCGGGTGGCAGTTCGCGGGTCTCACGTCGCGCATGGACGTGCAGGAGTTCGAGGCCCCGCAGAGCCGCAAGTTCGACGTCAATCACGAGTTCGAGGAGCTGATCCGGCCGCTGCTGCAGGCGATCAAGGACGCGACCGAGGAGCCGCGCCAGGTCGCCGACTTGAAATCCCGCATCGACGTGCTCGAGCAGCGCCAGCGCGTCGTGGAGGACGCGATCCGCAACGTCGAGCGGACGCGCAGCGCGCTGCCGCCGGACAGCAAGGCGCGCGCCGAAGCGGAGGCCGAGCTGGCGCGACGCTGGCAGCCGGCGCTCGACGCGTTGACAGGCGAGATCCTCGTGCTGCGCGCTCGTCTGAACGCGCGCACCGAGGGACAGAGGTCGCTCGTCGAGAGCATCACGGCAACGGCCCAGATGTTCGTACAGAGCAGCGGGCTCAGTCTGCTGCTGGCCGTCGCCGTCTTCACGGGTCTCTACCTCGGCTTGAGCTACGTGCTCAATCGCCTGCTGCGCGGGCCGCTGATGGGTGCCGGCTTCTCGCTGCGCCTCATGGCCGTCGTGATGCGCATCATGAGCCTCATGATCGCGGTCGCGGGCACGCTCGTCGTGCCCTACGTGCGCAACGACTGGCTGTTGCTCGCGATCTGCATGGTGTTCCTGCTCGGCGTCGGCTGGGTGCTCGTGCGCATGATGCCGCAGTTCTTCGAGCAGATCCGTCTCGTGCTGAACGTCGGCGGCGTGCGCGAGGGCGAACGCATCGTCGTCGACGGCGTGCCGTTCCGCGTCGAGTCGCTGCGCTTCTACTCGAAGCTGCACAACCCCGACCTCGAAGGAGGCGTGCTGCGCATGCCGATCCAGGACCTGATCGGCAAGCGCTCGCGCCGCAGCGGCCCCGACGAGCCGTGGTTCCCGTGCCGCAAGGGCGACGTGGTGCTGCTGGCCGACGGCGTCACGGGCCCCGTGGTCACGCAGACTCCCGACGTCGTCGTGGTCGAGCACATGGGCTCGCCGCGCAGCTACCCGAGCGGGTCGTTCCTGCAGCAGCACCCGCGCAACCTGTCGCGCGGTTTCGTCGCGTCGACGACCCTCGGCATCGACTACAGCCATCAGCAGGAGGCCACGACCACGATTCCGGCTCGCATGCAGGAGGCCGTACAGCAAGGGCTCGCGGCAGCCGTCGCCGCCGGAGAATTGCAGGAGGTGCGCGTCGACCTGCTGTCCGCCGCCGACAGCAAGCTCGAGTACATCGCGCTCGCGCGATTTCAGGGCAGCGCCGCGATGCAGTATTTCGAGCTGCAGCGCCGCCTGCAGAGTCTGCTCGTCACCGCCTGCACCGAGCACGGCTGGCGCATCTCGTACCCGCAGCTCATGCTGCACCGGCCCGCGAGCTGAGCACGCGGCCCGGGTCATTCGGTCGGGCCGTTCACTTCTCGCTGCCGAGCCCCTGCCCGCGCGACAAGAGGAACGCGAGCAGGTCGCGCAGCTCGTCGGCCGACAGGCGATCGACGAGGTCCTTCGGCATCGGCGACAGCTTCGA